>JADMIO011014776.1_pt1 | contig 18630 bp, 14 predicted proteins | sample 8958161 | NCBI WGS metagenome assembly JADMIO01 (sample SAMN16585339, study PRJNA669376) | soil metagenome | isolation source: Crop rotation soil | place: USA: Cullars Rotation, Alabama | collected 2011 | reverse complement strand
TTTTTTGGCATGCATACTAAAAACATCGCCTTTGGTGTAAGTTATGACTTTAATACCTCCACTTTAAACCGTGCAACTGGTAGCAGGGGCGGTTTAGAGTTGTCAGTTTCATTTACCAGTCGCCGGGGCATATCCGGTCCTAACTTCTTTTGTCCACGATTATAAAACCTATATATGAAACTGTTTAAATTACTAATCCTGATGTGTCTTATCTATAGTGGAACACAGGCACAGTTCGTTTCCAACAATAAAAGAATTGCTGATGTATATTTCCAGAACAAGGAATATTATGCTGCGGCAGAATATTATAAAAAATCACTCCAGTTAAAGCAGGATAGTATAGGAATGGTGGTTCCCTATTCTTATGATAATAAAGAAAAAGCCGAAAGCCCCAAGCGTGCAGAGTATGAATATGCAGTATATCAGCTGGCCACGTCATTGCGATTGTATAAGGACTTCAGAGGTGCTGAAGCATGGTATGCTGTTGCCAGAAATTTTACAGATCCAAAATATACTTTAAGTTCTTTCTATTATGGCGAATGTCTTCGTGCAAATCAGAAATTTTCTGAAGCTATTCCGGCGTTTCAGTCTTATTTAAATAAAAACCGTTCTGTAGAACCCTTTAAGGAGAAGGCCCTTACAGAAATTGCTTCCTGTAATTTTGCCTTGTATGAGATGCGCTATCCGCGTCTGTACAAATTCAGCAAGTTATTTAATCAAATAAACGATAAAGGGTCAAATTATACCCCGGTATTAAATGATAATAACTTTTACTTCACTTCTTCACGTCCGATATCAGTTGATAAGAAAACAGAAATACTCGAAGGGAAAGGAACAGATACTAAGGTAACCAAAAAGACTTCACCCTTCGTTAATGCTATTTATGAGGCTTCCGGAGATCCACAGCAGAATGGTACACTGGTTAAGAGAATTGGTGCAGTAGAAAAGGGCAGAGAGTTTGCCGCACCGGCATTTCACCCAAATGGTAAGTTTATGTACCTCACCAGCTGGACGGCTAAAGGAGAACGCAAGATTTACCAGGTAGATATTTCACAGGGTACTGGTGCAACATGGTCTGCACCTAAGGAGCTGGGTATGGAAGTGAACATAATAGGATACAATTCTATGCAGCCTTCTGTTACCCGGGACGGCAAATATTTACTGTTTTCTTCAGACCGGCCGGGCGGATCGGGTAATTATGATATCTGGTTCTGTAGCATCCGTGAAGATGGTTCTTTGAGCCAGGCTGCTAATATGGGCAAGCTGATCAACACTAAAGAAAATGAAGAAGCACCTTATTATAACTACCATAGCAAAAAGCTAATATATAGTAGTGCCGGTAAGGTAGGGTTGGGAGGACTGGATTTTTACGAGACAGAGGGAGATTTCTATAAATGGACAGAACCCCGTAATCTTGGTTATCCGTTCAACTCATCAAAGGATGATTGTTATTTTACCCCTCTGGATGATGCCGATTCGGAAGGATACATCAGTTCAGACCGGGAATCTGTATGCTGTCTGGAAATTTTCCATGTGAGGAAAGAGTTTATTACTGTGCAGGGTACCCTAATAGACTGCCGTTCCGAAAAACCTGTCGCTGATGCTTTACTTACTTTGAGTGATTCTACTCAGGAACTCAGCACAAAATCTGATAAAGATGGTAAGTACCGGTTTAGGATCAGTTCTAACCGTGCATTAAGGCTTAAGGCAGAAAAAGCCAATTACTTTTCAAAAGTACTGACCTACAATTATGAAGAGCTGGCTAAGGCAGATACCCTGATTAATCCTAAATTATGCCTTACACCATTCAAGATAGATATGCCAATCGTGCTGGAGAATATTTTGTATGATTTTAACAGTGCCGATCTGAATCCAGGTTCCAAACTTATCCTGGACCAGCTGTATAAAATTATTGTCGATAATCCAAAAATGGAAATTGAACTCAGTGCACATACAGACAACATAGGTACTGCAGAATACAATACAGATCTTTCAGACAGGAGAGCTAAATCCTGCCTCGATTATCTGATCAGTAAAGGTATATCACCAGACAGGCTGACAAGCAAAGGATACGGCTTCAGCAAGCCTATCGCACCAAACCAGTTTAAAAATGGAGAAGATAACTTTTTAGGGCGTCAGCAGAACCGGAGAACCGAGTTTAAGGTAACGAAACAATAAACATTCCACACACCAAATAAACCCGTTAGAGAAGGTTGTCAATCTTCTCTAACATTACAGACATTTCGAATGGTTTTTCCAGGTAATCATCAGAAAGCAGGTTAGCCCTCATCAGGTAGTCCTCGGAAAAACCACCAGAAGTGAGTATAACGGGCAGATGTGCCGTGCTTTCCCTGCTTCTGATCTCTTTAAAAATTGCCCTTCCATCCATCCCGTCAAGTTTAATATCCATCAGGATCAGATCCGGATTAAACTCTTCTATTATCCGGAATATTGGTCTTCCGGTCATTAATGGAAATACCTTATAATTATTTTGTTCAAGGATCAACTGCACCACTTCCAGCAAATCCGGATCATCTTCTACAACAAGTATCTTATTCATATTTAAAAAAGCTAGCTTAACAACTTTGATGCCATGAATGGCTTAAGAATTGATACTTTTGTTCAGTTCCTTACAAATAAAAATATGCATCCTAAAGAGCAGATTGAAGCAATTGCTAATACCTTACTTCCCAGTTTTATACCAAAAGATGCAAAAGAAACTAACCTTTCTTTTCATTTTACTTTACCGCCAGATTTTAGCTATAAAGTTTTTTTTGAAAAAAATGGCAGTTCAAAATGGCAGTTCAAGACCTACGAAACAGCTGTACGTTAACTGCAAAAAAACAGACAACTTATTTGTGTACCCTTAGAGGGTGTGTGAATTTTTGAGCTGAATTTTTGAAAGGGAGCATTTATTGTATAGGTTCGGAATTTAAAATAAAACAAAAATTTTAAACTTTGGAAAATACATTTGGCAGAAATATTATTCCGGATAATGAGGCAGAACGTTTAGAGAATTTAAAGAAGTACAACATCTTATATTCTAAAGCTGAACCGGCATTTGATGAGCTTGCAATTCTTGCCGCCACAACTTTTAATGTGCCATTGGCGATGATTAATTTCGTTGATAAGGAAAGTGTATGGACTAAAACCAAACATGGCGCAGAAGCTGATGAGGATGTTGAACGGGGTACCAGTATTTGTTCTCTTGCAATACTGAATGACTGTGTTACCGTATTTGAAAATACATTAGCTGAACCACAGCTGATGTCGAATCCGCTGGTAGCAGGTGAATTTGGACTGCGCTTTTATGCTGCGGCACCCATTACCACCTCCGATGGTTTTAATATAGGGGTCGTCTGTATTCTTGACCAGGAGCCAAGGAAGTTTAGTGCATCAGACCAGAAACAGCTTGAACAACTTGCCTCCAGGGTTAGAGAAGAAATCGAAAAAAGATTGGGCTAAATTATTTTGTGCAGAGGAATTTACGGGAATAAGTGTTGATGCCCGTTTTAATAACCATTACATATAATCCTGATGGAAAATCCGCTGTATTGATTTGACTAAAATATAATCCGCTGAAACTCTTCTTCTCCTCCGTATACATTACCTGACCAGTCACATTGTAGATGCTGACTTTTACCGGATTTGTTATAGAAACATTAAAATTAACATTGATCTCCCTTTTAGCAGGTACGGGGTATAACACGAGGTTTAAGTTACTGTCATCAGCTGTAATCTTTGAACTGCCTGTAGATACATCGCCTTCTATACCAGAGATTACTACAGAGTATGCCTGTGCACCAGTGCTCAAATTGCCCTTATGTGATATTTTAAAGCGGTAAATGGTTCCTGCTGCTGCATTCTCAATTACAATCTGTTCTACATTATCTAGTTTATTATCACCCGTTGCTGCAGGAGCTGCCGGATTTGCCGGATTTAATATCCAGGGACTGTAGGTTGTTGACCCATTTACTGCACGCAGATCCAGATCATTCACTAAGCGTGCTGCAGAATTGTTTAACGCAGTGGCCGAACTGATAGGTATGGCCTCAGGATCTGTCCAGCAAATTGTAGCCTTTAAGGGTATGCCGCCAGCAGCCCTTACTTCAAAATATTGCTGCTCGGCCTGTGTAAGCGTTTGTTCAGCAATTTTAGATTTTTGCCCGTTATCAAGAATAACTTGTGCAGCAGTTTCGGTATTTAACAGCCCCCAGCCATATGAATAATCTGGTCCCTTAGCATTACCGGCTTCTGCCGCAGTACCAATTGCTAATGCTTTGAGCGTGGCAGACCGCATATAATCCTGCTGGTTTTTTTGATGGTAAAGTTCTTGCAGCAATATCAGAGAGCCGCTTACATTAGGGGTAGCCATGGAAGTGCCTGACAGTGAAGTATAACTATTTGCGCCTGCATTACTGGTCGAAGTAACTCTTATACCGTCGGCAACAAGGTCTGGTTTAATCCTGCCATCATCTGTAGGTCCCCAGCTGCTAAATGAGGTAATCTGAATTGCAGATGCATCGTAAACACCTGTTATAATTGGATTAACCGCCCCGATGGTTAAAATATTTTTCGCAGTGCCATAAGTGGGGATGTTGTCGTACCCATCATTACTACTGATGCCTTCAGGCCTGGGACCGGCATTAGCCATTTGCTTATTGGTATTATAACGCCAGTATGTGGCACCAACCGCTGGCCCGTAAACTGATCTATTGTTACCAGCAGATTTAACAGGCAGGTAATAAGGCGCATTGTAACAAATTTTATCCCAGTCCGCAGCCTGGCTATCATAATAACCAAACTTATAATCTTCAGTGGTATTTGGCGCACCATAAAATTCCCAGCGCTGTGGATTTGCTTCAGTATTCAATGCCCAGCCGGCTAGTGCGCCATAAGAGTGATTTGAAATTAACAACCCCGCCGCAGCAGCCGACATTTCAGGCGTATCATTATCAAAGTTGTACGAATATAATTTGGGTAATCCATAAGCCATTCCCCTGGCCAGGGGATTGGTGCCGGCGGCTATCATAGTTCCTGCAACATGTGTAGAGTGAACGGCTGTGGTGGCAGTATTATCTTTTACTTCCACACGCTTACCTGAAAATTCAGTATGGCTTACAAATACTGCATCTCCATCCCAGATGGCAACTTTACCATTGGGTATAGTACTGCCATTAAGTGACAGGCCGAGACGTCCGCCAGTATAAAGCTGGTCCGTTCGTGTGGTTCTGGCAGCTATTATATTATTGTTAGTTGTATAGTATACCGGAAGACCATAATCATCCAGATGTTGTAATTTGATAATTGTGCCGGTACGGTCTAGCCTTGATATATCCCATCCCTTTTGTTGAGCTATTTGCAATGCAATTACTCTGGCAGACTTTGCCTGGTTGAGCAGGGCTATACCATTATTTTTTAGAAAGGTATAATTTGTCACGGCAGGTTTTATAATCTCCTGTGCATTAACAAAAAATACACTGCCTAATGCACAAATAAGTACAGAAAAGCCAAACTTTGTCAATCGATAAGGGTTACACATATAAGATCATACATTATAGTCTGGATTCACCAAATCTAATTTTAAAACCTAAACAGATGAAATTTTCAGCAATTATTTTATACAGTGCGGCTTTACTATCTTTTTTTTCCTGCACACTTAACAAAAATTCTCCGGCAACGGTTACTCAGGGTATCAGCGGACACGTTACTTATAGTGAAGGGAATATGATGCCAGGGCCGGGGATGACTAACTCAGGTAAAGGAGTTCAACGTACTATTATGGTTTATTCTTTAGCCTCTTCAGCCCAGGCAAAGGGTGAGGCACCCTTGTACCAGTCTGTAGGTACGCAGCTCATTAAAACAGTAAAATCCGATACGGCCGGTTATTATAAATGCAGTCTTAAGCCAGGCAAATATTCTGTGTTTACAGAAGAGAAAGGTAAAAAACTATTTTCAGGTCTTTCCAATGATAAGGCAGAGCTAAGCCCAGTTGAAGTATTGCCGGGCAAAGTAGCTGTATATGATATTATGGTTAATTATAAGGCTGTTTATTAGATCATAAAAAAGATCAGATAGCTATACCTTCTTTATTAAGTATGTATTTAAAAATACCTTCGATAGGTTTCTGTAATATTTTGCCGATATGCAATCCATTTCTTTCACAGGTTTCTTTTAGAATATCCTGATAATAATAGGATATAGAGCCTACAAAATGGCATTGCAACTTTTGATAGTCTTTAAAATCCCTGATATTAATATCAATAAATTCCTGAAAGCCATCGATAATAATCTGCCTGATAAAGGGATGGTCCTTGTGTGGAAACATAAATCTGCTGAAGCCTGCGAGATAGGTATTTGGCAAGGGTTTTTGGTATACATTTGTTATAACCATTTCTTTATCCGTTTCAAACTGAGCGCTGAAAAGCGAGCGTAAATCTTCAGGCATTTGTTTATAAAGATATGAGGTAATAATTTTTCGGCCAAAATAGCTGCCAGAGCCTTCATCACCCAGAATATAACCCAGGCCATAATTGCTATCAAAAGTAGAGGTCCCGTCAAAGTAAGACACGTTGGAGCCGGTGCCCAATATACAAATTAACCCTTTCTTATCACCACAGGTAGCATATGCCGAACCAATCAGGTCATTATCTACGCTGATATAAGCATTATTGAAATACAATGATAGACCATTTGATATTACTTCATGCTTATCTGGCGATGAGCATCCGGATCCGTAAAAATAGATTTCGCGTACATCCTTTGCAATATCATCCAGCTGAGGTACTTTGGATATAATCCGAAAAATATCCTGTGCATTAAGAAAGTATGGATTAACCCCCTGAGTACTAAAACTAATGGTTTCACCATCCTTATACCCTAACCAATCTGTTTTAGATGATCCGCTGTCTGCTACTAATATCATAAACAAAAGTAATTATCTTATTGAACATTTAAGGTGCCGCTTACTTCTTTAAGGTTAATCTCGGATAATTTGGCCTGGTATTGTGCATCCAGGAAACGGATGATAGCATTTATGGAATTGCGTTGTGCCTCTCGCAGTTCCAGCGGACTAATGCTCCCTAAACGGTATTTTTCAAATGTTATATCAAGGTTTTGCCTTGCAAGATCCACATTCCCAGTTTCTACTTTCAGCAGATCTAAATTAGTTAAATAGTTTTGGAAAGTAGTATACAGCAATGCGTTAACATCTTGTCTGGTTTTATCTAAAGAAAGCTCAGATGAATTGATCAGTACTTTGGCATTTCGCTCATTTTGTCGCTGTAAAAAACCATTAAATACATTTACGCTTGCAGTAAGCCCGTAAGTAAATCCATTCGCTTTAAATTTTTGGTTAAAGCCTGTTGGGCTGGTACTTCTTGAAAATTCATATCCGCTGTTGATACCTATAAGTGGATAGCGTTGTCCCTTAACCAGTTTCAAATTCAGCTCAGCAATTTTTTTATTGATAAAGGCATTTTGCAGATCAGGATTCAGCTGCAGGGTCAGGCTTTCAAGTTCTGCAAGTTTAAGTCCCCTTTGTACCTCTACTTTATCGTCTGTATGGAACTTGATGTTCAGATCCCTGGCCATCAATTGGTTCAATGTTATCCTGGATGTATTGAGGATGTTTCTCTGCTGGAGGTATAAGGTGGTATCTGTGTTATAATCCACCTTAGCTGTAATAACGTCTAGCTTGGAGCCACGCCCGATTTCCAGTTTATTTTCTGCAATTTTCACACGTAATTTTGAAATCAATAAGGCGCTGTCAGTTGCCTTTACCAGTTGCTGCTGCCTTCCTATTGCATAATAAGCAGATACCACATCAGATATCGTTGTCAGTATAGTGGATTTGGCATTCAGTTCACCCTGTTTTCTTAATTCTTTCAGTCTGTCGTAATTTGCAAACATCTGAAAACCGTCAAAAATGGTCCAGTCTAAAGCCACTCCATAATTAAGATTTGTACTTCTCACGCCATCTGCACGTTTTTCTGATCCTGTTGCCGGGGTCTGTACAGTGTTCTGCCTGCTCCCGCCATCACTTAAAGTACCTGATAAACCAGGCAGCATTCCAGCATTTCCAATGTTCACATTGTTTTTCGCAATCTGCACATCGTTATTGATCAGTCTGATGTCGTAGTTGTTTTTGAGCGCAATGGCAACCGCATCCTGCAGCCTTAGGGTATCCTGGGCAAAAGCGAGGTTAGTACTGCAGGTAAAAAGAAATACGATTGAATAAAGGAAATGCTTGTTCATTGCGATATATATTTTAAGCAGATGTATGTTTTTCTTCAGCTAATGCTGCTTTTAAAGACCGCTCTAGTTCAGTATTGGTTTTATGTTCTTTAGACCAGTAAGAATAGATGGATGGAATTACAAAAAGAGTTAATACCAACGAAAAGGTTGTCCCGCCTACAATTACGACCCCCATACCAATGCGGCTTTTTGCGGCGGCACCCAGAGCCATGGCTATTGGCAAAGCACCGATAGCAATTGCCAGACTGGTCATCAGAATTGGTCGTAGCCGCGAAACAGAAGCCTCTCTAATTGCATCATGTACATTTTTACCCTCTTCTTTTAACTGGTTGGCAAACTCAACAATCAGAATACCATTTTTTGTTACCAGTCCGATCAGCATAATTGTACCGATCTGACTAAATATATTCCAGCTTTGTCCAAAGAGCCATAAAGATATAAACGCCCCGGCTACAGCCATAGGTACGGTTAGGATGATAATTGCAGGATCAATAAAACTTTCAAATTGTGCTGATAAGATAAGATATACCAGCAGCAGGGCCAGGCCAAAAGCAAACATGGTATTAGATGAACTCTCCTGGAAATCTCTGGATTCACCGCTTAAATCAGTGGAGAAAGTTTCATCAAGCACCTTGTCCCTAATCCTGTCCATTGCTGCTATACCATCCCCCATACTTTTGCCAGGCGCAAGCCCTGCAGAAACAGTGGCTGCAATAAAACGGTTATTACGATATAACTGAGGAGGGCTGCTTTCTTCTTTAGCAGTTACCAGGTTATCAACCTGGATGAGCTCGCCTTTATCACTTCTTACATATACAGAGCTAAGATCCAGCGGGTCTTTACGGTTACCACGGTCAAATTGCCCGATAACCTGGTACTGTTTGCCATTCATAAAGAAATATGAGAAACGCTGTCCGCTTAAGCCTAGCTGCAAGGTTTGTGATATTGCAGCTACAGACACACCAAGGTTCTTTGCCTTATCTCGGTCTATGGTTAAATTGATTTCTGGTTTATTGAATTTTAGGTTTACATCTGAAACAGTAAACGTAGGGTCTTTACTTACCTCATCCATAAACTGCGGAACTTTTTCCCTTAATTTTTCAAAATTCTGCGCCTGTATAATATAGCTGATTGGTAATCCGCCCCTGCGTCCTACTGAGATAGTTGGTTGTTGGGTTACCAGCACTTTTCCTTCGCTGTATTTTTTTGTAATACGGGTAAGCTGTGCGGCAATGTCTGCCTGTGGCCGGTCACGCTCGTCAGGATCTGTCAGTCCCATTCTTACAAAACCGCTGTTGGTAGCGCCTGTACCGCCAAATCCAGGAGAAGTAATCGTAATATTTACCTTTTTTTCCGGAATTGAATCTTCCACCATTTTGGCAATCTTCTGAATAAAGCGATCGGTATATTCAAAAGATGAACCTTCTGGTGTCGTAATACTCATATTGATCGCACTTCTATCATCATAAGGCGCAGTCTCCTTAGGGATAAGCTTCCAGAACATCACTATAAGACCAACGCAGACCAGGATAATGGGGATGGCCAGCCACCTTTTATTTAAAAATTTGTTAAGGCTGTGTTCATAATTATCATTCATTGCCACGAAGAAAGGCTCAGACCATTCATAAAACCGCGATTTCTTATGACCGGTTTTTTTCATAAGGTAAGCATTCAGCATCGGTGTAAGCGTGAGTGATACAAACGCTGAGATCAGTACTGCTGCACCAATCACAATCCCAAACTCACGGAAAAGCCTTCCTACAAAACCCTGCAGGAATACAACCGGAAGAAATACTGCCGCAAGGGTAATTGAGATAGATATAACAGCGAAGAATATTTCGTTAGAGCCTTTAATTGCCGCTTCAAAAGGCGAAAGTCCTTCTTCTACTTTCTTAAAGATATTTTCCGTTACAACAATACCATCATCAACCACAAGGCCGGTAGCCAGCACTATCGCCAGTAAACTCAGTACATTGATGGAAAAGCCAAATATGTACATAATAAAAAAGGTAAAAACCAATGATACAGGTATGTCAATCAATGGTCTGATTGCAATTGCCCAATCCCTGAAAAACAAGTAAATAATAATAATTACCAGCACCAGCGAGAGGATAATGGTTTCAGCAACTTCGGTTACTGAGCTTTTAATAAATTTGGTATTATCTAAAGAAACGTTAAGCGTGATATCCTTTGGGCTGTCTTGCTTGAGCTGGGTAAACCTTTTTTCAAATTCCTTGGATATATCCAGGTAATTGGCACCGGGTTGTGGTACAAGGGCTACAGCAACCATAGGTCTTCCAGATTCACGCAAAATAGTTTCCTCGTTTTCCGGTCCCAGTTCTGCATAACCTACATCTTTCAGTCTGATTACATTATTAAGATCATTTTTTAAAATCAGGTCGTTAAACTGTGTTTCATTGGTGAGTTTACCCAGCGTTTTCACGGTCAGCTCGGTACTTGCACCAGTTATTTTTCCCGAAGGCAGCTCAACGTTTTCATTATCCAGTGCCGTTACAATATCCTGAGAGGTTAAGCCATACGCAGCCAGCTTAACAGGATCTATCCGGATGCGCATCGCGTATTTTTTCTGGCCCTGGATCTGGACCCCACTCACGCCGGGAATAGTCTGGATGCGTTCTGCAATAACATTTTCAGCATAATCACTTAATTCCAGCTGGTTCCTTTTATCACTCTGGATAGTCATGGTGATAATTGCATCAGAATTTGCATCGGCCTTACTTACCACAGGGTTACCATCAATATCTTTTGGTAAACTCCTTGCAGCCTGGGAAACCTTATCTCTTACATCGTTTGCTGCTTCTTCAATATTCTTATCCAGGTTGAATTCTACAGTTATATTACTGCTTCCCTGGTTACTTGAGGAGGAAATGTTCCTGATTCCGTCAATACCGTTTATTGATTTTTCCAGTGGCTCGGTAATCTGCGATTCAATGATGTCAGAGTTTGCTCCCGGGTACGAAGTACGTACTGAGACCACAGTAGGGTCAATGTTTGGAAATTCCCTTACCCCAAGAAAATTATAACCGATTATTCCAAAAAGCAGGATCATCAGGTTCATCACTATGGCCAGAACAGGCCTTTTTATACTCGTGGTTGAAATACTCATTTGAGGTCTGTTTAGTTTTTAACCACCGAAACTTTTACTGCAGCGTCTTCTTTCAGAGAAAGGGCACCGGTAGTTAATACCGTATCCCCTACACTTAATCCAGAGGTAATTACAATATTAGCGTCGGTACGCGTACCAGATTGTACATCTACCTGTTTTGCTTTCCCGTTTTTGCTGATAAAAACCGTCTTACCTTTTAAAACCGGTATCACTGCTTCATTAGGTACCAGTATTGCGTTGTTTATTGTATTTAAGCTCAGTGATATTTTTGCAAAGGAGCCAGGCAGTAATGTATTATTATGATTGGCCGCCAGAGCCTTTATTTGTAAGGTGCGGGTTTGCGCATTTATCCCTGGTTCAATGGCAAACACTTTACCGGTATAGATCTGGTTAGAACCGTCTGTTTTAAAGGTAATGGCAGAGTTGATCTTAATCTGACCCATATATTTTTCCGGAACAGAGAAATTTACCTTTACCGGATCTGTACTTAGTAAATTTGCAATAGCAGTTGTAGGAGTAATATAAACGCCTACGGAGATAGAACGCAGGCCAATTTTACCACTGAAAGGCGCAATAATAGATGTTTTTGCCAGCTGTGCCCTGATCAGTTGAGCCTGTGCCTTTAATGATTTAAGATCGGCAAGAGAGGTATCATACTCTGATTGGCTGATAGCACCTTTTTCTAGTAACTGTTTTGCCCTGTTTTCATTTGATGCAGAAAGGTTTTGCTTAGTAAGCGCCTCCTGAAGCTGTGCCTGAATATCACGATCGTTGATTTTAACCAGTACTTTGCCTTTGCTTACAGTGCTGCCTTCCTGAAAAAATATGCCCGTAACAAGTCCGGAAACCTCACTTTGAAGTGCTACTGACTCATTAGCTTCTATAGTTCCTGTCACTTCCAGATTATTTGAAAAAGAAGCAGGTTTCACTACAATACCATCTACCATCAGGCTTTGTGCTTTTCCGCCCTTTGCACCTCCACCGCCGCCGCCGCCGCCGGCAGATTCAATTTTTTTATTGGCTGAGATCCTGTAATAAACCAGGTAAGCAATTCCAACGATAAGCAGGGTATAAATAACGTATTTCAGTTTCATATTTTTGGTTAAGGACACTATACAGTATACAAAAATATTCAAATAAGTACGAGTGATGTGCTTGTATTAAGTATGTTACAGCTATTTTTCAAATTAAACCCTCAGCCGATGCGATAAGTTTTATTTTTGCCTTAAATAATATAATATGGTTTTGAAGAGAATAAGTTTAGGGTTGCTGATCCTTGTTTCGCCGGTTATGGCAGTAAGGGCGCAAACGAAAGTAAGTTTTGAAGTAAGTTTTAAAGAGCCACAGGCACATTATGCGGATGTGAAAATGGACCTTTCGGGGATATCAAAACCATATATTGATATAAAAATGCCAGTTTGGGCGCCAGGCTCTTATCTTGTAAGAGAATTTTCTAAAAATGTTGAAGGTTTTACTGCTGCAGATGCCAATAAAAAACTGCGTACAGAAAAAATAAAGAAAAATACCTGGAGAGTTTATACCGGGACGGCTAAGTCGGTGCAGGTCAAATATAGTGTCTATGCATTTGAGGTATCAGTACGTACGGCTTTCATAGATGCTACTCATGCTTTCTTATCACCAACCGGTATTTTTATGTACCCAGATAAGCAGCTTGCTATGGAAAGTACTATTAAAATCATTCCTTTTCAGGGATGGAGTAAGGTATCAACTGGTTTATCAGCAGTGGCTGGACAAAAGTTCACCTATCAGGCTAAGAACTTTGATATCTTATTTGACAGTCCGATAGAAGTAGGCAACCAGGATGTTTTTGAATTTACTGCTGCCGGTGTTAAACATGAAGTGGCTATGTACGGTGGTGGAAATTACAATGCAGAGCGTTTAAAAGTAGATATGGCTAAAGTTGTGGAGCAGGCAACTGCTGTATATGGCGAGAACCCAAATAAGAATTATACTTTCATTGTGCACAACTTTTCACGCGGTGGGGGCGGACTGGAACATTTAAATTCTACTGTACTTGGTGCTTCAAGAGAAGGATATGCAACAGAAAGAGGGTATAATGGCTTCCTGAACCTGGTGGCACATGAATACCATCACCTTTGGAACGTTAAACGTTTGCGTCCTGTTGCCCTTGGCCCCTTCGACTATGAAAATGAGAACTATACTACCGATCTCTGGATCGCGGAAGGTTTTACTGCCTACTATGAGAATAAATTTATGCTTCGTGCCGGCTTTTTAAGTCCGGATGATTTTGTAGCTACACTTGTTTCGGCAGTAGCTTCAGTAGAAAATACACCAGGAGCCAAAGTTCAGTCAGCTGCAGAAGCAAGCTTTGATGCATGGATCAAATATTACCGGCCAAATGAAAATTCAAACAATACTTCTGTATCCTATTATAGTAAAGGTGAAGTAAATGGCTTGCTGCTAGACCTTGAAATTGCTAACGCAACCAAAGGGGCAAAAAGCCTGGATGATGTAATGAAGGCAATGTATCTTCAGTGTAAAACTACCGGCAGGGGATACACCGATGCAGAGTTTAAAGCTACCGCAGAAAAAATCAGCGGAATTAGTATGAATGATTTCTGGGCCAAATATGTAAATGGTACAGATCCTGTTGATTATCAAAAGTACTTTGGTTATGCAGGCATTAAGGTTGTTGATCAGAATGCGGATAAAAAATTACCCTACCTGGGTATTGCTACGCGAAAAACTGAAGGTCATATCCTGGTTGCAGCCGTATCCCGTAATTCTGGTGCCTGGGTAGATGGCATTAATGTAGGTGATGAGGTACTAAGTGTTGACGGAGTTACCGCAGAGCCTGCCGTAGAGAAAATGGCTGGCCTTTTAAATAAAAATGTAGGTGATGTTATCACGGTTAAAGTTAAACGTGACGATCTTGAAAAAGATATTAAAGTAACGCTTAAAGCAAACCCGAACCTTAAGCTTGCCCCTTCAATGGATGGAAGTGTTACCGATACACAGCGTGCGGTACTAAAGAAGTGGATGGGTTTATAATTAATCCACTATAACAAAAAAGCGCCTGGTATGTGATCAGGCGCTTTTTTTTATATAATGGGTTGCCTAGAATGTGAAACGCAGTGAAAGCCCTACACCAGAACCATCAAACTCAGTGTCAGGAGTCAACTGAATTGCCGGTTTCCAGTCTAATGAGAGATTGATAGGCGCATCTACAAATTTATAATCAAGACCTAAAACACCATCTACAGAAAGATAAAGATCACTTGAATTATATGGTTTATATTTTACCGAGCCAATACTTCCACCAATACCATAATACCAGTTTAATCCTTGTACATCGTTTATTTTGTTATACACTTCATACAATCCAGTTATCCTGAAATAATTATAATTATTGTTAGATCTGAAGTTTGCAATCAGGTCTAACATTTTATTTTCACCCAGTGTAGTTTTAAATGTTACACCATTGGCAGCACCAAAACGGCCCCCAATTGCATTGTCATAGTCCTGAGCTTTGGAGGTAGACGTAATCGCAAGCGTTGCGAAAAAGGTTAAGCAAAGTATAGTAAATACTTTTTTCATATAAATTGAATAAGGTTAAAATTATAAAAACTACCCGGGCAATAATTATGCCGTTAAGACGTAGTACCTAAGGCCGTCAAATTCAATTTGAAAAACAGTTTATGTTTTAAACCTGCTTTAAAGCCTGGTAAAACAAGTTTTAAAGTCTTTATACCGGATAGGAAAACCTGGCTCAGCATTGCTTTTTAAGACAGATGCAATGAATTTAAATTCGGTTCAAATACACTGATTAATTTATTAGATTTGGAAATAACCCTATTGAACCGGAACAGATTTTGTGTCCAGTAGTTAGTCAAAACGGTTTGTTTTATATTTTAACCAAATAGAGCGAATTATGCCTGTAACAGTAACCCGTGTATTTGATCTTATCAGATACAATTTAGAAAACTTTCCTAAAGCTGAGTTCGTCAGCGGAAAAGTTAATGGTGTATGGAAAAATTATAGCACACAGCAATTTTCTGATACGGTAGATAATCTTAGCAGAGGGCTTATTGGATTAGGAATGGGGAAAGGTTCAAGGATTGCCGTTATGTCGCATAACAGGCCTGAATGGAACATTACAGATTTCGCTATTACCCAGATCGGCGCTTACCAGATCCCACTGTACCCTACACTGGCAGAGCATGATATTAAGTTTATCATTGAAAATGCTGAGGTAAGCGTACTCTTTGTGGCCGATGAAAAGCTATTCCTAAAGGCACGTGAAGTTTGTAATATTGTAAACGCACAAATTAAAATATACACTTTTAATCAGGTTCAGGGTGCGGACAACTGGGACAGGCTTCTGGAGACTGGTGCTGCCGATCAAACTAGTGATCTTGATTATTACAGGGCGGCCGTAACTCCAGATGATGTACTTACTTTAATTTACACCTCAGGCACTACAGGTACGCCAAAAGGAGTAATGCTCACGCACAATAATCTTGTCCAAAATTTTAAAAATTCTGCTGTTATATTTCCCTCAGGGGTAAAGCGTGTTTTAAGCTTCCTTCCGCTTTCACATATTTTTGAACGGATGATTACCTACCTTTACCTTTTTACAGATGCCTCCCTGTATTACGCTGAAAGTATGGAAACGATAGTTCCAGACATACAGTCTGTTAAACCCCATGCTTTTTCAACTGTTCCACGCCTCCTGGAAAAGGTGTATGACAAAATCATGGAAAAAGGTAAAGCCCTTACAGGTATGAAAAGGAAAATATTCTTTTGGTCTGTGGAGCTGGCCGAAAAATTCGAAACATCTAACAGCTGGCTTTATAATGTAAAGCTGGCCATTGCCAGAAAATTGGTTTTTAAGAAATGGAAAGAAGCCCTGGGCGGTAATGTGTCGGTAATTGTATCTGGTGGTGCAGCACTCAATCCCAGGCTGGCAAGAATATTCTGGGCAGCTGGTATGCCCGTATTTGAAGGTTACGGCCTTACCGAAACTTCCCCTGTAATCACAGTAAACCACTTTAATAATACTATGTTCGGTACTGTAGGACCTGCAATCAATGGAGTAGAGGTTAAGATCGCCCCGGATGGAGAGGTTCTGGCACGGGGCCATAATATTATGAAAGGCTATTATAAGAGGGAAGACCAAACTGCAGAAACTATTGACGCTGAAGGCTGGTTCCATACTGGAGATATTGGTGAACTGATAAACGGCAAGTTTCTCAAGATTACGGATCGTAAAAAGGAAATCTTCAAAACAACTGGCGGTAAATATGTAGCACCCCAGATTCTGGAAAATAAATACAAGGAAAGTAATTTCATTGAACAGATTATGGTACTGGGCGAAAACAGGAAGTTTCCGGCTGCCCTGATTGTTCCCAACTTTCCTTTCCTCAAAGCATGGTGTGAGAAAAAAGGGATCAGCTGCAGTAGCAATTCCGAAATGATCAGCAATTCGCAGGTGCATGAGCGATTTATGCAGGAAATCACATCAGGATCCACTGATTTTGGAAAATGGGAACAGGTAAAAAGGTTTATACTGCTGCCAAAAGAGTGGAGTATTGAGGGTGGCGAATTTACTCCAAAGCTAAGCCTTAAGAGAAAGGTGATACTTGAAAAACATAAGGAAGCGATAGAAAAGCTTTATAGAGATGCAGAGGCTTATAAAGCCTAAATTAGGCACATCCTGCTGATCAATGTTCAACGCCTGCCATAATATGGCAGGCCTTTTTTTGAATATGGATTTCGATCTTTTTAGCGCACATGTTTACTTGTTGCAACACTTTGTTTAGACAAAAAGCGGATATAAATCGGGTTTTGTGCAACATTACAATATTGGTACAGATATTGTAATGCGTACCAAAATACCAGTACTAAATTTACATTAAACTCATATTATGAAACAAAAATTATTCAAATGCTTGCCGGTAGCTCTAGCTGCATTATTTATCAGTGGTGCTGCACAGGCACAAGAACCAGTTAGCGCAACTGCAAAACCACAGTTTAGCACCTGGTCTGTTGGTGTTAATGCAGGTATGCTTTCGCCAATTTCACCATTGGGCGGCAAAAATGATTTTTCTAACTGGAGATCAGGATTAGGATACGGACTTTATATTAAAAAACAATTTACTCCATATTTCTCATTGAGATTAGACGGAATCAGAGGTAAAATCAAAGGTGATAATTCTGAGCCGTATGAAAGCGGATTAACGCCTACCGGTACAAACAGTGCTTTTGACACAGATCTTTCATATGCAGGAAGCTTAAATGCACAGGTTAATCTTTTTAACATCGATATGTTCAAAAAAGAAGATGTACTGCAATTATATGTATCTGGTGGTGCCGGTCTTGCTGGTTATAAACCAACAGTTACCTCTGCAGCGGGTGTAACAACTGATTATGCCGATGGCAAAACTATCAGTGAGCTGATTATACCTGTAGGTGTAGGTGCTAAATTTAAACTTTCAGACCGTGTTAATTTCGACCTTGGATGGTCTGTATATTTTGTTGATGGAGATAACCTTGATGGAACTTACCGCAACAACAACAGTGATAAATTTAACTATGCGCATGCAGGTTTAGAATTTGCATTGGGTAATGGTAAACAATTAGCTTTCCATAACCCGGTAGCTGCAACTTATGACGAAGCTGTTCAAGCAAAAGCTTTAGCTGGATCATTGAAAAGTGATTTGGATAAACAAAAAGCTGAAAATGCTCAGTTAAGATCAGAGATGAACGATCTGTTAAAAGATACAGATGGTGACGGTGTTGCTGATAAACTGGATAAATGTCCAGGTACGCCTTCAGGTACTGTTGTAGATGGAGCAGGTTGCCCACTTAAAGTTCCTGCACCGGTAGTAAATGAAAAAGTTATTATTACTGAACAAGATCGTCGTGTTGTTGCTGATGCAATTAAAAACCTTGAGTTTGATTTAGGAAAAGCAACTATCAGATCTAAATCTTACCCTACATTAAACCGTGTGGCAAACTTACTGGTAGCTAAAAACTTCAGCCTTAAATTAGCGGGTCACACAGATAATACAGGTTCTGCTGAATTGAACATGAGATTATCAAAAGACAGAGCTGAATCTGTTAAAGCTTACCTGGTTTCTCAGGGTGTAAATGCATCCAGAGTAGAAGCTACTGGTTATGGTTTAACTCAGCCAATTGCAACTAACAAAACTGCAGCTGGCCGTCAGAAAAACAGAAGGGTAGAATTTACCCTGTACTAGTCT
>JADMIO011529872.1_pt1 | contig 18634 bp, 22 predicted proteins | sample 8958161 | NCBI WGS metagenome assembly JADMIO01 (sample SAMN16585339, study PRJNA669376) | soil metagenome | isolation source: Crop rotation soil | place: USA: Cullars Rotation, Alabama | collected 2011 | reverse complement strand
CCCCCCCAGTTCCGCGTTTGCGAAGCTATATCATCGTAACAGCGCCGTGGATAAGCCCCTAGGGTTATCCCCCACATTCACCATTTCAAGAGCAGCCAGGGCTTGATGAAGAGGACCTTGGCGATCAAAAGCAGCGTCTTGACCGAGATGTTCCTTCCGGTCTCGAGCTCCTGCCACCAGCGCAGGGAGCAGCCGTAAAGCCCTGCCGCCTCGCGCTGGCTGAACCCCTTCTTCAGTCGCTGCTTCCTGATCGACGAACCCAGCAGCGTTTTCCACGATTTTTTTGCCATGGCCCGGCTCAGGCCGGAACCAGGCCGGCCCTGATCGCGGTTTTGACCAGGGCGGCCGTGCTTTTCACGCCCAGGCGGGTCAGCAGCGCCTTTTTGTGCGCTTCCACGTCCTTCACGTCCATCTTCAGCTCAAAGGCCACCGCCGCGGGGTCGAGGCCCAGGGCCGAGAGCTTGAATATCGCGGCCTGCCTCGAGGTCAGGGGCTCGCCCTTGCGGTCCAGCACCACCCTGGGGGCGCTGGGCCCGCCGATGGAGGCGAGGAAGCCGGGGCTGAGGTAGACGCCGCCGTTGAGCACGGTCTTGATCGCCCTTTCCATGTCTTCCGACTCGGCGCTCTTGAGCACGAAGCCGGCCGCCCCCGCGCGGATGACGTTGATGGCGAAATTGTCGTTGGTGTAGGCGAAGTAGATGATCACCTTCACCTTGGGGAAGCTCAGGCGGATCTTGGCCAGGAAGTCGAGGCTGGCCTTTTGCAGGGTGTCGAAATCCATGAGCACCAGGTTGGGCTTGTGCTTCTGCACCATGGCGATGGCGTGCACGGCGTTGTCCGCCTCGGCCACGATGCGCAGGCGGTTGAAGCGGCCCAGCCAGGCGCGCAGGAAGGCGCGCAGCAGCGTGTGCTCCCCGTTCACCAGCACGGTCTGTATCTTCGGCGCGCGTTTCACCTGCTAACTGTCCCGCCCGAACTTGTAGCTGAGGGTCAGGCGCTGGGCCGTGCCCAGGTCGCCGAAGGGCAGGTAGGCGTAGTCGAGGCCGAAGTTCTCGTAGCTGATGCCCAGGCCGCCGGTGAGGCCGATGAGGCCGCCGATCTGGTTGTCCGCCAGGTTGAGCTGGTAGCCCAGGCGCAGGGCCAGCATGGAATGGATCAGGTCTTCGACGCCCGCCTGGAGGCGGTTCACCCCCATCGGCTCGACGCTGGCCGCCGCCGCGAAAAGAATATGGTTGGTATCGGAAAGCGGCATGCCGTAGGACCCGCCCACGCGCAGCGCCGAAGCCTGGCTGAAGCCGCCCACGGCCGTGCCGAGGTTGGAATAGCTCAGGCCCACTTTAAGCGCCGGCCTGGGCTCCCAAAGGCCGCCCAGGTCGAGGGAGAGGTCGGAGTAGCCCGTGCCGCCCAGGGTGCGGTAGGCGCCCTTGAGCGAAGCGCCCGCCGAGACGTCGCGCAGTACCCGCATGCCCCAGCCCACGCCCAGCCCGTAGCGGTTCGCCGAGTAGTCCGCGACGCGCAGGCCGTTGTCGTCGTAGCCCGGCAGGCTGCCGTAGTTGACATAGTTGAGCGAGGCGGCCACGCCGCCCAGGGCGCCCAGGGGCATCCCGAGCACCGCGGTTTCCTGGATGATGCCCGCCAGCCACGAGTTGTGGTGCAGGGCCATTTCCATCTTGCCCAGCCCTGCCAGGCCGGCCGGGTTCCAGAAAAGGGCCGACGAATCGTCGGCCACGCCCACGAAGGCCCCGCCCATGGCCTGAGCCCTGGCCGAGGCGCCCGAGTTCTCCATCGGATTCGCCAGCCCGGCCACTGAATTCACCATGGAAAACCCGGGCCCGGACAGGATCAGCGCGCTTGCAAGGCACAGCCACCGCGTTTGCTTGTACATAAGTCCCCTTTGATTCCGTTTTAGGTTGGCTGGCTTACTTGGACACGGCGAATTTCTTCGTTTCCAGCTTGTCCACCTTGTCCGCGCCGTAGCTCAATATCACCTTGTAAAGGTAGACCCCGGAGGCGAAGCCGTTGATGGGAAAGGTCGTCTTCTGCGCGCCGGAGGGCTTGTCTTCCTCGCCGCGGGCCACCAGGTCGCCATGGTCGTTGTAGACGCGGATGTCGGCCCTGCCCGGCTCGGGCATGAAATAGACGATGTTCACTTCCTGGCCCTTGGCCGGCGAAGGGAAGGCGAAGGCCTCGCCCAGGCCCGGGGGGTTGGGGCCGCCGTATTGCACCGAGACCACCGAGTTGGACGCGAGGGTCACCGCGGTCTGGGCCAGGGCCCGGCCCTTCAGGCTGGCGCCCGTGTTCATGACCACCGCGGTCTGGCCCAAGATGTTGCCGTGCATCACCGAGGTGGTTCCCAGCGTCGCCTGGCCCGCCACCTGCCAGAAGATGTTGCCGGACTGGGCGCCCCCGCTGAGGATGACGCTGGTCGCCGAGGCGATGTCGAAGGTGCCGGCGATCTGGAAGATCCAGACCCCGGAGGAGGGGCCCGAAAGCACCAGGTTTGAGGAGATCAGGACGCCGGTGCCGAACTTGTAGAGGCCCGGCGCCAGTGTCAGCCCGCCGAGCAGCCCCGCGTTGAGGTCGGTCGCGTCGGGCAGCGTGCGCCCGGCCGCGTCGGTGTAGGCGGTCTGCATGTCGCCGATCGCCGCGGTCAGCTTGGCCGGGGTGGGCGCCGAATAGTCGCTGGCGTAGACCTTGCCCGTGACCAAGGACGAATTTGAGAAGGTCACCGAGGGGTCCATGATCAGGCCGAAGCCGGTGATGAAGCTCGCCGCCGCCGGGCTCAGCCCAAGGTCGCCGACGATGGCGCTGGTGCCGGTGTTGGAAATGCCCGACTTGGCCAAGATGGTGAAGCCGCCGGCCGAGCCGAGGTTCACCGACGAGACCGCCCAGGCGCCGCAGGCGAGGCTCAAGAGCAGCAGGGTAAGCCGTGTTTTCGTTTTCATGCGCTTCTCCGTTTCATTATGAGTAGGCAAGTTCTTCAGTGAAGCTCCGCTTGAGGCAGCGTGACGCGGTCTTGGTCAGGGCCCAGAGGCATTCGCGGGCGTCTGCGCCCCAGGTCTCGATGATGAAGGAGGGGTCGTGGCCGAAAGCCAGGCCGCTCACGGCCATGATGCTTTTGCCGTCGGCCCGCTGCCGGCCCACCCGGATGAGCACCCCGCAGCTGAAGCGGTTGGCCTTCTTCACCAGCTGGGCGAGGTCGCGGTGGCGCAGCTCGCCTTCCGGCTCCAGGCTCATCTCCTTTGAGCAGAAAATTTCGTCGGTCATGGCCCGCCCTACCTCATGTCGTAGTGCGCGCTGGGGGCCTGGCGCCGGGCTTCTTCCGGGGCCAGCGGCGGGGGCGCCGCGGGCTTGGCCGCCAGCATCCGCCCGAAGAGCTTCAGCTTCGACATCCAGCTCCCGCTGAGCAGGGTCATCCCGTTTTTCAGCGCCTGGCGGCCCGCCTCCAGGTCGTCCCCGATATGCCCGAGCGAGGCGCTGACGCGGCTGGCGCCGGCCAGGCCGCTGTCGAGGCTCCGGGTGGCCGAAGCCAGGTTCGCGCTGATGGCGCGCATGTCGCCCACCATGGGCGCGAACTCGCGCTGCATACCCTTGAGGGTCTCCCCCAACAGGTGGAGGCTCCTGCCAAGGCGCACGAGGAAGCTGATGAGCACGGCGGTCAGGGCCAGAAGGCAGAGCGACGCCGTGATCATGAGAAAGTCCTGGCTCATCGGGCAGGGCCCGCAGCGGCGCTCATTTTGCGCCGTCCGGCGCGGGGCCGGCGGCCTGGCGGATCTTGGCGTCGACGAAATTCTGGCCCTTTTGCAGCCATTCCTCGCCGCGGTGCTTGGCCTTTGCCGCGCCCTCTTCGGCCCTGGCCAGCATCTCGCGGGCGTATTCCTCCGCGTCTTCCCCGAGGTCCGAGAGCTTCTGGCGCGTGCGGCGGCCCGACTGGGGGGCGTAGAGCAGGCCGACGCCGGCCCCGATGACGATCCCGCCCAGGAGGGCGAAGAGCACCGCGCTGGTGTTTGAATTGCTTTCGTTCATGGCCTTCTCCTTTTTGCGGTTTCCCGCGGGTGCCTGCCTATTGCCAGTTCTTGCCGGCGGCGTTCCACTTTTTCAGCGTCAATTTGCGGGCGGCGCCGCCTTCCTTGGGGCCCCAGGTCTCCCAGGTTTTCTTGGAGGGCGGGTTTTCCGTGATGCGCTCCTGCAGGTCCCCGTCGTCGAAATAGCTGAGGGTCTGGCGGTAAAGCACCAGCCAGTCGCCGGTCTCGGGGTAGTAGTTCCTTTTCACGTCCATGACCAGGCGGCCCTTGCGGAAATGCCTCTCATTGACCCAGCCCCGCTTCGGGTGGCCCTTCTCGTTGAAGATGTCGTCGCGCACGTAAGAGGAGTCGAGGTCGCCGTTCTCGATCCAGTCGCGCTTGCCGAGGTAGAGGGTCTTGTCCGTGGCGAGCTCGACCACGGTGAAGGTCTGGGCCGCCTTCTTGCCGCTGGGGTAGTAGCTGGTGCGGCGGGCCACCCGGTTCTCGCTGTTGCTTTCGCCTTCAAGCGTGGGCCGGCCGTCGGCGTCTTTTTCGATCACCTTCAGGGAGAGGCTGTCCCAGCCCAGGGCGTGCTCCATCGCCGCCACCCGCTTGGGTATGCCGGCTCCCGCGAGGGCCGCGGCTCCCAGGCAGAGGGCCGCCATCAGCCCCCGTACCGTGCTTCTTTCAAAATGCTTTTTCATGGTTCCTCCGTGCGTAGTGAGATCAAGGTCGGCTAGAAGTAGTACCTTCCGCCCAGGCCGGCATCGATGCCGAAGCCCATGAAGGGGGTGGCCACCAGGGTGGGCGCGAGGTCGAAGAAAAGGTCGAAGGGCGCGTCTTCAAAGAGCCAGGTGATGCCGGCCACGCCGCGCACGCCGGCCACGCCCGGGCTGGAATACATGCCGCCGATCCCGAAATAGAGCGGCATGGAGTTGTAGGCTTCGGAAGAGAGGTTTCCAAAGACGCCGTAACGGTGCCAAAGGTAGTCGCAGTGCAGGTTCAGGCCGGAATAGACGCTGCCGTAGTAGTAGCCGTAGGCGCCGACGGCGATGTCGAGGGCGTTCTCGTTGTCGAACCAGTACTTCCCGGTCAGGCCGCTGGGCGAGCCGGCGCGAAGCCCCAGGCCGAGCCGCCCGGCCTTGCTGCCGCCCCAGGCGCGCGCCGCGGCGGGGGCCAGGGCCAGGGCCGCCAGCAGGGCGAAGAGCAGCTTGCGCGGGGCCCTGTTCATAAGCCTTCCTGGGCCTGGCCGGCGACGGCGAGGGGCAGCGGCTTGAGCAGCTTCACTTTTTCCGCGGCCATCTTCTCCCCGAGCTGGTTGAGCTCAATGGGGCTGAGAACCTCGCGGACCGCCACGAAAAGCCGGCCTTCTTCGTCCGCCACGTGGGCCAGCAGGGACTTGCGCATGGCGTTGAATTTGGGGGTCCAGGTCAGGTCCTCGACCTTGAGCTGGTCCAGCTCGGCCAGAGCCTTCTCAACCGCGACGTGGGCGGCCTTGTCGGTGGTTCCCAGGCCGCCGGCCTTGGGATGGGCCTTCACCGCGGGGTAAAAGATCTCTTCCTCGATGCGGTCGTGCGCTTCAAGCTCGTGCTTCAAGGCGCTGAAGATCTTCTTCCTCGCCTCAAGCGGGCTCTTGGACACCTCTTCCATCGCCTTCTTGGCGCCCACGTGCTCTTTCATCAGGATCTCTATGGCGTTCATGACGCCTCCTTTAGGAAACTTAGTTCAGGACCAGGAACTTGCCCGGCGCCGCGGTTTCGACCGCGCCCGAGGCGTAGCGCCGGGCCAGGACGTAGTAGTAGGTGCCCTTGGCGAACTTGCCCACGCTGACCTTGGAAAACTGCGGGCCCGCCGCCTTGGGTTCGAGGACCGTGTCGACCAAGCGGCCGGTCTGATTGTAGAACTTCAGCGTGACGTCGCCGCTTTCCCGCATCACATAGATCACCGTGGCAGTGTCACCGCGCGCCGGGGACGGATAGATGTAGGTCTCGCCGCTGGGGGGAGCCGGCGGCAGCGTGCCGGGCGTGGGGCTGAAGGTCGCCGATCCCACGATGGGGGTCGGGCTGAAAGTCGCAGATCCCGCGATAGCCGTGGGGCTGGCGGTCGCGGTCTTTGACGGGGTGGGGCTAAAGGTCGCCGATCCCGAAGCGGGCGAGGGGCTGGCGGTCGCCGTCTTGGAGGGGGTCGCCGATCCTGAGGCCGTCGTCACGGTGAGCGTCGGGGTGTTGGAGCCGCCGCCGCAAGTCACCAGGGCCGAGGTGGAGGTGGTGATGGTGTTCGCGTCCATCGTCACGGCCCCGTTGATGGCCAGGATCCTGCCTTCAACCGTGGCTCCCGTGACCAGGGTGATCGACTGAAGGGCGATGACGGTTCCCTTCAAGGCCGAGCCCGCGCCCAGGGTGGCCGAGGTGCCGACCACGAAGTACACGTTCTTGGCCTGGGCGCCGTTGCTCAGGTTCATTGAGCCGCCCGCGGCCGTGGTCAGGGTGCTGATGCCGGTATAGAAGATGAAGAGGGCGTTGGGATCGCCCGCCCCGTCCAGGGTGAGTATGCCCGAGGTCAGCTGGAGGCTGGTCTGGGAGTAGACGCCCGTGAGCCGCGTGGTGCCGCCCAGCTCGACCGGGACCGTGGTCGAGGGCCGGGTGGAAAGGTCGTTGTAGGCCGCCATCAGGTCGGTCTTGGCGGCCTGGGTGAAGGTGTCACCGCCATGGTTGGTGCAGGCCTGGCTGAGGGTGCCGTAGCCGCTTTCCGTGGTGATGGGGAAAGTGCCCAGGTAGCCGTCGACGCTGCTGTTGCCGGTGTTGCTGATGCCGGATCCCGCCAGCACCGAGTAGCCGTCGGCGTTGCCGAGGGTCACGGGCCCGGGGCCGGGCGTGCCGGTGGTCGAGGCGCTGGGCGTGGGCGTGGCGCTGCCGGTGGCGGGCGAAGGCGACACCGAGGGCGAGGCGCTGCGCGTGCCGCTGGGGCTGGGCGAGCCGCTGCCGGTAATGGTGGGCGTGGGGCTGCGCGTCAGCGAGGCGACCGCGGTGTCGCTGGGCGTGGGGCTGCGCGTGGGCGAGCCGCTTCCGGTGTTGGTGGGCGTGGGGCTGCGCGTCGGCGACGCGATGCCGGTCTCAGTATATGAAGGCGAGACGGTGGGCGAAGGCGTATGCGAAAAGACGCCGGTCTCGGTGAAGGTGGGGGAGCTGGTCGGCGAGAGGGTGGGCGAATAGACTCCCGTCTCGGTGAAGGTGGGGGAGTTGGTCGGCGAGAAGGTGGGGCTTTCGGTGAGGGCGGCCGCGAAATCCGGCTCATTGATGGCGTTGCCGATGAGCGTGATGGCGCTCTGGGCCAGGGCGCTGCCGTTGAGGACCGCGCCGTTTTGCATGGCGATGAGGGTCAGGCAGAGGATGCTGCCCTGCATGACCGAGTTGCCCTGGAGGGTCGTGTTGCCTGCGACCTGCCAAAAGACGTTTTGAGGAAGGGCCCCGCCCGTCAGGTTGACGTGGATGCCCGGCGGCACGAAGAGGTTTCCCGAGATCTGGAAGATGAAGATGTCGGTGGCGCTTCCGGAGAGGTAGATGTCCGTCGAGATGTCGACGTTGCCGCTCCAGCTGTAGACGCCGCGCACGAAAGTCAGGCCGCCGATGCTGCCCGGAGGCGTTCCCAGGCCGGTCGCGTCCGCGGCCCGCCCCGCCGCGTCGGTGTAGGCGGCCTGCATATCAAGCACCGCCGTGTTCAGCTTGGCCGGCGTCGGCACCGCGTAGTCGAAGGCGTAGATCTTGCCGGCCACGTAGATCGACCTCGAAAATTCGTTCGAGACGTCCATCGTCTGGGAGAAGCCGGTGAGGGCGGCCTCGAGGCCCGGCTTGATGCCGATGTCGCCCTTGATCAGGGTGACGCCGGAGGTGGAGATGCCGGTCTTGGCCAGGGCCGCGTAGTCGCCGGAGCTGAGGAGGTTGACGGTCGCGGGGTTGGCGAAGGCCTGGGCCTTCCCGCCGAGCCCGGCGAAAAGCGCCAGGAGGGGGAGCACTAAAGTGGTTTTTTTCATGAGAACTCCGATGGACAAGCTGGGAAAGATGGGGAGGTTGCGTGTCATTAGCGCACCACCACTTGGAAGATTCCGGAAAGGGCGCCGTCACGGTCGCCTCCGGTGACGGCCTTCACCACGCGGGTGGGGGGCGCCTTCTTGACTAGGTAGTCGCGGACCAGGTTCGCGCGCCGGCCTCCGACCTCCCTCATCTCATCGCCGGCTCCGGCGATCTTGGTTTCGCCGATGACGCGGAGGTACTTGGCGTCCCCCAAGGTGGCGGCCAGGGCCCGGTCAAGGCGGCCGATGGCGGCGGCGGAAAGCAGCTCGGCTTCGCCCCCGGGGACCACGCGCTTAAAGTCTTCATCCGTGAGTATCAGCACCGTTTCCACAGGGGCCACAGGTGTCGCCACGGGGACCGGCGCAGCGGCCAGGAGGGTGGGGGCGGGCGCCGCTATGGGGGTCGCAGCGGGCGTGGCCACCGGCGTCGCCGCGGGCTTGGGCCCGTCGTTGAAGGCGTAGGTCAGGCTGACCCTCTGCATCGCGCCAAGCTCGGCGAGGGGCACGAAGGCGTAGTCGAGGGTGATGTGGTTGAAGGCGATGCCGCCGCCGAAGGTCCAGCCGAGCAGGCCCGCGATCTCGGGGTTGGGCACGGCCAGGGAGTAGCCCGTGCGCAGGGAGAGAAACTTGTGGATGGTGTGCTCGACGCCGAAATGGGCGCCCTGGTCGCCGAAGGTGAGGGCCTCGCCCGAGAGGGCGAAGAGCCACTCGAAGTCGCTTCCCTTGTCGGCATAGGCGGAAAGGCCCAGGCGCATGCCCTGGGCGATCTGGCGGCCGTCGACGTCGGGCCCGAGGTTGGTGTAGGCGCCGCCGACGCTGATCGAGGGGTTGAGCGCCCAGAGCGCGCCGACGTCGCCGGCGAAGGCGTTGTCGCCCGTGCCCGCGAGGTCGCGGTGGTTCATCTTAAGGGTGAGGCCCATGAAGACCCCCGCGGGGCCGCCGAAGCCCCAGCCCAGGCTGCCGCCGTAGGCCCTGGCCGAGTAGTCGCCGGTGGAGAGGCCGCCGGAGTCGCGGCCGTTGAAGACGCCGTTGTCCTCGAAGTTGAGCGAGATGCCCATGCCGTTGCCGTTGCCGAGGGGCAGGCCGAGCACTCCCATCTCCTGCACCGCCCCGAGGATGGCGGAATTATGATGAAGGGAAATTTCCGGGGCCTTCAGCGCGCCCAGCCCGGCCGGATTCCACATCAATGAGGAAGAGCCCTCGGCGATGCCGACATAGGTCGATCCCAGGGCGATGGCGCGGGCCGAGCCCTCTTGCTGGATGGAGGGGAAGGCGTATCCCGCCGCGGCCAAGACTTCTTCCGAGGCGCGCAGCCCCTGGGGGCAAAGGGTGGCCAGTAGCAATCCGGCCAGCAGAAATTGGGTCATCGTAGCCTCGTCCGTTGGTGTGCAAGTGTCATAGGTGTTCATAGCTACAAGGGCCCGAATCCGCTTAAATTCCGTAAGGTGAAAAAAATGGCCGTTACACGGAATAAACACCGCTTTCGGAGCTTACTTAATGCAGAGAAGTTTCAATGTCTTTTGACCTGTGGAGCTCAGCCATTTATGCCTGAATTCGCCATCACCACTGAAAAGCTGACGCGCAATTACGGTTCCCTCAGGGCCGTGGACGAAGTCTCGCTGCGCGTGCGCCAAGGCGAGATCTACGCCTTCCTCGGGCTCAATGGCGCGGGCAAGACCACGACCATCCGGATGCTTTTGGGAATGGTCAAGCCGAGCTCCGGCGCCGTGACCCTGCTTGGCCAGCCCGTCAACGGCGGCACGCATGAGTTATGGAAGAAGGTGGGCAGCCAGGTCGAATCAGCCCACGCCTACCCCGAGCTGACCGTGCTTGAAAACCTCGAGGTCCACCGCCGCCTGCGCGGCATCTCCGATGTGAAGGCGGTGAGCCGCGTGGTCGAGGCCATGGCCCTGGGCCGCTACGGCAAGGTCCGGGCCGAGCACCTTTCCTTCGGCAACCTCCAGCGCCTGGGCCTGGCCAAGGCCCTGCTTCCCGAGCCCGAGCTCCTCATATTAGATGAGCAGGCCATCGGCCTGGACCCGGGCGGGGTGGTGGAATGGCGCGAGCGCCTGCGGCGCCTGGTCAAGAAAAGCGGCTGCACGGTCTTCCTCTCCAGCCACCTGCTCGCCGAAGTCGACCACCTCGCCGACCGCATCGGCATCATCCACAACGGGAAGCTGGTGCTCGAAGACAGCGCCGCCAGCATGCGCCAGCGCCGCGAGCACAGCCTGCTCATCCGCGCCACGCCCGTGGCCAAGGTCAGGAAGCTGCTCAAGGCGGCCGGCTACAAGGTGCGGCCCGCGGGCAACGGCTGCCTCAGGCTGAGCGCGGCCAAGGCGCTGTCCCACGCCGCGCAGATTTCCGAGATGCTGGCCAAGGCCGGCTCCCCGCCTTCCAGGCTGGAAAAGGAAGAGGAAAACCTGGAGAAGCAGTTCATGCGCCTGGTGGGCAAAGAAGGAGGCTCGATATGATGCCGTCTTTATGGAACGTGTGCTGGGCCGAGAGCCTGAAGCTTAGGCGCTCGAGGGCGCCGTTGATGAGCGTGGCGGCCTACGCCATGGTTCCGCTGGCCGCCGCCATCCTGCTGCTGGCCGGCAATGAGGCGATGCCCGGGGGCCTCTCGGCCAGGCTGAGCCTGGAGTCGCAGATTTCCCTGGTGCACGCCGACTGGCCCGGCTATTTCAGCGTCCTGGCCAGCGCGGGCGCCGTCGGCGGCCTGGCCGTCTTCGGCCTCTTCATGATCTGGATCTTCGGGCGCGAGCACGCGGACCGCACTTCCAAGGAGCTCCTCACCCTGCCCATCGCCCGCGAAGCCCTGGTGGCGGGGAAGATATTGGTGGCCGCCCTCTGGTGCGCCCTGCTCCAGCTGGGCATGCTCGCGGCGGCGCTGCTGATCGGGGCCCTGCTGAAGCTGCCGCTCTCTTCGGGCGAGGCGCTGCGCGAGGGCCTGGGCCTCAATTTGCGGGTCGCGGGCCTGACCTTCTGCCTGGTGCTCCCCTTCGGCCTGCTGGCCAACCTCAGCCGGGGCATGATGGCCGCGGTGGGCGCCCTCTTCCTGAGCCTTTTCTTCGCCCTCATCTTCACGGCGCTCGGCTGGGGGGCTTATTTCCCGTGGGCCATACCCGCCCTCTATGCCGGCGCCGGCGGCGAGCTTGCCGGGGTGATGGGCGCTTTGAGCTTCTGCCTGGTGATATTCACGGGGCTGGCGGGCGCGGCCTGCAACATGATTTGGTGGCGCTGGGCGGACCAGCGCTGAAACTTCAGGCCCGGACGGACTCGGGCTCGGGATTCGGCGCCTTGGCCGACGCGGTGGCGCCCCAAGACGACCTGGAGGGCGCGGCTTTCACGAGGGTGCGCAGCTGGTCCTTGGCCCGCGCCAGGCGCGACATCACCGTGCCCAGGGGAATCTTCAGGGTGCGCCCGATCGCGGCGTAGTTCATTCCCTGCACGTGCCTCAGCCTGATGATCTCGCGGCTGGCCGGATTGAGCTGCTCCTTCACGTCGTCCAGCAGGGCCAGCCTCTGCTTTTTCAGCACTTCAAGGTCGTCCAGCTGCACCCGCTCGACCGCCATGCGCTGCATGAAAATCTCGAGGTCTTCCCTCACGCTCACCACCACCCGGCTGCGCCGGCGCATGCGGGCGTAGCAGAGCCTCAGGCAGATCATGCGGAGCCAGGCGAAGATCGGGGCGCGGAAATCGTAGTTTTTGAGGCGGGGGAGGGCTATCAGCAGGGTTTCTTGCACCACGTCTTCAGCTTCCGAATCATACATTCCCAGGAAAAAGTGGCTCGCCCGCATCAGCCTGGGCCGGTAAATCGCGAAAAATTTCTCCTCCGCGTCGGCGTCGCCGGCGATCACTTTTTCCACCAATTCTTTTTCTTCCATCATAGGCAGGGGCTCCAAATAGGGGGAACCCGTGACTACAAAATTCGATACCGGGCGACCTCAGGGACAATCAGAGGCTACGCCCACCCCGCCTGCCGCGCATCCTGGTCAATGCCCCAGCCCGGGGTGCGGAATGCCTAGCGCCCCTGCCGGGGCGCGAAACGGCCTCCGGCTCAGGAACCCCCAAAATTCATGGTCCATTCAATCTGGTTGGCCGCGCCGAGGTCTCCAAGGTAGGAAAGGGCGTAGTTGATTTCCATGCGTCCCGATCGGTAACCCAGGCCCGCCGAAGGCCCCCCATGGAGGCTCCCCGACCGCGAAAGCTTGTAGCCGGCTCTCACGGCATAGTTTGATTGAAAAACACCCTCGGCCCCAAAGCCGGCGCTATAGGCCCCGGGATCGGCCGTCGGCAGCCCCAGGTCGGCCGCGAGGTTGAAATGCGCGGTCTCGGATTTGCCGATTTTCATGGACGCTCCGCCCCTGGCCGAACTCGGCAGCGAAAAGGCCCCCAAGGAGGGCCCGAAGTTCTGGAGGGCAAAGCAGCAGGAAAAAACGAGGAGGTTGGCGTAGAGGACGCCTTGCTTGGCGGTCAAGGCGGCCCTGCGGCGCTGGCGGAAATGATTGATGAGGGCGAGGGCCATGCCCAGCGCCGCGATCCAGTCCAGCATGGTGTTGATATGCAGGCTTGTCAGAAGTTCAATCAAGGTTCCGCCTATTGCCACCGGGAAACCCCAATCCTAACCCAACATGCCCCTCCATTGATATCGCCGCTTCACTTCTGTAAGGGCAATTCCCGTGCCACGGAAAAGCGGTCAAATTCAAGGGCCCGCGGGCCCGGGCCGCAAGGCTTGCGGATGGCGGGCCAGGGCGGGCCGCAATTTTTGCCCGCGCCGTCTCAGTGCCGCGTTTTGGGAAGCTTTGCGCCTTTTTTCACAAAGTCTTGATTGTAAAAATCCGGCGAAATAAGGGCGGCGCTAAGTGAGCGCAAAAAGGCGGGAGGTATATAATGGAAATGTAATCCACACGACGAGGGTTTTATGGACCTCTGTCCGATTTGTGAATCTAAATTTTCAGACGGCGCCTGCCCTTCCTGCCCCAAGGACCTTGCGGAGGCACATTCAAAAATGCTGCGCGAGGGCGGCTTCAAGCTGGCGTCCTGGCCCGAGAACGGCACCGCCGCCCCTGACAAGCTGAAAACTTTGCGCACGGCCATCCTCAAAGATTCCTGGATGATCGCGGAATATGAGTGGCTCAAGCTCGCGCGCGGCACCCTGGGCTCGACCGAGGAGGCGCGCAAGGCGCGGGCGCGCTGCTTTGAAAAATTGGCCTGCCTTCTCGACGGCCTGGCCAGGCAGCCCGAGGCCCAGCATATGCGCGAGAGGGCCGCGTCGCTGCTCAAGCCCGTGGGCGCGCCGGTCCCCAAGTCGCAGCAGCGCAACGCCTCCTACAGCTTCATGGACCAGATCCGCGCCGAAGAGGCCGCGTCCGCGCCCCATATCACCGACGACGCCAAGAAGCGCCTTGACCAGGCCATTGCCAAGGCCGAGCAGCGCACCCAAAATCTCAAGATCATCGGCTTCGCCGCGGCGGGCCTCATCATGGGTGCTTTCATCAACATGAATTTCAGCATCGTCGGCGGCCTCCTCGGCCTGGGCGGCGGCTGGGCCTTTGCCAAACGCTAGTTTCTCCCCCACTGAAAACGCTTTTCAATGAAATGGCCTCAGGTATACTTTCCGAGGCATGAAAAAGCTTCCTATATTAATAGCGGTGCTGGGATGGACGGCCGGCCATTCCCTTCAGGCGCGGCCGAGCTATGTGCCGGGCCTGGGCGCCACCTGCTTTAGCGGCGGCTGCCACACGTCGCCGGGCACCGGCAGCGTCACCTTCCTCAAAATCAACGGCTCCGCGGCCTCGGCGCCTTTCGGCGTCACCCTCACCCCCGGAAGCAGCTTCACGGTCGAATACCGGGTCATGGGCCTGGCCAACGGCGGCAGCTTTGCCGGCGGCTTTCTCCAGCCCTCCAACGGCACCTCGCTTTGGTCCGCCTCCACGGGCCCCACTTGGACCGACAACTCCAAGACCGGGGCCACGCCCTGGGCCTCGGGCGGGTCCCAAATGTTCCGCACCGGCTTCGCCGGCGACGGCTACACCTTTGACGCCGGCGGCGCCTCGGACCTGAACGGCCTCGCGCGCAACGAAGTCTTCAGCGCCACCCTCGGCCTCTCGGGCGCCTTCCCCCCCGGCACCTTCAGCCTCAGCCTGGGCGGGGCCGGCAACATGGACGGCGGCTTCCAGCGCCATGTGATTTCCTCGATGAACGTCTACGTGGTGAACTTCACGCCCACGGTGACCCCCACCATCACCCTCACCCCCACGATTTCAGAAACGCCCTCCATCACCGAGACGCCAAACTTAAGCAACACCGCCACCTTCACGCCCACGATCAGCCCCACCTTCAGCGCCTCGCCCACGGCCACCGTCAGCGACACCTCCACGCCCGTGCCGGGCTTCCCCGGCTTCAAGTACACGCAGTTCTGGCCCAACCCCTCGGCCGGCACGGTCTGGCTCTGCCTTGAGACCTACTCGGCCTCCGACAACATCGAGCTCAGGCTCTACAGCGCCGCCTTCAGCCGGAGCGTCACCCTCGACCTGGGCTCCTACAACGGCGGGCGCGGGAGCCTGGTGCTGAAGCTGCCGCCGGGCATGGCCAACGGCGCCTATTACGGGCAGGTCATTTCGCAAAGGCAGGGCAAGGTGGCGAAGTCGGCGGTCATGCCGCTGGTGCTGCTGCGATGAAGCGGGCTCTCGCCTTGATCGCCTTGCTCGGCGCGGGATGCGCCTCGGTGCAGCCTTGGCAAAAGGAGGAGCTGGGCAAGGGCTATATGAAGTTCAAGCAGGAGGCCCCGGGGCGCTACTTCATCGAGCACACCGTGATCACGGTGGAGCAGGCCGAGGGCGGGGACGGGCACGCGGGGGGCGGATGCGGGTGCCGGTGACAGGATGGCTGCTTGCCTTGGGCGCATGCAGCGGCGCGCTGGCGCGGCCCCTACAATGTGCGGCGGCGCTTCATTACAACCACTACCAATCCGATTCCGGGGTGCTGGTGTCGACGCCGGCCTTTGACTTCAACACCGAGCTCGACACGCGCACCGCCCTCGCCCTGCAGTACAACCTCGACGCGGTGAGCGCGGCCTCCTTCAACTATGCCCAGTCAAAGACCCACCGCGGCAAGCGGCCGCCCGGCACCTGCTGGCAGTGCCATGCCAGCACCGACGCCCTGTCGGGCGCGACGCGCTTCTACACCGAGACGCGCCAGGGGCTTTCCTTCAAGGTCACGCGCAAGAACGAGGCGCTCGCGGCCGCCGTGGGCGGGGTGATCAACCGCGAAAACGACTACCAGAGCGAGCAGGCCTCGCTGCGCTTCGAGGGGTCGACCCTCAGGCAAAACCTCACCCTGGCCGTCACGGGCCAGCTGGCCCAGGACCGCGTGGGCGCCGTCACGCGCAGCCTCAACGAGGGCATGCAGACCACGGCCGTCGACTTCACGGCCACGGCGGTGCTGAGCCGCCTCACCCTTTTGCAGGCCGGCTGGGGCTTCGCCGAGTTCCTCGGCTACCAGCAAAACCCCTACGCGTGGGTCCAGGTCGGCCCCCTCGACACCACGCCCGCCCGCGCCAGCCAGCCCCTGCGCCGCCAGCGCCACGCGGCCACGGCCTCGCTCAAGCAGGGCCTGGGCTGGGAGAGCGCCCTCCAGGCCGACTACCGCTACTACACGGACAGCTGGGACGTGGTCTCCCACACCCTCGACCTCACCCTGAGCAAGCAGATCGCCGGCCTGGTGCTCGAGCCGTCGCTGCGCTTCTACGCCCAGCCCCGCGCCGCCTATTTCTTCAAGAACCGCTACGGCGTGAAGGAGGAATACATGACGCGCGACCTCAAGCTCGCGGCCTTCGAGACCCAGATGATCTCGCTTTCCCTGCGCGGGGCCATCAACGACAATTGGGGCTGCCAGCTCAGCTACGCCCTCTACCAACGGCGGGACAACCTTGATTACAGCCTCTACTTCGCGGACAAGCCCGAGACCGCCAACCTCTTCCAGCTGGTGGTCACCTATGAATAGGCTGCTCGCCCTCGCCCTTATGCTCAGCCTGGCCTCCTGCAAGACCACGGAAACCGCGGCGGCGACCGGCGGCCGCATTTCCGGCCACGCGGCCGCGGGCCACGCCGCGGTTCCTTCCGCATCCGAGCTCCCCGAATTCAAGGCCATCGACCAAAACGGCAAGGAATGGACCCTCCTCGCCGCCACCAAGAAAAAGCCCCTGCTCATCGACTTCTGGGCCACCTGGTGCGTGCCCTGCCTCAAATCGATCCCCGACCTGAAAGCCTTCCGCGACAAGCACCAAGACAAAGTCACCCTCCTCGGCGCCGCCACCGACGAAAAAGGCTGGGCCGTGGTCAAAACCTCCATTGCCCGCTTCGGCATCGACTACCCCGTCATCGTAGTCAACGAAGACCTGGCCTCCGCCTACGGCGTCGAAGGCTACCCTTACCTGGTGCTGATCAAGGACGGCCGCATCGCCAAGCGGCTCCTGGGCCGGCACTCTTTGGAAGACTTGGAAGAAAAGCTTGCGGACTATATCAAGTAAGCTGGTTTTTTATTCCCTCCTCGCCACCCTCCCCACGGCCCTGCTTTCGGAATGGATGGGCTGGGATTTTATGGATCCCAAGGGCTACTTCGCGGAGATCGCGTGGACGCCGGTGCTGATGTGGTGCCAGTTCAAGGCGCTGGCGGCGTTTGAGCGCAAAGAGATGGCGGTGGGCGGGGGGTTGGTGCTGGGGGGCTTCAGCGCCGAGGCGCTGTTGAGCTTGCGTATGGCGGGGCTGGCCCTGCTTTGCCTGGCGCCGGCGCTGATTTGGTCGGCTTATGCCACTTGGGATGGCGCCGGCGCGAGGGTGATCGCCGTGGCGCTCGCGCTGGCGGGGGGACTGCCTCCCCTCGTCTTCACTTTGCGGCGGCTCTTCATGCTGCCGGTGATGCTTTGGCAGGGCCTGGGGCCCAGCGCCGCGCGCCATGAAAGCGCCCGGCTCAGCGAGGGGAAGCTCATGAAGGTGCTGCCCTGGCTGCTGGGCGGCCAGGCGGCGGGGCTCCTGCTTCAGGGTCTGGGGGAAATACACATAGCCCTGGCTCTCTTTGCGCTGCCGGCCTCCTTCCTGGCCGGGCTTTGGGGGCTCGCGATTAGTTATAGGAAGCTGTTGTAAAAGAATGGGTTTCAACCCATAATAGCTGCTCAAGCATGAATTTCAGTGAATTGCGCCTGCACGAGAGCCTCCTCAAGGCTGTTTCCGACGCCGGCTTCGAAAAACCAACCCCTATCCAAGCACAAGCGATACCGCAAGTGATGGACGGCCGAGATCTGCTTGCCAGCGCCCAGACGGGCACCGGCAAGACGGCCGCCTTCATGCTGCCTATCTTGCACCGCCTCATGGCCGAGCCCGGCCGGGGCCTGCAAGTGCTCGTCTTGGAACCCACCCGCGAGCTCGCGCTCCAGGTGGAGGAGCAGGTGAAGCTCTTCGGGAAGTATTCAACCCTGCGCTCGATCACCGTCTATGGCGGCGTGGCGCTGGGCCCGCAGGAAAAAGCGCTGAAAGACGGCGTGGAGATCGTGGCTGCCACGCCCGGAAGACTGCTCGACCACATGCGCCAAGGCAATGTGGACGCCACGAGCCTGAGGGTTTTGGTTCTCGACGAGGTGGACCGGATGCTGGACATGGGCTTCTTGCCCGACGTCCGCGACATCCTGCGCCGCCTGCCGGCCGAGCGCCAGACCCTCTTTTTTTCGGCCACCGTCCCCTCTGAAATCGGCAGGCTAGCCGACGGGATGCTCAAAGATCCGGTCAAAGTGGCCATCGCGCCGGATCGCAAAACCGCTGAAGGTATCACCCAACAGGTCTTTCCCGTGGAGGAGCACCTCAAGCCTTTCCTGCTTGGGCGCCTCCTCGACGACGAGGGGGTCACCTCGGCCCTCGTCTTCACACGGACCAAGATCGGCGCCGACAAAGTCTGCGCCGTGGTGGAGAAGCATGGTTTTTCCGTGGAACGCATCCACGGGGACCGCAGCCAGAAGGAGCGCCAAATCGCTCTGGCCGCGTTCAAGGAAGGCAGGGTCAAGTTCCTGGTGGCGACCGACATCGCCGCCCGGGGCCTCGACATCGAAGGCATCTCGCACGTCTTCAACTACGACGTTCCCGAATCGCCCGACGACTATGTGCACCGCATCGGCCGCACGGCCCGCGCGGGCGCCACGGGCCACGCCTATACCCTGATGTCCAACCGGGACCACGTGCTCATCTCCACCATCGAGAACCACCTCAGCATGAAGCTGGAGAAGAAGATGCTGGAAAATTTCGACTACAACGAAGAGCTGGGCCCCCAGCACGAGATCAGGCAGGGGCATGACGTGAAGAATTTCGACACCCGGGGCCCCCGGCGTGACGCGCCCGCCCCGGCGGGGGGCAATTTCGCCCCCGCTTCCCCGGCCGGCCCGCGCTCGCTGGTCGACTCGGACGAGCGCGCCACCGTGATCGTGCGCCGCCTCGGCGACCGCGGCGAGCCCCAGGAGCTCAGGTTCATGGGCGGACGCGGGCGCGAAGAAGGCGGCGCCGGCGGCCGCGGCGAA
>JADMIO011246930.1_pt1 | contig 18634 bp, 19 predicted proteins | sample 8958161 | NCBI WGS metagenome assembly JADMIO01 (sample SAMN16585339, study PRJNA669376) | soil metagenome | isolation source: Crop rotation soil | place: USA: Cullars Rotation, Alabama | collected 2011 | reverse complement strand
TGCTCATGAAGCGGTGCAGGATCCCCAGGCCCCCGAGCCGCGCCATGGTGATGGCCATCTCCGCGCCGGTGATGGTGTCCATGTTGGCGCTCATCACCGGGATGGACAGGGTGATGCGCCCCAGCGCCGACTCCGTGCTCACCGACTGCCGGGAGCGAATGCCGTTGTAGCCAGGGACCAGGAGCACGTCATCGAAGGTCACGCCGCGGGGGAACATCATGTCCCGCTTCTATACACCGCTTTCAGCCGCGATGCGAGGCGCCAGGCGCCTCCTCGCCGTCCCCGGGGCCCTCGGGGCCCTCCCCGCCCTCCCCGCCCTCCAGGCCCTCGTCGGAGAGCGGCGGCTCGTCGGCGGAGAGCGCCAGCTCCGGCGGCACGTAGGTGACGGGCGCCGCGGACTGCCTCGGGAAGTCGATCGCCAGCACCGTGAGCTCCCGCTCCCCGGCGTGCCAGCGCACGGTCACGGCGTCGTCCACGACCTTGCCGATGAGGGCGTTGCCGATGGGCGAGCGCCAGGAGATGCGCCCCTGCTTGGGGTCGATCTCGTCCACGCCGACGATCTGGTAGGTGAGGGCCTTGCCGTCCTCGTCCTCCAGCGTCACCTGGGCGCCGAAGCAGACCCGGTCGGAGCGCTGCTGCGCCGGGTCGATGACCTCCGCCAGGGACATCCTCTTCATGAGGAAGCGGATGCGCCGGTCGATGTCCCGAAGCTGGCGCTTTCTGTAGATGTACTCCGCGTTCTCCGAGCGGTCGCCCTCCGCGGCGGCCTCTGCCAGCTTGCCCACGACCTCGCGGCGCTTGGTGAAGCGCAGGTACTCGAACTCCGCCTGCAGGGCGCGGAACCCGGCGGGCGTGATGTAGTTTCGCTCCTTCTGCCTGTCTTCTGCCACGCCGGCATCTTACTACCTTACTATCGTCCCCAGAACAAAGCCTGCTATGTTCCCGCCATGGCTGAACACGAGGTAAGGCCGAGCCGCTGTCCACGCTGCGACGCCCCCATCTACTCGGACGAGACGGAGTGCCACTACCACGGCCTCGAGGACCGCGGCGCCATGACCGATGCGCTGCTCATCGCCGGCACGGGCGTGCTACTCACCCTCGTCGCGCTGTCCACGGCGATCTGCCGCTAGCCCCGCCGCCGCCCACTGGAGCCGGGGGCGGCCCCGCACCGGGAAGGCGGCCAGGTGCCGGCGCGCGTCCTCGTCCAGGAAGGAGCGCACGCCCAGGAGCAGGGGCACGCCCAGGCGGGGGTCGTCCGCGGCCGAAAGCTCCGCCGCCAGGCGATCGAGCAGGGGCCGCAGCAGGCGCCCGGGCCAGCGCCGGGCCGCCCAGAGCCCGAGCGCGGTCAGCAGCGGCCGCCCCCGGTGCCCCAGGGCCTCGGCGTGGCGCTGGAGGTCCAGCAAGAGCGGGCAGGTCCACACGCCGTGGCGGGGGCGGAAGGCCGGCCCGCGCACCCAGGCGGCGACCTCGTCGGAGTCGGTGAGCACCACCAGCCACCCGCGCTCGCGCTCCTCGGACAGGGCGTCCAGCCAGAGCCGCGGCCAGGAGAGCACCCTCGAAGGGTCCGGCGCCGCCTGCAGCGAGAGCAGGTACCAGGGCACGGCGCCCCCCTGCGCCCGCAGGAGCAGGTCGCCCGCCCGCGGCGCCGCCGAAAGGTGCGGCGGGGGGCGCATCCCCAGGAGCCCCTCCAGCACCTCGCCGAGCAGGTGCGGGTGGCCGAGGAAGAGGTCGCGGAGCCATCGATAGGGATCGGGGGGTGGACAGGTCATGGGGCCCCTCCTTGGGTGTGGCCGGGGATGACGATGGATCGGGGGGCCGATCCGATGAGGCGTAACACGCGCCCCGCGCGTCTGGCAAGAAGGCGTCGATGCGGGTATAGTTCGGCCCTATGGACAACACACAGACCCCCGGGTCCCAGGGCGATGGCGAGACCGCCGCGCTCGCCAGGCCGGAGGCGAAGATCGACGCGAAGCCCGAGGCCGGGGCGGGCGCGCGGCCGGAGGCCCAGACCGACATCAAGCTCCTGCGCGAGCTCTACCGCCAGATGCTGGTCATCCGCCGCGTCGAGGAGGCCGCGGCCAAGGCGTACGCGCAGGGGAAGATGGGCGGCTTCCTGCACCTGGGCATCGGGCAGGAGTCCGTGTGCGTGGGCGCCATCGCCGCCCTGCGCGCGGAGGACTACGCCGTCGCCACCTACCGCGAGCACGGCCACTGCATCGCCAAGGCCGGCGCCACCATCGACGTGTGCAAGGGCGTGCTGGCGGAGCTCATGGGCAAGTCCACCGGCATCAGCCGCGGCCTGGGCGGGTCCATGCACCTCTTCGACGCCAGGCACCGCTTCCTGGGCGGCTACGGCATCGTCGGCGGCCACGTGCCGCTGGCGGCGGGCGTGGCCTACGCCAGCAAGTACCGCGGCCTGCCGGAGGTGACGCTCTGCTTCTTCGGCGAGGGCTCGGCCAACCAGGGCGCCTTCCACGAGGGCCTCTCCCTGGCCGGCCTGTGGAAGCTCCCCATCGTCTTATCTGCGAGAACAACCAGTACTCGATGGGCACGCCGCTCTACCGCACGCTGGCCGTGCCCGACGTGACCGAGCGCGCCAGCGGCTACGCCATCGCCCGCGACCGCTTCAAGGGCGACGACGTGCTGCAGGTCATGGAGCGCATCAGCCGCGCCGTGGAGCTGGCCCGCACCCAGAACCTCCCCACCCTCATCGAGGTCGAGACCTACCGCTTCCGCGGCCACTCCATCTCCGACCCGGGCAACTACCGCACCAAGGACGAGATCGAGATGTGGAAGAAGCGCGACGCGGTGCTGCTGGCGCGGGAGCGCCTGGCCGCGGCAGTGGGCGAGGACGAGGTAGTGTCGCTGGAGGCCCACGTGAAGGCCATGGTCCAGGAGGCGGTGCGCTTCGCCGAGCAGTCGCCGCCCGCCGACCCGGCCCACCTCTGGGACTACGTCTACGCCACCCCCGGGACCGATCCCCGGCGGATGTAGCTTGCGCGCCACCGCCCTTCTCGCCCTCATGGCCGCCGCCTCCGCCGCACAAGCAGGTGAGCCACCCAGCCACCCGCCCGCGGACCTGGTCATCCGGGGCGCGCAGGTCGTCACCATGGACCCGGCGCGGCCGCAGGCGTCCGCGGTGGCGCTGCAGGGTCGCTACGTCCTCTACGTCGGCAGCGACGCCGGGGTCGCGCCCTACGTCGGGCGCGGGACGCGGGTGGTCGAGGGGCAGGCGCAGGCGCCCGGGGAGCGGCTCATGGTCCTGCCCGGGCTCATCGACGCGCACGCGCACCTGGTGGGGCTCGGGCTCTCGCTCGGGCGGCTCGACCTGCGGGGGATGACCTCGCCGGAGCAGATCGCGGAGGCGGTGCGCCTCCAGGCGCTGGGCGACCGGCACCGGGCGCGCGGCAAGGACGCGTGGGTGCTCGGGCGCGGCTGGGACCAGAACCGCTTCAGCCCCCCTGCCCTGCCCGATCACCGGCCCCTCGACAAGGCCGCGGACGGGCGCCCGGTGTGGCTGCGCCGCATCGACGGGCACGCGGGGTGGGCCAGCGCCGAGGCGCTGCGCCGGGCGGGGATCGGCAGGGCGACCAAGGACCCGCCGGGCGGGCGCGTGGTGCGCGACGCGGGAGGCGAGCCGACCGGGGTGCTGGTGGACAACGCCATGGAGCTGGTGGAGAAGATCATCCCGCCGGCGGACGGGCGGAGCATCGAGGAGGCCATCTTCGAAGCGGCACACTACGTGATCCAGCGCGGCCTCACCGGCGTGCACGAGATGGGCCTGGGCGCAGACGCCATCGCCGCCTACAGGCGCCTGGCCGCGGCGGGGCGCCTGCCCCTGCGGGTGTACGCCATGCACGCGGACCCGATCCCGACCGATGTCGCGCAGGCGCCACAGTCGGAGAGGTACCGGGCGCGCCTCGCCGGGCTGGCGAAGGCGCTCGGGGCGCCGGAGAGCGGCCCCTTCTTCACCCTGCGGGGCATCAAGCTCTTCATGGACGGGGCGCTGGGCTCGCGAGGAGCGGCGCTCCTGGCCGACTACAGCGACGAGCCGGGGAACCGGGGCCTGCTGCTCGCCCCGAAGGAGCACGTGCTCTCCATGGCGCGCTGGGCGATGGCCCACGGCTACCAGATCGCCACCCACGCCATCGGCGACCGCGCCAACCGCCTGGTGCTCGACGCCTACGAGCAGGCCGGCGTGCGCGCCGAGCGCGACCTGCGCTTCCGCGTCGAGCACGCCCAGGTGGTGGACGCGCAGGACCTGCAGCGCTTCGCCCGGCTGGGGGTCATCGCCTCCGTGCAGCCGACGCACGCCACCAGCGACATGCCCTGGGCGGGGGCGCGGCTCTCGCCGGAGCGGCTGGGCGGGGCCTACGCGTGGCGCTCGCTGCTCTCGGCGGGGGCGCGCCTCTGCGGCGGGTCGGACTTCCCGGTGGAGGAGGCGGACCCGCGCCTGGGCCTGCACGCGGCGGTGACCAGGCAGGACCTGAAGGGGCAGCCCGCGGAGGGCTTCTTCCCGGCGCAGCGCCTCACGGTGGGCGAGGCCATCCGCATCTTCACCGCGGACGCGGCCTACGCGGGCTTCGCGGAGAACGAGACCGGGCAGCTCACGCCCGGGCACCTCGGCGACCTGGTGGTGCTGGCCGGGGGGCTCGACCCCTCGCTGGCACCGGCGCGGCCGCCGCAGGACCTCTTCCGCAGGCCGGTGCTGCTGACCGTGGTGGACGGCAAGGTGGTCCACGACGCCCTCGCCGGCAAGGCCCAGGGGGGCCGGGCCCGATGAGGGGCGCCGCGCTGCTCGCCGCGCTCGCGTGTCTCGCGCTCGTCCCCGGGCGCGCCGCGGCCGGGGCCTGCGCCCCGGAGCAGGTCGGGGCCATCGAGCAGGCGCTCCGGGACGCGCCCCTGTCCTACGAGGTCAAGCCGCCGGAGAAGGTGTGCGGGCGCCAGCAGGCGATGGCCATCCGCCGCGTGCTCGCCGCGTGTCAGCCGGCGCCGGCGCAGGCGGTGCTCTACCTGGGCGCGGGGCACTGCCTGCAGCAGGCCGGCTACAACGGCGAGGCGATCGCCGCCTACCGGCACTACATCGAGGGGGGCGACCCCACGGTGACGCCGGAGCGCGCCGAGGAGCGCCGCGATCGCGTGCGGCGCTGGCTCAAGGAGCTGGGCGAGCCGGAGCCGCCCACCGCGGCGCTGCTCCTGCGCTCCGACCTCCAGGGGCCGACGGTGCGCTACCTGGAGGGCTACCCGAGCGGCGTCATCGTCGGCCAGGGCACGACCCGCATCCCCCAGCCGCCGGGGGCGCGGCGCCTGAGCCTGAACCTCAAGGGCTTCGAGCGGGTCGAGCTGCCCGTGGAGCTCTACGACGGCGAGGCGGCCCACGCCGAGGTGGAGTGGCGCAAGCACCTGTCGCCGCGCTACGGCTTCCTGCGCGAGCGCTGGGACGACTTCCGCAAGAGCGGGCTGACCCCGGCGGGCTACGTGGACCGCAGGCAGCGCCCCCTGACCGTGGCTTTGAGCCTGCTCGTGGCCGGGGCGGGCGCGGCGCTCATCGGCGTGTGCGCCGCCAACGCCGGCGACGCCTGCGACGAGACCTGGAAGCAGGGGCTGGCCTACGGCTTCGGCGTGGTGCTGGGGCTCTCCGGCATCCTGGGTGCCGTCGCCGGCTTCGCCTCCCCCCTGGAGCATCTCCCGGCCCCTGAATTGCCTGTCACTGCTCCGTAACGCGGCGCCCAGTCGCGCCGGGGGCCGCTTACGTCCTCACTCCTCGCTGCGGCGGGCTCCAGCCCGCCTCACTCGTCGCTGCGGGCGCGCTGGCCCACGGCGCGACTGGACACCGCTCCTGCGCCTTGTCCTACGCCTTGGCCTTGATGACGGCGCGGCGGGCGGGGGCGCCGCGGCTGAGCTCCGCGATGAGGCCCTCGGTCTCCGCGGAGAGCGCCGCCACCGACTCCACGCCCGCGATGAGCTGGCCGATCTCGTCGGAGAGCTCCTCGCTGCGGCTGATGCCCAGGATGTGCGACTTGAGGTAGAGGAAGGACTTCTCGATGGTCTGCATCTTGACCCCCAGCGCCTTGCACGACGACGCGATGCGCTCGTGCTGCGCCAGGCGCTTCTCCGCCAGCACCAGGCCCTGGCGCAGGCTCATCACCACCTCCGCGTCCCGCTCGCGCCCCAGGGCCTGCTGGCACTCCTCGATGTCCCGGCGGATCTCCTTGGCCGGGCTCTCCTGCAGGTAGCGGCTCAGGCGCTGGTGCACCACCGCCATCTGCAGGAAGGAGTGCATCAGCTCCCCGAGCTTGCTCATCTCCTCCTCGATGAGCGGCGCGGCCAGGCTCTCGTTGCCCCTGGCCAGGGCCTGCACCTCCTCGCCCAGCTCCTGCAGGTGCGCGAAGCGCTGGAGGTACCCCTTGTCCAGGAGCTCCATGGCCTGCGCCACCTCGCGCTTCAGCGCCTCGCGCTCCTCCCTGGTCTCCTGCGTCGCCACCCAGCGCTTGAAGAGCGTCGTGTCCGGCCCCAGCGCCATCCACAGCACCTCCATCCCCGCACCGATGAGCAGCGGCAGCCACGAGAAGGTCGTCAGCGCGAAGAGGGCCGTCCCGCCGATGAGGATCATGTTGTACTGGTTGAAGAACGCGCGGCGATAGAGCTCGCGGAGGGAGGAGCGGGGCTTGGCCATCGTAGGATCCAGTTTATCATCCCAACGGCCGCGCGCTGCCACTTGTCCAAGTAGGCGAAAACTGATTAGATGGACCCCAATATCCAGGGACGCGCGATGCGATCCAAGGCGAGGCGATCGTGAGACTGACCGTTGCGGCGAAGATCCTGATCACCCTGATCGTGCTGGCGGCCGTGGGCGCCGGCATCTACACGCACCCGGGCATCCTGTCCTCCATCGCGCCCTCGGCGCAGAAGCCGACGACGAACATCCCGCCGCCGGCGAAGCTGCCGGACACCCCTGACACCATCCCGGCGGCGGCCGCCGGCCCGCCGGGCTGCGCGGGCCTGCCGGAGGTGCGCGTGTACCTGTGGGCCTGGAACGCCCAGATGGGCCTCATGCTGGCCACCGGCGGCAAGCAGGCCGCCGAGGGGAGCCTGATGTGCAAGGCCGGGGTGAACCTCAAGCTCGTCCGCGAGGACAACGTCGACCAGATGCAGAACCTCATGGCGACCTTCGCCGAAGGGCTCAAGGCCGGCGAGGCGAACCCGCAGAAGGGCGCCCACTTCGTGGCCATCATGGGGGACGGGGCGGCGACCTTCTTGAAGGGCCTCAACGACCGCCTGCGCAAGCTCGGGCCCGAGTACGCCGCCGTCGTCGTCGGCTCCGCCGGCTACTCCCGGGGCGAGGACAAGTTCATGGGGCCGCCGGCGTGGAAGCAGAGCCCGCAGGCGGCGCGCGGGGGCCTGGTCGCGGGCGTCCTGCGCGACGGCGACTGGAACATCGCCCTCAAGTGGCTGGGCGACAACCGCATCCCGAACAACCCGGACGAGACCTCCTACGACCCGACGGCCCTCAACTGGGTCAACGCAAGCGACTACATCGACGCGGCGCAGAAGTACGTGAGCGGCTACTGCGCGGAGCTGAAGAACGTGAAGACCGGGCAGAAGGAGAAGCGCTGCGTGGACGGCGTGGTCACCTGGACCCCGGGCGACGTCACCGTGGCCGAGAAGAAGGGCGGCCTGGTGTCGATCGTCTCCACGCGCGAGTACCGCTCGCAGATGCCCAACGTCATCATCGGCAGCAGGAGGTGGATGGGCGCGAACCGCAAGCTCGTCTCCGGCCTGCTCTCCGCCCTCTTCACCGGCGGCGACATGGTCAAGCGCGACGACGACGCCCTGCGCCGCGCGGCCGCGGTGAGCGCCGCGGTCTACGGCGAGAAAGACCCGGGCTACTGGTACAAGTACTTCCGCGTGCAGAGCGAGCGCGACGCCAAGGGCCTGCAGGTGGAGCTGGGCGGCTCGTCGGTCAACAACCTCGCTGACAACCTCCAGCTCTTCGGCCTGGCGCCGGGGTCGGCCAACCTCTTCGCCGCCACCTACACCGTCTTCGGCGACATCGTGAAGTCACAGTACCCGGCCCTGGTGCCCAGCTACTACCCGGTGGCGGACATCCTGGACACCTCCTTCGTCAAGGAGCTGGCCGCGGCGGGGGCGCCGGACACGGCCGCGGAGCTGCCCAGGTTCGCGCCCGCGGACAAGATCAGCCAGGTGGTGAGCCGCCGCTCGTGGAACATCCAGTTCGACACCGGCAAGGCCACCTTCACCCAGGAGGCGCGGGCGGAGCTGGACAAGCTCTTCAACGACCTGGTGGTGGCCGGCGGCACGCTCATCGAGATCCACGGCCACACCGACAACCAGGGGCAGGTGGACAAGAACATGCAGCTCTCCGAGGACCGGGCCTTCGCGGTGAAGCGCTGGCTGGAGGCGCGCTCACCGGCGAACTTCCCGGAGGGGCGCATCAAGGTCATGGCCCACGGGCAGACCCAGCCGCTCGACTCGAACGCCAGCGCGGAGGGGCGCGCCAAGAACCGCCGCGTGGAGATCGTGCTGGGCACGACAGGCTAGGATCGTAGCGATGAAGGACACCCTCGCGCGGGTCTTCCTGCCCAACCGGCAGGTGGACCGGGCCATGGCGGCGGGCATCGCGCTCTTCTGGGTGGGCGTGGGGCTGCTGCTCTGGGTGGCCTCGCCCTTCGCCAGCCTCCCCGGCCCCAGGGAGGTCGCCGCGGCGCTGCGCACCCTGTGGTGGCAGGAGGGCCTGGGCCCCGAGCTCTTCACCACCCTGCGCCTCATCTGCCACGCGCTCCTGCTGACCACGGGCATCTCGCTCCTTCTCTCCTACGCCACGGTGATCGCCTTCCTGCGGCCGCTGGTGGAGGCGGTGTCCAAGCTGCGCTTCCTGGGCGTCACCGGCCTGGTCTTCCCCTTCACCCTGCTCACCGGCGGCGGCTACGCCCTGAAGGTGGCGCTGCTGACCTTTGGCATGGTGACCTTCTTTACCACCGCCATGGCGCAGGTGGTGATGGAGATCCCGGGCGAGCGCTTCGAGCACATGCGCGTGCTCGGCGCCGGCGAGGGGCGCATCCTGTGGGAGGTGGTGATCCTGGGCACGCTGGACAAGGCGCTGGACATCCTGCGCCAGAACCTGGCCATCGGCTGGGCCATGATCACCATGGTCGAGGGCATCTCCCGCGCGGAGGGCGGCGTCGGCGCGCTCATCCTCAACCAGAACAAGCACTTCCACCTGGCGGAGGTGTACGCCATCCTGCTGGTGATCCTGCTGGTGGGGCTCCTGCTGGACTACCTCATGGGGGCGATCATCCGCGCCGCGTGTCCGCACACGCGCTTCGAGCGGCCCTTCAACCAGGCGACGCGCTGATGGCCGCCGGCGACGTCCTCCTGCAGGTGCGGGACATCAGCCAGTCGCTGCAGGGGAACCTCATCCTCAAGGGCGTGAGCTTCCAGGTCACGGACCTGGTCCGTCCGGGCACCACCACCGGGCAGATCGTGGGGCTGCTCGGGCCCTCGGGGGTGGGCAAGACGCGCCTCTTGCGCATCATCGCGGGCCTGGACGCGCCCCAGGCGGGCGAGGTGCTGGGCCCCGGGGGGGGCCGGTTCACGCCCGGGAGCGTGGGCGTGGTCTTCCAGAGCTACCCCCTCCTGCGCCACCGCACCGTGCTCGGCAACCTGATCGTGGCCGGCATCGCCAACGGCCTGCCCGGCGCGGAGGCCCGCGAGCAGGCGATGAAGCTCCTGCAGCGCTTCGACCTGACCGACCGCGCCACCTACTACCCCGCCCAGCTCTCCGGCGGGCAGCGCCAGCGCGTGGCGATCGCCCAGCAGCTCGTGCGGCAGAAGCACCTGCTGCTCATGGACGAGCCCTTCTCGGGCCTGGACCCGGCCAGCCTGGGGGACGTCACGCGGCTGCTGGTGGAGGTGGCCAACATGGACGAGCTGAACACGCTGATCATCGTGACCCACGACATCCGCGCGGCCATGGTGGTGAGCGACACGCTCCTCATGCTGGGGCGCGACCGCGGCGCGGACGGCGCCCCGCAGCCGGGGGCGCGCGTGCAGGAGCTCTTCGACCTGGTGGCCCTGGGCCTGGCCTGGCGCAGCGACGTGGAGAGCGATCCGAGGTTCGTGGAGCTGGAGAAGACGCTGAAGGAGCGCTTCAAGACGCTCTAGGAGCGCGCGGGCCCCCTGGATCCGCGCCGGGTGGATGGATATAGTGCGCGCCCGAAGCGCCCATGCACGACCAGGACAAATCATTTCGCAAGCGACTGGCCCTGGAGCTGCTGGTCCAGGGTGAGCACAAGGCCGAGGTGGCCGAGCTGATCGGGGTCTCGGTCACGACCGTGGGCGCCTGGGGCAGGGAGCACGGGATCCGGGTGCGCTCCAGGAACCGCAAGAGCCCGGTCCGCCGCCGCTGCGAGGAGCTGATCCTGCAGGGCTGGCGCGACGCCGAGGTGGCCCGCGCGATCGGCGTGAACTGGTCCTCGGTCCGCCGGTGGCGCATCGAGGCAGGGGTCCCGGTGCCGCCCAGGGTGGGGACCAGGGGCCCGCGGGCCCTGCGCGCCGAGGAGCTGCTCCGGCTGGGCTGGCACGACGCCGACGTGGCCCGGGAGGTCGGCGTCACCAGGCAGGCGATCCGGCAGTGGCGGGCGCGGGCGGGGATACCGCCGCTGCCCCATGGCAACGTTCACCCGCTGCGCGATGAGGTGGACGCGCTCGTGCTGCAGGGCGTCCCGGACGAGGAGATCGCCAGGCGCCTGGGGGTGGCCCGGCCCCTGGTCAGGGGGCGGCGCAGCGCGCTGGGCCTGATGCCGAGGGGGCGGATCCGGGAGGACCTCGGCGGCCGGCGCTTCGGCCGGCTGACCGCGATCGAGGTCGACCGGGAGAAGACCGCCGGCCCAGTCATGTGGCGCTGCCTCTGCAGCTGCGGCAAGTCCCTCTCCCTGCGCCGCACCGCGCTCGTCTCCGGGGCCACCCGCTCCTGCGGCTGCCTGAGGAGAGAGGTCGTCAGGCAGAAGAGGAGCACGCACGGCGCGCTCCTGCTGGAGCGCGGAGAGGCAGACGTGGCCCGCGAGGTGGGCGTGCCCAGGGAGCTGGTGGCGAAGTGGCGGGAGGCGACCCAGGCGCCGGCCCCCAGGCACGAGGGCAAGGGCAAGGGGCCGCGGCGGGAGATGGGCGAGGAGCTGATCCGGCTGGGCTGGCGCGACCGCGACGTGGCCCGGGAGCTGGGCGTCACCAGGCAGGCGGTGCGATACTGGCGCAAGGCGGAGGGGATCGCGCAGCTGCCCTTCGAGAAGCGGCGCAAGAGCGAGAGGCGCGTGCGCGGCGAGGAGCTGATCCGGCTGGGCTGGGCGGACTGGGACGTGGCCGGCGCGGTGGGCGTGTGCAGGGAGACGGTCCGGCTCTGGCGCGTGGAGATGGGCGTGCCGCCGCTGCCGCAGGAGGGCAAGCCGCACCCGCGGCGGGACGAGATCGACGCGCTGCTGCGGCAGGACCTCACCTCCGTGGAGATCGCCAGGCGCACGCAGGCGAGCGAGTCGACCATCCACCACCGGCGCCGGCAGCTCGGCCTGCCCCTCAAGGGGCAGTGGAAGGACGATCTCGCCGGCCGGGTCTTCGGCCGCCTGACCGCCATCGAGATCGACCGGGACTACGCCGGAAAACAGGCCAGGTGGCGCTGCCTGTGCACCTGCGGCCGGATCAGGCTGGTGCTGCGCAACCGGCTGCTCACCGGCTACGTCAAGTCCTGCGGCTGCCTGCAGGCGGAGGTCCAGCAGCGCTTCGCCAACAGGAGGCGGAAGCGGCGGCCCGCGGGCCCGGAGAGCCGCCCGGCGCCGTGACGCCTCCCGCCCGGGCCCTCGACTGGCCGGGGCCCGCGTGCCATCATAGCCGGAGATGGAGGAACCCATGGCCAGGCCCGTGAGCCTGTTTTTCAGCTACTCCCACAAGGACGAGGACCTGCGCGGCGAGCTGGAGACCCACCTCTCGCCCCTGCGCAGGCAGCAGGTGATCAGCGGCTGGCACGACCGCATGATCACCCCGGGGGACGAGTGGAAGAGCAGGATCGACGAGAACCTCAACCAGGCGGACGTGATCCTGCTCCTGGTCACGCCGAACTTCCTGGCGTCGGACTACTGCTTCGACGTCGAGATGAAGCAGGCCATGGGGCGCCATGAGCTGGGCGAGGCGTGCGTCATCCCGGTGATCGTCAGGCCGGTCGACTGGCACGGGGAGCCCTTCGCCAAGCTGCACTGCCTGCCCAGGGACGGCAAGCCCATCACCAGGTGGCCGGATCGGGACGAGGCCTGGCTCGACGTGGTCAAGGGCATCCGCAAGGCCGCCGAGGCCTTCGCCGGCCGCCCGCCGGCGCGCCGCGCGAGCGCGACCGGGCCCGCGGCGGGGAGCCCGCCCGCCGGCGCCACGGGCGGGACCGTCATCGGCGGCGACGTCGCCAACTCCGTGGTCGTCACCGGCAACGGCAACACGGTGAACTACTCCGGGGCCCCTCGGCAGGCGCCCGCGCCCGCGCCGCCCGGGGGCGCGCCGACCACGCCCTCGCTGCGCAAGCTGATCAACCAGGTGCTGATCACGGACGCCGACCTGGAGGCGTTCTGCGTGAACCACTACGCCGACGTCAGGAGCCGGTTCAGCGGGGGGATGGATCGCCTGAGCAAGGTCAACCTGCTGCTGACCTACTGCCCCACGGGGGCCGACCGGGCCCGGCTCCTCCAGCTCCTGCGTGACGACGACGACTACGGGGAGCGGGCCAGGGCGGTCGCGGGCGCCACCATCAGGTACGAGTAGCCCGCCTGCCGGTGGACCTCCTCGCCCGAGCTGAGCGCGCAGCGGCGCCACCGCGGGCAGGCGGGAGGCCGAGCACCCCGGCGCCGTGGATCGCGGCCCTTGCGCTCGTGCTGCTGCCGTCCCTCTGCCTTGGCCACGCCTTCAACCCCTCGCTCCTGGAGCTGCGAGAGCAGGCCGGCGGGCAGGTCGAGGTGCTGTGGAAGGACGCCGGGTCCCCGCGGGCGCTGGCGCCGGTGCTGCCGCGGCGATGCCACGACGCCGGCCCGGCCCTCCCCGCCGGCGAGGGCGTCGTCGTGCGGCGGACGCTCCAGTGCGGGCCGGAGGGGCTGCGCGGGGCGACGGTGGCCGTGCGCGGCCTCGACCTGCCCGGCGACGAGGTGCTGGCGCGGGTGGTCCTCAACGACGGCCGCACCCTGTCCGCGGTGCTGCGCGGCGACGCGCCGGAGCTCCACGTCCCGGACCGGGCCGGCGGGAGGGCGGTCGCGCGCGGCTACGTGGGCCTGGGCATCAGGCACATCCTCGGCGGGTACGACCACCTGCTCTTCGTGCTGGCGCTGCTCCTGCTGGTGCCGGGGCCGCGGCGCCTCCTGCTCACCGTCAGCGCGTTCACCGCCGCCCACAGCCTCACCCTCTCCCTGGCCACGCTGGGGCTCGCGCGCGTCCCGCAGCCGCCGGTGGAGGCGGCGATCGCGCTGAGCATCGTGCTGCTGGCCGCGGAGCTCTGCCGGGAGGACGAGGCCACGTGGACCGCCCGGCGCCCCTGGCTGGTCGCCCTCGCCTTCGGGCTGCTCCATGGCCTGGGCTTCGCCGGGGCCCTCGGGGAGGCCGGCCTCCCCGAGGGCGAGGTCCCCCTCGCCCTGCTGGGCTTCAACGCGGGCGTCGAGATCGGGCAGGTGCTCTTCGTGGCCGCGGCCCTGCTGGCGGGCGCGGTCCTCCGGCACCTGCGGGCCGTGTGCGTCCCCGGGCCGCCCGGCCACCGGCCGCGCCGGGTCATCGCCTACGGCATCGGCTCGCTCGCCGCCTTCTGGTGCTTCCAGCGGGTGGCCGCCTTCTGGGGCCCCTGAGGCAATCCTTGCCACCCGGCAAGACTTGCTCACCCGGGCCCTGCCGCTACACCCGCAAGAGCGCGCTGCCCCAGGTGAAGCCCGAGCCGAAGCCGGCCATGAGCACCAGGTCGCCGGGCCGCAGCTTGCCCTGCTCCCACAGCTCTGACAGGCCGATGGGGATGGTGGCCGCGGTGGTGTTTCCGTAGCGCACGATGTTGTTCCAGCAGCGCTCGTCGGGGATGCCGAGCTTGCGCGCCACCAGCTCGTTGATGCGCAGGTTGGCCTGGTGGGGCACGAACCAGGTGACGTCGCCGACGCCCAGGCCGGTGGCCTGCATGGCCTCGATCGCCACCTCCGGCATCTTCTCCGTGGCCCAGCGGAACACCAGCTTGCCATTCATGTAGGGGTAGTGCAGGCCATCGTCCAGCATCTGCGGGGTCAGGCGCGGCTTGCGGGCGCTGGTCGGCGCGATCACGCACAGCTCCCTGGCCCCCGCGCCGTCGGCGGCGACCCTGGTGTAGAGCAGGCCCCGGTCCGCCGCGCTCCCCTCCCCCTCCGCGGCGCCCAGCACCGCCGCGCCCGCGCCGTCGCCGAAGAGCACGGTGACGTCGCGCCCGCGGTCGGCGAACTCGATGCCGGTCGAGTGGACCTCCGCGCCCACCAGGAGCACGTGCCGGTAGACGCCGGCGCGGATGTAGGCATCAGCGGTCTGCAAACCGTAGAGGAAGCCCGTGCACTGCGTGCGGATGTCCAGCGCCGCGATCTGCCCGCACCCGAGCTTGGTCTGCAGGAGGCAGGCGCTGCCCGGGAAGTTGATGTCCGGCGACAGGGTGGCGAAGATGATGCAGTCGATGTCCTTGGGCCCCAGGCCCGCGCGCGCGAGCGCCTGCCGCGACGCCTCCAGCGCCAGGTCGGAGGCGCCCACGCCGTCCTCGACGTAGCGGCGCTCGCGGATGCCGGTGCGCTGGACGATCCACTCGTCGCTCGTGCTCAGGTAGCTGGACAGGTCGTCGTTGGTCACGACCTTCTCGGGGACGAAGTGGCCGACCCCCTGGATGATCGAGCGAATCATGCGTGCTCCTCGTGCAGAAGTTGCACCATTGTTGGGCATGGCAGCGACGGAAGCAAGGGGGTGCTGCGCGGGTTTGCGCGGTGCAGTCATCGAACCATCGGCCGGTCGGATGGGGTAAGCTCCGGGGATGAGCCGCAAGCCCGGGATCGACATCGCGCGGGGCATCGCCGTGCTCCTGATGATCGAGACCCACGCCTACGACGGCTGGGTCAGCGCCGCGGGGAAGCAGAGCTTCGCCTACCACCTGAGCAGGGTCTTGTCGTCGATCCCGGCGAGCCTCTTCCTGATGCTGGCCGGGGTCGGCATGGCCATGGGCGCGCACGCGGCGCTGCGCCGGGGCGAGGCCGCGGACGCGGTGCGGCGGAGGCTCGGGCGCCGGGGCCTGGAGATCGTGGGCTGGGGCTACCTGGTGAGCCTGGCCTACCAGGTCATCGAGGGCACGCTGCGCCCGTCGGTGCTCCTGCGGGCGGACATCCTGCACTGCATCGGGCTCTCCATGGTCGTGTGCGCGCTCGCGCTCATCGGGCGCAGCCACCTGCCCTGGCGGGCGCTCGCCCTGGGCGCGGCGGCGATCGCGGTGGGCATCGCCGCCCACCCGCTGGTCGCGCGGGCGGCGCTGCCCATGCCGCTGGCGGTGGTCGTCGGCCTCTTCGTGGACGTCGCGCCCTACACCCGCTTCCCGCTCTGCCCCCTCATCGGCTACGTGGCGGCAGGGGTGGCGCTGGGCCAGGTGCTGCTGCGCTGGGAGCCGCGGCCCCGCCTGGCCCTCTGCCTGGCGGCGGGCCTCATAGGGGTGGCGTGGCTGGCCACCTGGGGCACGCAGGCCATGGTGGCCGCGATCGGCGGCGCGCTGAGCCGCAGCCACCCGGCGGTGACGCTGAACATGGTGAACGGCGCGGCGCGCTCCCTGGCGGTCGTCTGCCTGAGCATCGCCGCGGCGCCGCTCTTTCTCCGCGGGCCCCGCGCAGGCATGCCGGCGCTGGTACGCCTGGGGCGGGGCTCGCTGCTGGCATACGCGCTCCACATCCCCTTCTGCTACGGGCGCCTGGCCGAGCCTCTGGCGCACCGCCTGCACATGGGCGAGGCGACGGTGGCGGTGATCGGCCTCACGCTGCTGACCTATGGCGCGGTGTGGGCGCGGGACCGCCACGCCGCCAGCAAGGGCGCCGTGCCTCGCGGCTGAGCGCCTGCCACGGAGCGCGGGCCAGGACCAGAAGAGGGATTGCCCGGGAATTGGGGAGTGAACATGGTGGCCTGTGCCATGTCTCAGTCAAAGGCCACGGTACTCATCATCGAGGATGACGCGGACCTTCAGGCCCTCCTCGGGGAGATCCTGCGCGATGAAGGCTACAGCGTCTTTACGGCGGAGGATGGGGCGGCCGCGCTCGCCTACCTGCGGAGGTTCATCAACCCGGACTTCATCCTCCTGGACCTCAACATGCCCAGGATGGATGGCCGGCAGTTCCGGCAGGAGCAGCTCAAGGACCCGGGCCTGGCCAAGATCCCCGTCGTGGTGGTCTCCGGCGCGGAGGAGGCGGCCAAGGCGGCCAGCGGACTGGAGCCGGCGGGCGTGCTGACCAAGCCGATCGACCTCGACATGCTCCTGGACACGCTGGAGCACCTCCCCCCGAAGCAGCAGAAGCCCCTGGACATGTCGATCCTCATGTCCTCCCTGATCAAGGTGGCGTAGCGCATACGCCCGTCGGCCAGCATGTGAAGGGAGCGGCGCGCTTGATTTCAGTGAACATGTTCAATACAATTAACCTCCATGAGCACCCCGAGACGAGGCAGGTCCGCCCCTGCAGGGCAGCGCGGGCCCGGGCGCCCGCCGGGCAGAGGCCCCCGGAGCCAGGAGACGCAGGCCCACATCTACCGCACCGCGCTGGAGCTCATGGCCCGGCGCGGCTTCGCGGAGACCACCCTGCGGGACCTGGCGAAGGAGGCCGGCGTCAGCCTGGGCCTCACCTACCGCTACTTCCCCACCAAGCACGCCATCGTCCTTGGCCTCTATGACGAGCTCTCGCAGCGCTTCGCCGCGCAGACCGGGGCGATGCCGCCGGGCCCGTGGTGGCCGCGCTTTGTCTGGACCCTCCGCCTGAGCCTGGCGACCATCGCCCCGCACCGCCGGCTCCTCTCCGCCCTGCTGCCGGTGCTGCTCTGCCGCGGCGAGGACGGCCTCTTCGCCCCGGCGACCTCGGTGTCGCGGGAGCGGGTGCAGGGCGCCTTCACCCTGGCGGTGCAGGCGGCGGACGACGCGCCCCCCGCGGCGGAGGCGGCGGCGCTCGGCCGCGTCCTCTACCTCGCGCACCTCGGCCTCCTGCTCTTCTGGCTCCTCGACGAGAGCGAGGGGCTCTCGGCGAGCGCGCTGCTGGTCGAGCGGATCGAGGGGCTCGGTCCCCTGGCGGCGCTGGTGCTGCACCTGCCGCAGGCCCGGCCCGCGCTGGGGTGGATGGACGAGGTGATCGACCGGGCCTTCTATCACCCGCGGCCCAGGGACCCGGAGGTGAAGCCATGAGCGCCCCTGCCCTCCTCGCCGCGCCCGGCCTGCACGCGGCGCCCGCGCCGCTGGTGCCGGCGGCGATCGGCGCCGTCCGCTTCGACCCCGGCAAGAGCGCCTGGCTCTGGGGCCACCTCCTCGTCGGCGCCACCCTGGGACCGGCGTGGCTCTCGCCGCGGACCGCGGCGATCTCGCTGGCCCTGACCTTCCTCACGCTCTGCGTCGGCCACTCGGTGGGGCTGCACCGCGGGATCATCCACCGCACCTACCGCACCGCCAGGGCCCTCCAGTGCCTCCTCGCGTGGCTCTTCGTCCTCACCGGGCTCGGCGGGCCGCTCTCGTGGGTGCGGCTGCACCACGTCCGCGACCACTGGCAGAACCGGCCCGAGTGCCCGCGCTACTTCGCCTACGGGCACGGGCTCGCGCGCGACTTCCTGTGGAACCTGCACCTGCGCTTCGACCCGGAGCCGCGGGAGGGCTGGCGGCGCTACCGCGTCCCCGCCGAGGTGCTCGGCGATCCCTGGCTGCGCTTCCTGGAGCAGACGTGGCCGCTGCACAGCCTGGCGCTGGCGATGGTGCTGCTGCTCTGCCTGGGGCCGGCGGGCGTGGCGGTGTGCGTGTGCGCGCGGACCGCGGCCGGCATCCTCGGGCACTGGCTGGTCGGCTACGTCTCCCACGCCTGGGGCGAGCGGCGCTTCGTCATCGCCGGGGCGCGGGAGCACGGGACGAACAACTGGCTGCCGGGGGTGCTCGCCTTCGGCGAGGGCTTCCACAACAACCACCACGCCTACCCGGGCTCGGCCCGCATGGGCATGCGGCCTCACGAGATCGACCTGGGCTGGTGGGTGGTCCGCCTGGGGGAGCGCGCGGGGCTCTTCCGCGACGTGCGCGCCTGGCACCGCGGTCCCTCGCTGCGGCGGCGCTGACGCCGACTATGTGCGCCGTCCCTGTCCAGGGGGGTCTAGGGGCCGAGCCGGCTCTGGAGAGCCTTGGCCATGGTCAGGTGATAGGACTCCATCTGTCGCACCGCCTGCAGCTCCATCTGCAGCGCGGTGTCCTTCAGGTTCGGCAGCAGCGAGGAGTCGATGATGCCGAGCACGCGCGTGTGCATCCTCACCTGGACGTTGATGTACGCGCGGTCGAAGGCCGAGCCGAGCCCGGAGCCCACGGCGGTGCCGCCATCGCCCAGGTCGACCACGCCGA
>JADMIO010809387.1_pt1 | contig 18634 bp, 18 predicted proteins | sample 8958161 | NCBI WGS metagenome assembly JADMIO01 (sample SAMN16585339, study PRJNA669376) | soil metagenome | isolation source: Crop rotation soil | place: USA: Cullars Rotation, Alabama | collected 2011 | reverse complement strand
GGCCGCGACTTCAAGTCACGTGAATTCCAAGCTTCGGATCCCACTGTGCTGGAAAGGACAAGGCAGACGCGGTGCTGCCTCCCGGACCGTCGAAGGCCGACATCCCGGCCGTGTGGCAGATCGATCCCACCGGCTACGCGAACTGGGATGGCACCATCCGCGGCTTCGCGCGCTCTCTGACCTCGTCGCTCGCCGTCGTCGGCGATCCGACGAAGATCGACATCCCCACCAACGCGCGCATTCAGAGCTTCCTCGGACAGCTGCCGGCGGATCCGTATCCGTTCGCCATCGACACGGCGTCGAGAATCCGCGGCGAGGCCACGTTCCGCGCCAATTGCGGCGGCTGCCACGCCGCTGCCGCCGGGCGCACGCGCAACGATCTCGTCTTCGACGTCGGCACCGATCCCTTGCGCGCCGACGCCATCCGCCCGCTCGCCGTCGGCGTGATGGCGAAGCTCGTGACGAGCATCTGTCCGGCCGCGCAGCCCGAGTGCGCGTTCGACGCGCAGGGTCCTGTCGTCGATCCATCGGCGCGTCGCGGCTACGTCGCCGGCCCGCTGCACGGCGTGTGGGCGACGGCGCCGTATCTGCACAACGGTTCCGTCCCGACGCTGCGTCAACTGCTCGTGCCGTCACAGCGAACCGCGATGCCGTTCCTGCGCGGCAGCGTGACCTACGACCAGAAGGACGGCGGCTGGGAATGGGAGCCGGCGAAAGAAGCCGACCTCCGCGCGCACGGCGACACGGCGCTGGCGATGCACGACGTGCGGCAGACCGGCTACGCACCCGTCGGTCATGGGTCCGCGGCGCAGCAGACGGTGGTGGACGGGCAAGGCAAGTCGGTACGCATCGCCTGGTCCGACAGCGCTGCCGATCGGCAGGTCATTGACGACTTGATCGCCTATCTGTTGTCGCTGTAAGCGCGCACGCGACGTCCGCCGCGCATCCCCCCGCCTAGTTTCAGCACCGTCGCAGCGCGGTTACGTTGCGCCGGTGACAGCGCGCCGGCCGCCGCATGCGTGCGCGATGGTCGAAGCGCGCAGGACCGCCACGGCATCGGCGGCACTCACGACACGGACATCTCGCGACATCACACGGCGCGCGCCGGCCGCCGCATGCGTGCCGCGTCGCGATCTCCGCGTGCCGAAAGCGCTGCGCGCGTCGATGTCGGCCGCGGGCCGCCAGGGTCGCCGCCACTCCTCCGCTCACCGAGGGGGACAACGAGCTGCTTGTCATCCGGCGGCTCAACCTGGCTCGTCCCTCCCAACGTGCTCGCGCTTTGCGGCTTCGGTCGGCACGCTCCGACGCGCCGCAGCCCGCATGCGACAGCCGTCGCGCATCCACACGGATAGGATTCAGCGCCGCCACAGCGCGGTTACGTCGCGCCGGATGACGCGCGCCGGCCGCCGCATGCGTGCCGCGTCGCGATCTCCGCGTGCCGAAAGCGCTGCGCGCGTCGATGTCGGCCGCGGGCCGCCAGGGTCGCCGCCACTCCTCCGCTCACCGAGGGGGACAACGAGCTGCTTGTCATCCGGCGGCTCAACCTGGCTCGTCCCTCCCAACGTGCTCGCGCTTTGCGGCTTCGGTCGGCACGCTCCGACGCGCCGCAGCCCGCATGCGACAGCCGTCGCGCATCCACACGGATAGGATTCAGCGCCGCCACAGCGCGGTTACGTCGCGCCGGATGACGCGCGCCGGCCGCCGCATGCGTGCCGCGTCGCGATCTCCGCGTGCCGAAAGCGCTGCGCGCGTCGATGTCGGCCGCGGGCCGCCAGGGTCGCCGCCACTCCTCCGCTGAACGAGCCCCGCAACGAGTTGGTGTCAACCGGCGGCTCAAACCTGGCTCGTCCCTCCCAACGTGCTCGCGCTTTGCGGGATTCGGCCGGCAGCGCTCCGACGCGGCGCCGCCCGCATGCGACGTCCGCCGCGCACGTTGCGGGTCGCGATTGGCGCCCGGCGGAACATGCGCGCGCGCCGAACGCGCCGCCTGACATCCGCGCCGATCCGGCGGCAGATATCTCGCGCAGCGAGCGGACTCGGTCGCCTGGGTACGTCGCTGCCCTTGTGCACGGGCGCTGCTCTCTCGCGGCGAACCGAGCCGCGAGCGGAGCCGAGATATCTGGCGTCGCGTATCGGCGGGTGCACACCGGCGCGGCGCCGACAGCGTCACCTGCGTGACCGCGCCGGTCTTCTGATCCGCGCCGATCGCGGCGGCAGATGTCTCGCGCAGCGAGCGGACTCGGTCGCCTGGGTACGTCGCTGCCCTTGTGCACGGGCGCTGCTCTCTCGCGGCGAACCGAGCCGCGAGCGGAGCCGAGATATCTGGCGTCGCGTATCGGCGGGTGCACACCGGCGCGGCGCCGACAGCGTCACCTGCGTGACCGCGCCGGTCTTCTGATCCGCGCCGATCGCGGCGGCAGATGTCTCGCGCAGCGAGCGGACGCGGTCGCCTGGCTGTGTCGCGGCGCTTCGGCATCAGCGTCGCTATCTCGCGGCGAACCGAGCCGCGAGCGGAGCCGAGACATCTGGCGTCGCGTATCGGCGGGTGGCACCGGTAACGTCGGTTGAATGTGCGGCCAGAGCGAAATGTCCTGCGTATCGCCCAAACGTACGAGCGTCGAGCGACATCACGCCGCGCGGCGGCCGCCGCATGCGTGCCGCGTCGCGGTCTGCGTCGCGCGTATGTCCACATGGGAACTCGATTGGAAGTTGGCGATTGGAACTTGGGAGTTTTCGTTGTCGTCGCCGCGCCGCCACCAGCGGCCTTGGCCCGCGGCAGATGACGGTTACGACGCCGGGCTGCTGTAGGTCGTGGACGTATCGACGGTGAACTTGCGGTAGCCCGAGAATTCCGCGGTGCCGCGCAGGCGCACGGTCTTCAGCAGCAGCACGCGCGCTGCCGCGGTCCACGTCACCTCCGCCGGCAGCCACGTCTCCTCGTTGACCTTGCGCCGTTGATACGTGGCGGTCGTCCCCTTGTGGATGCGCGCCAGCAGGCCGAGACCGATCGAGAGGTCGTCCACCGCTTCGATTTCGACGCGCGCCAGCTCGTAGTCGGACTCGCTGATCCACGCCTGCGCCTTGAAATGCCGCATGATGTCGCCGTCCTTCGTCTGCGGCTTCGCGTCGCGTTTCGGCGTCAGCGTCGCCAGGACGGCGTCGCGGCCGTCGATCGGCTCCCGCCGGATCATGCGGATGTCGTAGACGCGGAACAGGTCGTCGATCGCCGCGTTGTAACGGCTCCGTTCCTTGTCGAGCTGCTCCGTTTCCTTGCGGCGGCCGTTCGCGTCCGCCATCTTCTTCGCGTAGTCTTCCACCTCGCGCTGCCGCGCGCGGTCGGCGGCGGCGAGCTTCGATGCGGACAGGCGCTTGCCGTCCTCTTCAATCAGGCGCCGGTACCGGTCTTCTCCCGGCAGCCCCGGATACACCTCGAACACCTTCACCGATTCGCTCGTGGGCCGCCCCGCGCCATCGAGCTTCTGCTCGGTGCGCCGCTCCATGAACATGTAGCCGCTCTGCCGCTCCTCGTCCGTGGCCAGGTGTTTCTTCACCTCCGCGGCGAAGGCGTTGAAGTCCGGCAGCGGCCGGTCCTGCGCCGCCGGGACCGCGAGGGTTGCCGCAACCAGCACGGCAGCCGCGAGGCGTCTCATATCTACAACAATACCAAGCGGTGACCTTTCTTCCGGCGCATCATCGGCCGGGCGGCGGCTATCGCAACCCCTGGCCGCATGCCCATCCGCACAGCTTCCGTGATTTCCTTCGCTGGCGTCTCGTCGATCGACGGCAGCAGCCGCTGACGCCCACTCCCCCTCGCGATTCGCTGCCGCGCCGCCAACCCTCGATCGTCATGCCGCGCGCGGCGGCAGGGCAGCGATCCGTGACCTGGGTGGGACACTCGACCGTGCTGCTGCAGCTCGGGGAATTGAACGTGCTGACGGATCCGATGTGGAGCGAGCGCGCATCGCCGTTCGACTGGATCGGACCGCGACGCCTGATGACGCCGGGGCTTCCCTTCGGCGCCCTGCCGCCGATCGACGTCGTCCTCCTGTCGCACAACCATTACGACCACCTCGACGAGGCGACGGTCCGTCGTCTCGCGAAGCAGTCGCCCGCGGCGCACTGGTTATGTCCGCTCGGCCTCGCACCGCTGCTGCGCGCGTTCGGCGTCACGGTCGTGACCGAACGTGATTGGTGGCAGCGCGTGGACACCGCGCGGTTCTCCGCGGCGTGCACGCCGGCGCAGCATTTCAGCGCACGCGGCCTGCGCGATCGGAACCGGACGCTGTGGTGCGGCTGGACGATCGAGGCGGACGGCGCGCGCGTCTTCTTCGCCGGCGACACGGCGCTGCATCCCGAGTTCGCGTCCATCGGGGCGCAGCTCGGACCGTTCGACCTCGTCATGCTGCCGATTGGCGCCTACGAGCCGCGGTGGTTCATGCAGGTGGTGCACGCCAATCCCGAGGATGCGATCGCTGCCTACCGTGCGTTGATCGATGACGGTGGCGGTGCCCCACCATGCCTGGCGTTGCATTGGGGCACCTTCAGGCTGACGGACGAGCCTGTTGACGAGCCGCCGCGCCGCTTCGCGCAGCGCTGGATCGAATCAGGGCTGCCGCCGGACGCGAACTGGACGCTCGCACACGGCGAGACTCGAGCCCTCGTTCACCACTTCGACAGCCGCGGCATATCCGCGAGCGGCTCCGTCGAGTAGTGCGAGACGTCGTTGAACAGCATCAGGCGTGCGCGCACCGGACCTTTGAAGTCGAGCACGGTCAGCGAAGCTGGCGATTGATCGAGGCGGTCCCGGTAGCCACGCGCGTCGAATCCGAGCAGGCTGGCGATGACAAGCCGGATCGTCGCCTTGTGCGAGACGACGAGTACCTCTTCCCCGGGATGCGTGCTGACGATCTCGCGCACCGCGGGCAACGCGCGCGCGACCACCTGCACGCCCGTCTCTCCGCCGCGCGGCGCGAAGGTGAACGGGTCTTCCGACCAGCAGCTGTACTCCTCCGGGAACCGGGCTTCGACGTCGCCGCGCCGCAGCCCTTCCCAGTGGCCGTGATCGATTTCGCGGAGGCCGTCGCGCGTCACGACCTGGAGGCCATGACGCGCGGCGATGATCGTCGCCGTGTCCACGGCGCGCTGCAGCGAACTGGTGTAGGCCGCCGCAAGCGAGCACGACGCCAGGCGTGCGGCGAGCTTTTCGGTCTGGACGCGGCCGTTGTCGCCAAGCGGGACGTCCGACGATCCCGCGAAGCGGTCTTCCGCCGACAGCACGGTTTCGCCATGACGCACGAGGAAGACGCGAGTGGTGGACGTAGGGCAAGTATGGGGCATCACCGGCAGCGGCGCCGACGTTGACAAGCGCACCGACTCTTTACACACTACGCCCCTCGTGACAGCCCGTCGGACGGAGGCATCTATGCAACGCCATCGGGTGTGCGCGGCCGCCGCGGTCTGCTGGTCGCTTTCGCTCGTCTCCGTGCTGGGACAGGGGACGACACCGCAGCTTCCCACCGAGAGCGTTTATCCGCGCTTCGCCGCGCGCGGTCAGTCCACCGTCATCAACGTCGCGGTTCCCAGTCCCGAGGCGATAACACGCGCCGAAGTGTCGCCTGCCGCGGGCGTGGCCGTGGCGTCGATCAAGGGCGAAGGCAGCGGCAGCGAGCAGAACGTCGGCTGGTGGGAGATCACGCTCGACGTCGCCGCCGACGCCGCGCCGGGCGATCGAACGCTGGTCCTCGAGACCGCGAGCGCCCGCACGGCACCCGTCACGATTGCCATCGCGACGCATGCGCCCGCCATCTCCGATCTCCGCGCCGTGGCGCCGCAGGCGGCGCAGTACGCCGTCGATCTGCAGCTGACCGCCATGGACGCGGCGAGCGACCTCGGCGATTCACCATACGTCTGGTTCACCGCCAACTGCGGCGGCGACCCCATCGTCGGAGCGCTGCGAGGCCGGGTTGCCGGCAGCGTCGTCCGCGTTGCCCTGCCAAACGTCCGCCGTTCGGCGCGTGACGGCATTGCCCCGACGGGCATGTGTGACGTGCAGGCGCGCGTCAGCGATGCCGCGGGCATCGAGAGCAACACGTTGAAGACGCGCGTCGAATTCGCTGATGCCGCCGCATCGCCGGCGCCGGTGCCGGCGGACGAAGGCGCCGTGCCGGAATGGATCGAGTTTGCCAGCCCCGACGAACGATTCGCCGTGACGTTCCCCGGCCAGCCGAAGATCAGCGACACGGCCTGGACGTCGCAGTTCGGCGCGATCCTGCCGGCGCGCGTCTACAACGGACCGCAGGGCCCGAGCCGCTATTCGGTCACGGTCGTCGATTACCGTCCGGTGCAGCGGCTGCTCACCGAGCGTTCGCGCACGCTTCCCGCACTCGATCTCGCGGTCCATGATTACGGGCCGGGATATTGGAAGACCGATCTTCGCGGTGCCGCCGCCTACGCGGCCTCACAGTTCCTGCGGCGCGACGCGAAGATGACGAGCGTTCTCTCCAGTTGGGCGGACCTCGTCCAGGGGTTGGTTCTCGAGTTGACGAACAATGCCGATCAGTCGCGCACCTATGCGTCGATCTACCTGCATGAGAACCGGCTGATCGTCACCGAGGCGACCGTGCCGCGAGGCTACCCGGCGCCGCTCATCTTCGAGCAATCGCTCGGCTGGCTCGACGCCTCGGGGCAAAGGGTCCGCTACCAGTACAGCTACCATAACGATCCGGATATTCCGCCGCCGCCGTCGCGTCTCCGCTGACTGCGGCGCCGCCGGCGGTCGTTCCCATAGCTCCTATGTCCATCCAATCCGCCGCGGCGCCACCGCGGTTCGCGGCGCTGCGTGTCCCCGCTTACCGCCGCTATTTCGTCTTCAGCCTGATGTCGATGGTCGCCGACAACATCGAGCACGTCATCAGCTACTGGGTGATGTTCCAGGCGTTTCACTCCGCGGCGCTCGGCGGCTTCGCCGTCATCAGCCACTGGGTGCCGTTCCTGCTGTTTTCGCTCTACACGGGCGCGCTCGCCGACAAGCACGATTGCCGGCGGCTGATTCAGATCTCGCAGGCGCTCTTCATGCTCGCGTCGCTGGCATGGGGCGTTCTCTTTCTCACCGGACGCCTGCAGATGTGGCACGCCGTGGTGCTGCTCATCATCCACGGACTCGCCGGTGTGATCGGCGCGCCGGCGACGCAGGTGATCATTCACGACATGGTGCCGCTCGAGGACCTGCCGAGCGCCGTGCGCCTCAACGCCAGCAGCAGGTATCTCTCCATCCTGCTCGGCCCCGCCATCGGCGGCGGGTTGATGCTGCTGCTCGGGCCGGCCGCCGGCATCCTCACCAACGTGCTCATCTACCTACCGTTCACGATCCTGTTGATCGGTTTCCCCTACACGGGCCACGCGGCGCGCGGCGCCGGCCGCCTGGTCCGCGCCTTCAGCCTCGCGGACATCCGCAGCACGTTCGCCGCGGTGCGCGGCGAATCGCGCATCATGGCGATGATCGTCATCGCCGGCGCGACCTCCTTCTTCGTCGGCAATGCGTTCCAGGCGCAGATGCCCGCCTACGCGAACTACCTCGGCTCGGACGACACCGGCACGCGCTACACGGTGCTGCTCGCCGCCGATGCCGCGGGCGCCGTCGTCGGCGTCGTGCTCCTGGAGACGGTGAACTTCTTCTCGAATCCGAGCGTCTACGTCGCTATCGCCTGTGCGGGCCTGTGGGGCGTGACGATGGGCCTGTTTCCCTTGACGCAGAGCTACGCGACGGCGGTGACGCTGCTCGTGCTCGCGGGCGTCTTCAACATCGCGTTTCAGTCGATGTCGCAGACGCTCGTGCAGCTGCTCGCGCCTTCGTCCATCCGCGGACGCGTCGTCGGCCTGTTCACGATGGCGATGCAGGGGCTGCGTTCGGGCAGCGGCGTCACCATCGGCCTGCTGGGCACGATGATTGGCGTCCGCTACTCGCTCGCAGTGTCGAGCCTCGCCGTCGTCGTGGTGTCGGTTGCGCTGCTCGCACGCGAGACGCGCGCTGGCATGGCGGGCCGCGCGGAACGCGGCATCAGCGTTTGACCGCGTCCTTCGCCTTCACGCCGCCGTGATGCGTGCACGCATCCGCCTTCAGCGCCGCCTTGTCCGTCGTGCCGTCAGCACACGCCCAGGTGGTCTGCACGGCATCCTTGGTTCCCTCCGCAACCTTCTTCGTCCCTTTGGCTGTGGATTTGGCCGCGTGCTCGGTGACGTCGGCCGTTGTCTTGCCGGCCTCTTTCGTCACGGTCCCGGCTTTCTTGGCGGTGTCCGTGACCGCGCCGAGCTGTCCAAAGGCGGAGCTGCCTGTCAGACAGACGGTCGCAATCGCTATGCATGAAATGAGTCGTCGCATGGTGACACGCTCCTTACCGTTCAAGACCACAAACCGCGTTCCACGGCGTTGTCAACGCTGGCGTCGGCCGGCGGCGGCTCAGATCGCCTCGCACTCCCAGCGCGCCGTCGCTCGCTGAACGATGCCGTACCGAATCGATTTCCGCGCCGCAGCTGCCGACCTCTTCGACCGGCTGGTGGAGCTCGGCGCGCTCGACATCGAGCGCCACGGAGACGGGTTCGCCGTGCTGCTGCCCGATGACGTCACACCACAGCAAGCCGCAGCAGTGGCTGGACGCGCGGCGGATTCGTTGTCGCCCGCTGGAGGGCGAGACGACGGCTCCATCTGGGTGCTCAGTGCTCCGCCGCTGCGCATCGGCCCACACACGTTGACACTCGCGGACTCGACCGCGTTCGGCACCGGACTTCATCCCACGACGGTGCTTTGCCTCACGCTGCTCGAAGAGCTCGTGCCGAGGGAACGGCCAGACCGGATGCTCGACGTCGGCACGGGTTCGGGTGTCCTGGCGCTCGCCGCGCTGGTCCTCGGCGTCCCACGCGTGACGGCGATCGACATCGCCGGCGACGCGGTGCGCGCCGCGACTGAGAACGCGCGTCTCAACGGTTTCACCGATCGCCTCGACGTGATTCGCGGCGGACCGGACGCCGTCAATGGCAAATGGCCGCTCGTTGTCGCGAATGTGCTGGCGGCGCCGCTCATCGAAATGGCGCCCATCCTCGTACGCCACCTCGGTCACAACGGCCAGCTCGTTCTCTCCGGCATCGCCTCGTCACTCCACCGCGAGGTTGCCGATGCCTACCATCGGCTCGGCTTGCAGCGCGCTCGCGTCGTGATGCGCGATGGATGGACGGCTCTGCTGCTCCGCGCGGGGTGGTGATTCGCGCGCACTCGCCCGCGAAATTCCCCAGCGTTCGAAATATTCCCCGTCGGCCACGGCGGACGCGCGCGAAATTCGCAGGCAGCGCACCACTTCGCCCGAGGTGAGAGCGGCAGAGCTTTCGCACACACGCCGCGGCTGGAGGAGATGCGACGTGCCCAGCCGCCCAGCGATTGTTCGTGTCCTGCTGCCCGTCCTGATGTGTGCCGCGGTTCTCGCCGCGCGTGTCACCGGCGCGAACTTCGATCCGCCGCAGTGGGCGTACCTGGAAACGCCGCACGGCTTCCAGCCCGACCCCGACAACGGCTCGCCGCGCCATCTGCCGGGCAGCACCCGCGCATTTACCTTCAAGCAAATCTCCGACGTGTTCACGCCGCCCGATTGGTATCCGCTCGAACACCCGCGCACGCCGCGTGTGCCGGTGTTCGTCGGCCGCGCACCGACGCTGCAGGCCTGTGCCTCCTGTCACCTTGCGAACGGCCTCGGCCTTCCGGGTTCGTCGAGCCTGGCGGGACTGTCGGTCGATTACATCGTGCTGCAGCTCGCCGATTTCAAGATGGGGTCGCGGCATGCGTCCGTCGGCGACACGCCGATGGCCGCCATCGCGCGCGCGATGACCGCGGACGAGGTGGCGGCGGCGGCGAACTACTACTCGGCTCTGACGCGCTCGCCGTGGGTCACCGTCGTCGAAGCGGACATGGCCCCGAAGACACGCATCGTCGAAAACGGACTGCGTATCCCGCTCGAGCCAGAGCAGCTCGAGCCGATTGGCGATCGCATCGTCGAAGTGCCGAAGTACCCGGCGCGCACGCGGCTCGGCGACCCCCACGCGCCGTTTGTCGCCTACGTGCCGATGGGCAGCATCAGGCGCGGGCGCGCGTTCGTCGCCTCCGGCGGGGCCGTGATGCGCGGCACTGAAGTGCTGGTCCCCGGTATCGCGCCGCCGTGCTCGAACTGCCATGGCGTGACGTTGCGCGGGATGGCCCACGCGCCGGACAGCGACGTGCCGGTTCCTCCCATTGTCGGACGATCTCCTACGTACATCGTGCGCCAGCTCTACGACGTCCACAGCGGGGCGCGCTCGGCGCCGTCCACCGCGCTGATGAAACCGATTGCGGCGCAGTTGACGCTGCAGCAGATGATCGACGTCGCGGCGTATCTCGGTTCGAAGGCTCCGTAACAAATTCGTGACGCGTGAATTTGTTTGAAAATGTGTGCACCCGTCGTTCCCAACGCTCCTAGAATGCGTTCTCCCCCTCGACGCTTTTATGCCGTCCGCAATCGTCGTGGTCATCGACGCGTGTGCGCGGGGCCGCTGCGACCGCTTCGCGGGCCTCGAGCGATGGGTCGCCGACTCGCTTCCGCAAACCCGCATCTGGCACGCTGGAGACGCGCCGCTCGATGCGCGTTCGTGCGCGCCTGACGTTCTCATCGTGCACGCGCCGGCGGACGCCTCCGGCGCAGCCGTGCGCGACGCCGCCCTCGCCCGGTTTGCCTGCGCCAACACGTTTCTCATCGCCCACGATGACGAGCAGCAGGGCAATGTCTGCATCCGCGAGGAGACGATCGAGGCGCTGCGTTCGCTGCTGCCGCATGCGCTCGGGGCGCTGCCGTTTCAGGTGCTGCCGGGTGTCATCGGCTGTTCCGCGGCCGTCGCGAAGGCGGCGGACGAAGTGCGTCTCGTCGCGCAATCCGACGCGGTCTGCCTGCTGCATGGTGAAACCGGCACCGGCAAGGAACTGTTCGCCCGCGCCATCCACTATCTGAGCAGCCGTCGCGATCGGCCCTTCGTCCCCGTCAACTGCGGCGCCATCCAGGACACGCTGTTCGAAGCCGAGATGTTCGGCCACGTGCGTGGCGCGTTCACGGACGCGCGCCACGAACGGACGGGACTGCTCGCGCACGCGGAGAGCGGGACGATCTTTCTCGACGAAGTGGACTGCCTGAGCGTGTCGGCGCAGGTGAAGGTGCTGCGCGTGCTGCAGGAACGCGAGTACCGCCCGGTCGGCTCGAGCCGCAGCATCCGCGCGGACGTGCGCATCGTGGCGGCGACCAACGCCGACTTGCGGCGCCGCGTCCAGCAGCAGCTGTTCCGCGAGGATCTCTTTCACCGCCTCAACGTGCTCCGCGTCTCGATTCCGCCGCTGCGCGAACGGCCCGCCGACCTGCCGCTGCTGGCGCGGACCTTCGTGCGCGACTTCGCGCGCCGCTACGGCCGCGCGCTCCCGGCGCTCACCGATGACGCCTACCGCGCCATCGACGGCTACGACTGGCCCGGCAACGTGCGCGAGATGCAGGCGGTGCTCGAACGCGCGGTGTTGCTCGCCCGCACCGGCGCCATCGCCGCGGCCGATCTCGATCTTCCCTACGCATCGTCGCACTCGTCCGACGACGTCGTGAGCATGAAACGCGCGAAGGAACACGCGATCGAAGTGTTCGAGCGCGTCTACCTGCGCCAGCTGCTCGCCCGCTGCGCAGGCAACGTCAGCCTCGCGGCGCGCATCGCCGGCAAGGAACGCCGCAGCTTTCAGCGGCTGCTGCGCAAGCACAATCTGACCGGCGCGGACTTCCGCGACCGTGCGGCGGCCGAGCCGCACCCCGCGGCGCCAAAACCGTAGCGCCATTCGCGCGCAACGCGGCGGCGAGACGCGGCACCGCTGCCGCACCTTCTCAGCGCGCCGTTCGAAATGCATCCGCTTTTCGTTGTCTAGGTCGTGGCAGCGTGGTTGCTCGACGGCTGGCGGCGACGGCCGCCTGCATGCTCGAGAGTCTCGGACAGCAGATCCTTCGGTACCTCCTCGATCATCCAGGCGCGCGCGATTCCGCGAGCGGCATCCGCGTGTGGTGGCTGCAGCCCGGGTGCGAGGCAACGGCGGCCGAAGTCGAGGACGCGCTCGAAGCGCTCGTCGATCGCGGCTGGGTGGAAATGACAGGAGAAGGCGACGTGACGTTGTTCGGTCTCGCCCCGATGGCGAGCGCCGCGATCCGTGAATATCTGGCGAGGGGCGGACCGCGTGGCTAACTACCGCGCCGTCTACGCCGTCGGCAAGGCGATTGCCGACTACCTCGATCAGCACTACCCGGCCGAACTGAAGAATCAGGCCGCGTTCAAGTGCAATTTCCAGGTCGTCTCCTCCGCCGACGTGGCGACGGAACAAGGCAGCAGCCTCGACAAAATCGTCTCCGTCTTCCTGCACCGCATCACGCGCAACGAGCAGCTGCGGTCGCCGAGCCGCATCGTCGGCAGGCCCGACCAGCAGCCGACGCTGTTCCTCGATCTTCACTACTTGATCACCTACTGGGGCGCGAGCGCGGAGGCGGAGCAGACGATCCTCGGCTGGGTGATGCAGCAGCTCGAGGCCAATCCGGTCTTCGACGCCTCCGTGCTGCCGAAGAACGCCGACTGGGACGCCACCGACTCGGTGCAGCTGGTTCCCGCCAATCTGAGCCTCGAAGACATCCTGCGCATCTGGGACGCGCTCGGGCCGAAATATCGCCTCAGCGTCGCCTACATCGCGCGCTTCGTCCGCGTCGATCGCACGGTGCCGCCGGCCGGGCCCGTCGTCGCGACACGGTTCCAGATCGAGCCTTACGCAACCGCCGGGGAGGCGGATCGGTGACGGTCATCGACGTCGTCGATCGGCGCGTGCTCGGCGCGTTCAGATGCGTGGACGGCGCGTCCGGCAGGCAGCTGCAGGACGCGATGCGCGTCGCCAGCCGGCTCGACATCCGCCGCAACGCGAGCGGGGTCTTCGTCGTCTTCAACGCACCCGGCCTCGCCGCGTTGACGACGCAGTTCGACATCGATCCGTCGGCGGCCTGGCCGGCGCCGTCGCCGTACGACGTGGAGATCCGGCCACAGGGCCGCCTTTACCTTCCGCGCCGCGCGACGATTCGAATGCCGCGCAAGCCGGCGCCGCTCTCCGACAACGCATCGTCGATGATTCCGCAGGACGTCGTCGTCTATCCCGGTCCCGCCGCGGTGCCTGGCGTGAACTGGGCGGTCGTGCGTGCGTCCGTCCGCCTCGGCGACAGCCGCGCGGCCGCACCGTGGACGGTGCTGCGGCTCGTGCGCACCACCGACGACGCGGTACTGGCCACGGGGATGAGCGACGCCGCGGGCGAAGCGTTCCTCGCCGTGCCCGGCATCGGCGTGTCCTCGAATCCCAATGGCGGCGGCGCGGTGACGACGGCCACCGTCGACGCAACGCTGACCGCGTATTTCGACCCCGCGACGCTCGACGCGTTGCAGACCAATCCGGACTGGCTGCCGGACCCGGACGACACATTGAACAACCTCGCGAACGCGAGCCTCGAGACACGCTCGCAAGCCGTGACGATCGGGCGCGGCACGCAGAGCCACTTCGAGCTGCCGATCGCTGTGTGAAGGAGGAGTCGTGCCCGAATACTTAGCGCCTGGCGTCTATGTCGAGGAAACCAGCTTTCGTGCGCCGTCCATCGAAGGGGTCGGCACGAGCACGGCCGCGTTCGTCGGCCCGACGCTGACCGGCCCCGTGCCGAAGGATCCGGAGAAGGAGATCGATCCGAATCCGCCCGAGTTGCTCACCAGCTTCGGTGACTTCGCGGCGCGCTACGGCGGCTACGGCAACCTGACGCTCGCCGCGGGCGCCACCGATCCGAAGAACGTCAACTACATGGCCTTGAGCGTCAAGGCGTTCTTCGACAACGGCGGGTCGCGCCTCTACGTGTCGCGCGTGTTCACGCCGAAGGGCCAGAACGACACCGGGCTGGCGGCGAGCGGGACCGCCGGCGACAACGCCGTCGTCATCTCCGCGCGCTTCCCCGGCAGCGCGCTGAACGGCCGGTCGGTCGTCATCACGCGCATCGCGGCGAAGACGCAGAGTATCGGCAGTCTGCCCGCCGGATCGCTGCTCGTGGATCCGGATGCCAAGGACCCGGCCGACGCGACGAAGACCAAGCCGATTTTCTACAGCAATCCGACGGGCGGCGACTTCAGCGACATCACCAAAACCGAGAACAAGCTGCCGTCCACGCTGCCGGCGGGCCTCTCCCTGGTCACGCTGTCGGTGGCCGTGCCGAGCGCGTCGGGCAATACGAGCGTTTACGAAGGCCTCGGCCTCGACCCGGCTCACCCGCAGTTCGTCGGCAAGATCCTCGGGCCGACGCCGCCGCGCCGCATCGATCAGCTCGAGAATCAGGTGGCGTTCGTCATCGGCAAGAACGTCACGACGACGAACCTGATCACCGAGTTCTTCGGCAACGACTGGACGAAGCTCAGTGATACGAAGAGCTACGAGCTCGCCGGCGGCAACGACGGCGCCGAGCCCGTCAACGCGGACTACGAGACGGCGCTGCAGGCGCTCGAGGCACTCGAAAACGTCGCCATCGTCGCCGCGCCGGGGTCGTCGGCATACGCGAGCGGCAACCAGGTCATCAACACGCTGATCATCCACGTCGAGCGCCCGCGCGCGTACCGCGTCGCCGTGCTCGATACGCCGGCCAATGCGATCGCGTCACAGGTGCAGGACGTCCGCAGCAAGATCGATTCGAGCTACGCGGCGCTCTACACGCCCTGGGTGGTGACGGCGAACCCGCTGTTCCGGCCCGGCACGACGATCCCGAGCGAGATCGCCGTTCCGCCGTCGGGGTTCATCGCCGGCATCTACGCGCGGAACGACGTGCAGCACAGCGTCGCCAAGGCGCCGGCCAACGAAGTCGTACTCGGCGCGCTGCGCTTCGAGCGCAACATCAACTTCGCCGAACAGGGGGTCCTCAATCCGCTCGGCATCAACTGCCTGCGGTTCTTCCCGGGGCGCGGCTACCGCGTCTGGGGCGCGCGCACCGCGTCCTCGAACTCGGAAATCAAGTACGTCAACGTGCGCCGCTATCTCGTCTACCTCGAGCACTCGATCGACATCGGCACGCAGTGGGCCGTGTTCGAGAACAACGGACCGCTGCTCTGGGCGCGCGTCAAGGAATCCGTCGAGGAGTTCCTGCACAACGAGTTGAAGGAGGGCAACCTCTATGGCACGACCGACACCGAGGCCTACTTCGTGCGCTGCGACCGCAGCACGATGACGCAGAACGACCTCGACAACGGACGCCTCATCTGCCTGGTGGGCGTCGCGCTGCTCAAGCCCGCTGAATTCGTGATCTTCCGCATCGGCCAGAAAACGGCCGACGCCCGCAGCTAAGGAGACTGACGATGGCCGACCGTACTGCGCCATACCCGTCCTACAACTTTCTCGTGGACTGGAAGGGCCCGAATGGGCCCGACACGATTCTCGGCGGCTTCTCCGACGTGAGCGGCCTGTCCACCGACATCCACATCTCGGAGTACCGCAACGGCAACGAACCGGAGGCGCACGTCAGGAAGATTCCGGGCGCGCACAAGGTCGGCGACGTCACGCTGAAGCGCGGCCTCGTCAACTCGATGGACTTCTGGGCGTGGATTCGCGACACGCGCACGCACGGCGTGGACGCGAAGAAGGAAGTGGTGATCACGCTCCGCGACGAAGCGGCCAACCCGGTGCAGAAGTTCAAGCTGCGCGGCGTCATCCCGCTCAAGTACACGGGGCCGACGCTGTCGGGCAAAGGCGCCGGCGACGTGGCGATGGAGGAGATTGTCCTCTCCGTCGAAGGCTTCGAAATCGAAACGGCACCGTAACGCCGCGCGCTGTACCGGCATGAGCCGCATCCTCTTCGATCCCGACGTACCGGTGACGCCAGTGGACCTGGCGCGCACCGACGTCGCCTGCTTCGTCGGCCTCGTCCGGCGCCGGCAGCGTGTGCCCGAACAGCCGCTGCCGCCGGCGAAGGTGGACTGGCTGCGCGAGCACGGGTGGATCGACGGCCCGATGGCGCGCGAGACGTCGCAGCTGTTCGACGTCCCGATGCCGATCGAGAACTTCGCGGCGCTCCAGGCGCTCTACGACGACGGGCATTCGGCGGATGCGGTGGGCACGGACTATCTGGCGGCCGCCGTGCAGAGCTTCTTCGCCCAGGGCGGCAAGCGCTGCTACGTCGTCCGCATGGGCGATCCCGTCGCCGACCTCGCGACGCGCGGCGACACAATCGCTGCGCTGCTCGCGGCGGATGCGAGCGAACAAGACCAACGAAGCTGGCATGGCATCGCACATCTGTGGGGACTCCCCGATGTGTCGTTCCTGCTGCTGCCCGACCTGCCGTTGCTGCACGCACCGGATCTGGTGATCGACCACGGCGTCACCGAAGATCCGTCACGCGGCCCGGAGACATTCGTGCGCTGCGTGCCTCCCGCGGAAGCAACTGCGGACACGCGGACGTTCCCGCTTCCCTCCCCTCGATTCGACGCCGCCGCCTACGACGCATGGGGCGCGACGCTGAGGAAGGTCATCGCGCGCCTGTCCACGGGCGTGCTGCGTGAAGTGCAACTCGTGGCCGCCTTGCCGATGCCGCAACAGGCGGACCTGCTGCCGACCGCGACCGCGCACGTGTTTCCCGAGGAAAAGGCGGACAGCGGCGGCTCGGCGTCGAGCGCGTTCGTTCAACTCGCCTATCCCTGGCTGCGCACAGCCGGGTCGTCCATCGTGCTCGAAGGCCTCGAACCACCCGATGGCACGCTCGCCGGCCTCGTCGCCCGCAACGCGCTGGTACGCGGAACGTTCACGAGCGCGACGAAGATGCCGCCCGTAGATCTGATCGATCTCGCCCCCGCGCTGCCGACGTGGGAAACGCAGGTGCCGGACGGCAGGCCGACATGGACGGGCGACTCCGTCACGCGGCCGCTGGTCGTGCGGGTCAGCCTGTTTGGCTTCACGCCGTCGGGGATTCGCCTGCTGAGCGACGTCACGACGTTTCCCGGCGAGTCGTACCGGCCGGCGCCGATCAACCGTCTCGTCTCCGCGATCAGCCGCGCCGCGCGTCACTTCGGCGAGACGCACGTGTTCGAAACGAATGGACCGCGCCTCTGGGGCGCACTCGAACGCACGCTGCGCAACCTGCTGACGAAGGTCTGGACCGTCGGCGCGCTCGAGGGCGCCACGCCCGCCGAGGCCTTCTCGGTGCGCTGCAGCCGGGACACGATGACGCAGAACGACATCGACAACGGCCGCATCGTCGCGGTCGTCGAGTTCCGCGCCGCCGCGTCGATCGAACTGATCACCGTCACGCTCACCGTGCAGGGCGGCGCCGCCTCCGATGCGGAGATCGCGGCGCAGATGCTGGGGACGGTCTGATGCCCACCGACACGCCGCTGCACGTCTTCCGCTTCCACGTCGAATTCCGTCCCGACGATCTGCTCGGCAGTCCGGGAGGCGACGTGCTCGACGTCTGCCAGGGCGCGTTTGCCGAGTGCACCGGCCTGGAAGCGACGATGGAAGCCAAGGTCATCAAGGAAGGCGGACGCAATTACGGCGCGGGCGTGCGCGCGGGCATCACCACGTTCGCCACCGTCGTCCTGAAGCGCGGCATCAGCACGAACGCGCAGCTGTGGTCGATGTACAACGCCGTCGCCACCGGCATGTTCGCGCCGCGCCTGCAGGTCACGATCAACGTGTTCGATATCGACGGCACCGCCGTGCGCGCCTGGCAACTGCAGCGCGCGATGCCGGTGAAGTTCAAGTTCGCGGACCTCAACGCGCGCGGCGCCGAAGTCGGCATCGAGGAGCTGCACCTCTCGCACGAGGGCCTGTTCGCGGTCTCGCCGACGATGGGGAGCTTGTAGGCAATGCCGGTCATCGACGCCAGCGCGATCACCAAGGCCTACCTCGTGAAGCCGGAGGACGAGAGCGACCTCTCGAAGCGCATCGTGTTCGATTTCAACCCGGCGTCCCTGCAGTACACGCTGGAGGCGTCGTCGCAGCAGCAGAACCAGCCGAACAAGACCGGGCAGACGCAGCACGTCGCCGAGTTCACCGCCAAGCTGTCGTTCGACGCCATCTTCGACAACACCGACATCGGCGAAGACGTGCGTTCGACCACGTCGCGCATCGCCGCGTTCCTGCGTCCGGCACCGCCGGCGGCTGGTGCGTCGCCGAACAGCGGTTCGGGTGCGCCGCCGTTGGCGTTGCTGCACTGGGGCGCGTTCCGTTTCCAGGGCGTGCTGACGCAGTACCGCGAGACGCTCGATTTCTTCTCCAAGGAAGGCGTCCCGCTGCGATCGAACCTGAGCCTGGCGATGACCGAACAAGGACCACCGCTCGCGCCCGATGCGAATGCGCCGACGACCAGTACCGGGAGCGGCGGGTCGCTCGTGCCGACGGCCGCGAGCGACAGCGCGATGTCGGTCGCGACACGCGCTGGCAATCCGGCGGCGGCACGCGCGGTCGCGGCGGCGAACGGCCTGGCGAGCCTGCGTGCAACGGGCGGAGCGACGCTGGAAATCGGCGGCGCGGCATCGGCGCGCGCATCCGGGAAAG
>JADMIO012727077.1_pt1 | contig 18636 bp, 14 predicted proteins | sample 8958161 | NCBI WGS metagenome assembly JADMIO01 (sample SAMN16585339, study PRJNA669376) | soil metagenome | isolation source: Crop rotation soil | place: USA: Cullars Rotation, Alabama | collected 2011 | reverse complement strand
CTTTCCCGGCACCCGCCGGCGATCAGGGGGCCGGCGCAGCGGCGCCGGATCCGGAAGCGGGCGGCGGCGGATTCGGCGGGCGCGGCGGGGGCGGAGTCCAGACGCGCGTGACGAAGGAGATCGGCCTCAACCGCGTCGCATGGAACGTGCAGGGCAAAGACGGATTCACGATGCCGCCGGGCGCGTATCAAGTCCGGCTGACGGTCGACGGCAAATCACAGACGCAGCCGTTCAAGGTGCTGATCGATCCCAACGTCGCGGCGAGCGGCGTCACGCCTGCGGATCTGGTCGAGCAGTACCATCACAATCTCGAGATGCGCGCGTTCACCGCGCAAGTCGCGGCGCTCGTGGCCCGCGTTCGCAGCGCGCGCGTGGCGCTCAAGACCGGACCTGCCGACAAGCTGGCGTCGATCGACGAGGTGTTCTCCGAGCTCGTGACCTGGCCCGAAGGCGTACGCTACGCGCGGCCGGGTCTCCAGGATCACACTCAGTACTTGAATGGGCTCGGCACGCGCGTCGATCAGAAGGTTGGGCGCGACGCCATCGAGCGGCTGGCGCAGTTGAAGAAGGACTATGCGCGGCTGAAGGCCGCGGCCGACCGGTTGTTGGGACCCGGCTTGTAACCGCGGCGGCGGCTAGCGGATCCGGTCGAACTCGTTGTGGTTCTTGTGGAACCACGCGCGCGTGGATTCTCTGGCCGCCAGCTCGCACGCGAGCTCGACGGCGTCTTCGTAGTACGTCAGGACTTTCACGCACTCCCATGACTGGCCGCTTGCCGAGCCGGCCATCGCGCGGCCGACCATGAGGCCCTGGGGGACCGGTGTAACGGCGATGTCTCCGGGCAGGAACTGCACGTCAGGCTTTTCCATGCGCTTCCGCTCATGCAAGAGTCGAACCGTGAGCGACACGGGCTCAAAGGCGGAAGTCGGATGACTCCTGCGGCCGGCCTGGGTGGCGGCCGTACGTTTTTGTGAAACCGCCGGCAGTTTGCGAAGCCAACTGCCAGTTTCGGATTGGCGGTAGCATGGCGCTGTATGGCGCACCTGATTCCCCGGCGACTTCTCTTCGTGGCTTCTCTCGCGACGCTTGCGGGGGCGGCCGGGATCACAGTCTCCGGGCAAGCCGGTCAAACTGCTGCTGCGCCGCAGGCGCCTGATCCTAAGACCGGCCTGGTCATGGGTCAGGTCGTCGACGCGGACACCGGCCAGGCGATCAGCGGCGCGACCGTACGCCTGAACATGCGGTCCGCGACCGCACCCGGGGCCGCGCGCGCCGGACAGCCGGGCTCCGTTCCGGCTCCGTTGCAGCTGATCGAGCTCACCGATACCGACGGCCGCTTCGTGTTTCACGACCTGCCGAAAGGCAACGTGGTCATCACCGCCACCGCCCCCGGTTATATGGTGCCCAGCGGTCCGGGCGGCCGCGGCATGGCCGGCGCCCGGCCGGTACCGATCGCCGAAGGCGGGCACGTCTTCGATCAGCAGATCCGGCTCGTGCGGTTCGCGGCGATTTCGGGGACGATCGTGGACGAGGCCGGCGAGCCCGCGGTGGGATATCTCGTCGAAGCCGTGAAACGAAAAGCTCCCGGTGTCGCGACAGGCCCCGCGTTCGGCGAATCATTGTCGACGGTCAGCGACGACCGCGGCCGCTACCGGATCAGCCAGGTGGCGCCCGGCGACTATCTCGTCGTGATGCCGCAAACGCAGATGACGATGCCGGCGCAGGCCGGCGACGATTTGATTTCGGGCCTGATGGGCGGCGGCATCGGCGGTTTGATGGGCGACCTCATGTCTTCAGGCGGCGCCCGCATGATGGGCGCGCTCGGCGGCGTGCGCGTCGGCAATCTGATGTGGAGCTCCGGCTCGTCGGCCAGCGGCAGCGACTTCAGCGGACCGCCGATGGGGCCGCAGCCGGGCGGGCGATTGCCCGGTCCTCCGCCTCCGTCGACCGGCCGGATGTACGCGTATCAAACGATCTACTATCCCGCGGCGACAACTCCCGCGCTTGCCGCGCCGATCACCGTGCGATCCGGTGAAGACCGCGACGGCGTCGATTTTCAAATGCGGCCCGTCGTCACCTCGCGTGTGAGCGGCACGGTCACTGGTCCGGCGGGGCCCGTCAAAAGCGTGCAAGTGCGTCTGATTCCCGCCGGCGCGGATGTGTCCGATGCGACGTTCGACGTCGCGACGGCGATGACCGCGAACGACGGCTCGTTCACGATGCTCGGTGTGCCGAGCGGGCAATACATCGCGAAAGTCGAGAAGGCCGCGACGCCGGATTTGCGGCAGATGATGGCGGAGTCGCCGGAGATGGCCGCGGCGATGCCGCCGGGGTTCGCGGCGTTGCTTCCGCAGGGCTCGAAGGAATCGTTGACGGCCGAGGCTGCGATCGGCGTCGGTGACGGTGACACGACCGGCGTGACGCTCGTGATGGCGCCCGGCGCTCACATTCTCGGGCACGTCGAATTCGAAGTGGCGGATAAGCCGACCGCGCAGGTGATGCAAACGCTCACGGTCACCGCCGAGCCGATCGGCAACGGCATGTCGTTCGGGATGATGTCCAACGACAAAGTCAGCGCGACGGGTGACTTCAAGACCGCCGGCTTTCCGCCGGGACGCTATAACTTGAGAGTGACGCCGTCGGTCTCGCAGGCGAATCCGGCGAGCCCGGTCTCGAACTGGATGGTGAAATCGATCACGGTCGGCGGGCGCGATGTGACCAATGAAGGCGTCGAGCTCAAGGGCACCGATCTCACCGACGTCGTCGTCACGTTCACGGATCAGATTTCCAGTATCAGCGGCACGATCAAAGCGCCGCCGACCGGCGGGTTCGAGGGCGTCAGCGTCGTGTACGTCCCGGCCGAATATCAGAAGTGGCTGCTGTCGGGCGGGATGTCGAGGAGAAATCCGATCGTCACTCCGGATCCGAAGGGCGGGTTCACCATCGGCCGCGTGCCTCCGGGCGACTACCTCATCATCGCGGTCGACAACGGCGTGCTCGAAGCGACGCAAACCGTCGACTTCTACGACAAGCTCGCGCGGATGGCGTCGCGCATCACGGTCAATCTGGGTGAGAAGAAAACGGTCTCGCTCGAAGTGAACAAGGTGATCCGATGAGGCGCGCGATCGTTCGCGTTGCGGTCGCAGGTTCCGTCGTCATTCTGGCGGCTGCCGGCGTCGCGTCGGCGCAGGTGCGGGACACGTCGCGGACCGTCAAGACCGGCACGGCGTCGATTTCCGGCGTCGTCACCAGCGTCGAGTCTTCCGAAAAAGGTTTGCGCCGCGTGACGGTGATGCTCGGCGCCGGCGATCAAATGAAGCTCCCGGTGAACATCGTGACGGACGATGCGGGACGATTTACGTTTTCCGGTCTGGCGGCAGGCACGTACACGCTCATTGCCAGCCGGCCGGGGTTCGTGACCTCGACGTACGGCGCCAAGGTGCCCGGCCGCGCGCAGGGCGCGCCGATCAGCCTGGCGGACGACCAGCAGCTGAGCGGGATCGTGCTGCCGATGATGCACGGCGCCGCGCTTTCGGGCACGGTTCGGTACCCGAGCGGACGACCCGCGGCGGACATCAGCGTGATCGTGCTCGGTGTGAAATCTGTCGCCGGCGCGCGCCGGTTGAATCCCGTGCTCACGCCGGGACGGACCGACGATCGCGGCATGTATCGCGTCTACGGATTGCCGCCCGGCGACTACATCGTGCGTCTCGACATGTCCGGGCGTCAGGACCAGATGCGGCCGGCCTCGAAAGACGAAATCGAGTGGGCGTTGAAAGTTCAGGCCGCCGCGAAGACCGGCGGCACTCCGGGACCGTTGCCGCCGGCGCCCCAGTCGCTGCAGCCGGTGGCTTACACATCGGTGTATTACCCCGGCGTCGCCGATCCGGCGGCGGCGTCAGTGGTGACCCTTGGCGGAGGCGAGGACCGTACCGGCGTCGACATTTCGTGCGTGCTGGTACCAACGGCCACCGTGAGCGGCCGCGTGTTCGGACCTGATGGCCAGCCGGTCTCGGGACTGCAGGTACGACTCGAGAGCGTGAGCTCCAGCGGTAGCGGCATCACGGACCTCATCTCGAATCTGATGGGCCGATCCGGAGCCCGCATCACCAATGATGAATTCTCGATTCCCAACGTGCCGCCCGGCCACTACCGGCTGATCGCGCGGGCCAAACCGCCGGTCGTGCCCGGCGCCGCGCCGGCGGCAAAGGCGGCGGCGCCCGCGCCGAGCCTGCTCGACATGATGGGCGCCATGCGGGGCGGCGGCCAGGGTCTGACGCTCTGGGCCGAGCAGCAGATCGACATCATCGGCGCCGATCAATCCGGCCTGACGCTGCGATTGCAGCCGGGCCTCACGATCAGCGGGCGAGTGCAGTTCGAAACGAACCGCGCGATCGCGCCGGATCCCTCGGGCGTCAGAATCGGCGTCAGCCCCGCGACGGAAGAGATCGGCGCGTCGCCGCTCGAGGCCATCGGCAAGCTGATGACCGGCACGTTCGCGCCGGCGCAAAAGGACGGCACGTTCGTCATCACGGGTCTGACGCCGGATCGCTACCGCACGATGTTCGTGCCGCCGAACATGATGATGCCGCCGCCGTTGATGCCCGTGCAGCCCGGCGGGCTCGTTCTGAAATCGGCGATGCTCGACGGCAAGGACATCGCCGACCAGCCGCTCGACGTGCGGCAGGGGCTCGAGATCAAGGATCTCGTCGTCACGTTCACCGACAAGCTCAGCGAAATTTCGGGCACGCTGCAGGACGCCGCCGGCAAACCGGTCGTCGGATATCCAATCGTCGTGTTCTCGACGGATCGCTCGGCGTGGTCGTTCGGATCGCGGCGGATCGCGCAGGCGCATCCGGCGAACGATGGCACATACAAGGTGCAGGGCCTGCCGGCGGGGGACTACTACGTGTGCGCGCTCACGGATCTCGATCCGTCCGATCTCTACGACCCGTCGTTTCTCGATCAGCTCGCGCCCGCGTCGTTCAAGATCTCGCTCGGCGAGGGCGAGAAGAAGACGCAGAACCTCAAGCTCGGCGGCTCGCTCTTCTGAGCGGCAATTTCCTGAATTATTTTTTGATCGTGGTTTCGACCGGCAGCTTCTTGAGACTCCACTCGTCCATCGAGCCGTCGTAGAGCTTCACGTTGAAGCCGGCGGCGCGCGCGGCAAACAGCGTCGACGTTGCCTGTTGGCCGATGTGGCAGTACGTGATCACGGTGTCGCCGGGTTCGACGCCGGCTTCTTTGAAGATGGACTGGAGCTCCGCGTCGCTTTTCAGATGGCCGTCTGCCGCGTACACCGATGAGAACGGCACGCTCAGCGCGCCGGGAATGTGTCCGCGATTGCGCGCGGCCTGATTCCCGCCCTCCTGCGTGCCGTCATAAAAGCCTCTGTCCCTCGCGTCCACGATCTTCACGCCCTTCGCGTTCTGCGCCTTCTGAACGTCCTCCAGGCTCGCGATAATCGGCAGAATCTTGAGCGGCGCGAGCGTTCCAGGTTTGACGGCGGGCATCTCGCTCGTGGTCGGGCGGCCCTCCGCTTCCCACACGTCGAGCCCGCCGTCCATCAGCACCGTATTCGCGCCGAGCCCCGCCCAATTGAGCGTGAGGATCGCGCGCGTCGACGGCGAATAGAACTGCTTGGCCTGATACACGACGATGCGTGAGTTGTCGGAGATGCCGAGCGACGTCAGAGTCGCGCGAAATTCATCAGGGGAGGGCAGCTCGAGCGCGAGCGTGCCGGGCGCGCGAGGCGCGGCCCAGCCGGGTCCGCTGAAATTGACGAGCCGCGCGCCGGCGATGTGCTTCGCGGGATATTGCGCCGGGTCGCCCACATGCAAAAGCACGAGGTTAGGATCGTTGAGATGCTGTGCGACCCATGCGGTCGTCACGAGGACCGCATCGCGCGCCGACGATGCGCGCGCGGCCTGCGCGTGCGCGGCTGGATGCGAGCTTACGGCGGCAATTGCGACAGTGGCGGCGCTGGCGGCAAGGAATGACGGGATACGGCGCATGAGGGGATTGTAAGATGTGCGCGTGAGCCGGCGTCTACTGTTCGTATTTGCGGCGGTTGCGTTGTCGATTCCCGCGGCGCGAACCGCAGCGGGCCCGGGAAGCAACGTCGGCAAACCCGGCGACGTCAGCCACGCCGGTCAATCCGGCGACGCCGGCAACCTTCGAACGAAAGTCGTGCTGCTCGGCACGGGCACCCCGAACGACGATCCCGAACGCTGGGGACCCGCCGTCGCCGTAGTCGTCGAGAGTCAGGTCTATCTCGTGGACGCCGGCGTGGGTGTGGTGAGGCGCGCCGCGGCCGCGCGCGCGGCCGGCGTGAAGGCGCTCACTGCGACATCGCTGAACCGCGTGTTTCTCACGCATCTTCACTCGGATCACACGCTTGGGTTGCCGGATTTGATGTTGTCCCCATGGGTGCTCGAGAGGAAGGCGCCGCTCGATGTGTTCGGCCCCGCCGGCACGGCCGACATGGCCTCGCACATCGAGGCCGCGTGGCGGGACGACATCGCCATGCGTCTCTACGGACTGGAGCCGCAGCGGACGCGCAACTATCGAGCCGTCGTCCACGAAATCAAGCCGGGGCGCGTTTACGAAGACGACCACGTGAAGGTCGACGCGATTGCCGTCACCCACGGCTCGTGGCCGGAGGCGTTTGCGTACCGGTTCCAGACAAGCGATCGAACCATCGTCCTTTCGGGCGACACGCGGCCGAACGACGCCATCGCGGCGGCGTGCAACGGCTGCGACGTGCTGATGCACGAAGTGTATTCAGCGGAGAAGTTCAAGATTCGTCCGCCCGAATGGCAGCGCTATCACGCCGCTTTTCACACCTCGACGATCGAGCTCGCGGCGCTGGCCGCGAAGGCCAGGCCGCGCGTTCTCGTGCTGTATCACCAGCTGTTCTGGGGAGCGACCGACGAGGATCTCGTGAAGGAAATCCGCGCCGCAGGATACCAGGGCGCGGTGATGTCGGGTCAGGACCTGCATGTCTACTGACCGTGCGGGCCAGGTTGTGTAATGTATATACAAGGTATATACTTTTAAGATGCCGGTGAGAGCAAAGCTGTTCCGTAACGGCGGAAGCCAGGCCGTTCGCCTCCCGAAGGGGCACCGCTTCCCGGATGGTGCGCATGAGGTCCTCGTGAGTCAGGAAGGCCGCCGCGTCATTCTCGAACCGGTCGACGAGTGGCCAAAGGCGTTTCTCGAGACTCTGGGCGCATGGTCTGAGGATATTCCCCGACCGCCCAAAGGGCGGCGTCGGGATCCGTTTGCGTAATGCCTCTCTTCATGCTGGATACGGACACTGTGAGCCACGCGCTGCGGGGATACGGGAACGCCGGCGTCACGATCCGGACGCTCCGGCCTTCGGACGTCTGCATGAGCGCGCTCACGCTGGCCGAGCTTCGTTATGGCGCTGACAAGAAAGGTTCACGAAAGCTGCATCGGCTGATCGACGCCGTGGCCGAGGCGATTCAGCCTGTCCCGTTCGACGTCGAAGCCGCCGGGGCATACGGCCCTCTGGCGATCGGTTTGGAGAGCCGCGGTCAGCCAATCGGCGTGCTGGATTCGCTGATTGCGGCGCATGCGATGTCCCTGCGCTTGACGCTCGTGACCAACAACCTCAGGCACTTCAGCCGCGTCTCCGGTCTGAAGGTTGAGAGCTGGACGTGAAGAAGGCCGCCGGTTTGGGCGCCATCAAGAAATCGATCGAAGTGGGCGTCCGCGAGATGGGGCCCGTGCGAATGCTGCGCGGGTGGGCGGCGATCAATCAGAAGGGCGGCTTCGATTGCCCGAGCTGCGCGTGGGCCGATCCCGACGGGCCGCGCCACACGGCCGAATTCTGTGAAAACGGCGCGAAGGCGATGGCCGACGACGCCACGAAGAAAACGATCGGCCGGGAGTTCTTCGCGAAGTATTCGGTCGACGAGTTGCGGGAGCAGAGCGGCTACTGGCTGAACGCGCGAGGCCGCATCGCCGAGCCGATGATCTGGCGCGACGGCGAGAGGCATTTCACTCCGATCGACTGGCCCGGCGCGTTTGCGGCCGTGGCGGGCGCGCTGAAGGCGCTGCCGTCGCCGGACCGCGCGGCGTTCTACACATCGGGCAAGGCGTCGAACGAGGCGGCGTTTCTCTTCCAGCTGCTCGCGCGCGCGTTCGGCACCAACAATCTGCCGGACTGCTCGAACATGTGTCACGAATCGAGCGGCGTCGGCCTGAAGGAAACGATCGGCATCGGCAAGAGCACGGTGACGCTCGAGGATCTCGAGCGCGCAAAGTGCATCGTGGTGATCGGGCAGAACCCCGGCACGAACCATCCGCGCATGCTCACGTCGCTCGCGAAGGCCAAGTCGCGCGGCGCGAGGATCATCGCGATCAACCCGCTGAAAGAAATCGGGCTGCTCAAGTTTGCGAATCCGCAGGAGCCGCTCAAGTGGCTCGGCGCCGGCGCCACGCTGACGGATCTCTATCTGCAGGTCCGCATCAACGGCGACGTCGCGGCGCTCAAAGGCATCTGCAAGTCCATTCTCGAGAGCGGCGCCATCGACCGGCCGTTCATCGAAGCCCACACGCGCGGCTTCGACGCGTTTGCATCGGATGTTGGATCGGAGAGTTGGGACGCGATCACGTCTGCAAGCGGCCTGTCGCGTGCCTCTATCGACGAGGCCGCGCGGATGATCGCGGGCCCATCGGGCCTCGTGATCTCGTGGGCCATGGGCCTGACGCAGCACAAGAACGCGGTCGATAACGTCAGAGCCCTCGTGAATCTTGCGCTCGTTACGGGCAGCATCGGGAAACCCGGTGCGGGTTTGTTATGCGTGCGCGGGCATTCCAACGTGCAGGGTGATCGAACGATGGGCATCGGTCACCACATGGACGAACGCTTTCTGTCCTCTCTCGATCGCGAATTCGGTTTTACCTCACCGCGCGCGCCAGGCTTGGACACCGTCCAGACGATTCACGCGATGCGCGACGGCGGCGTGACGGTGTTCGTCAGTCTCGGCGGCAATTTCCTCGCCGCGACGCCGGATACGGACGTCGTCGCGCAGGGGCTGGCCCAATGCGCGCTGAACGCGTCGATCGTAACCAAGCTCAACCACAGCCACCTCCTGGGCAAGGTCGCCCTGCTTCTCCCGTGCCTCGGCCGGACGGAGCGCGACCGGCAGCGTCAGGGGCTTCAGTTCACGACGATGGAGAACACCGTCAGCGTCGTGAGCTCATCGGAAGGGATTTTCGAACCCGTCGCGCCGGACTTGCGCAGCGAGGTCAGCATCATCGCCGGCATCGCGAAGGCGACTCTCGCGTCCGGTACCGCGGCTGACTGGGACGCGCTGAGCGGGAATTACGATCTGATCCGCGACCACATCCAGCGCGTCGTGCCGGGTTTCGAACGATTCAACGAGCGCGTCCGGAGGCCGGGCGGGTTCTACCTGCCGATTCCGCCGAAAGACCGCGTGTTCAATACGGCGAGCGGCCGGGCGGAATTCTCGGTGACGCCGATTCAGCCGTGGACTCTCGAGCCCGCGGAGTTTCTCCTCATGACCATTCGCACCCACGATCAGTTCAACACGGTCGTCTACGGGATGGACGATCGCTATCGCGGCATCAAGAACGACCGGCGCGTCGTCTTCATCAACAAAGACGACATTTCAGGTCTTGGATTGAAGGACGGGCAAAAGGTCGACCTGACGAGCCACTTCGCCGGTCGCGAGCGTCACGCGCGCGGCTTTTCGCTCGTGGCCTACGACATCCCGCGCGGCTGCCTCGCCGCGTATTTTCCGGAAACGAATCCGCTCGTGGCCCTCGAGAGCGTGGCGGAAGGCAGCAACACCCCCGCGTCGAAGTCGGTCGTCGTTACGTTGACGCCCGCCGGTCCGGCGCGGCGGCAGCGAGCCGTTTCGCCGTCCTGAACGCCGCCCGCAGCATCGGTTGAGTGAGCCGGCCGGTGTGCGTGTTCTGACGGCTCGGATGGTAGGCGCACACGATGACCGGCGCGCCGGGGATCCGGATCACGCCGCCGTGCTCGAAGGCGGGCTTCTTCATGCGCGGCTTAATCCCGTTCTGGCTCTTCGGACGTAGGCGCGGACCTTCAGGTCCGCGCGACGGCCCGCGCGCCAACAGCCGCCATACCGCGTCGAACGCGATGCGCCCGAGAGCGACGTAGACCTTCAGGTTGGGCAGCGCATCCAACTCGGCAATGAGGTGCGGCTCGCAGTTCGCGATCTCGCGCGGCGTCGGCTTGTTGTCGGGCGGCGCGCATCGCACCGCCGCGGCGATCCACGCGTCCGTCAGTTCCAAACCGTCGTCGGCGCGCTGTGAAGTTGTCTGATTCGCGAAGCCGTTGGCGTGTAGCGCGTTCATCAGGAAGTCGCCGGATCCCCCGCCGCCGTCGCCGGTGAAGTTGCGGCCCGTGCGATTGGCGCCGTGGGCCGCCGGCGCCAGACCGATGAACACGACACGCGCGTTGGGGTCGCCAAACCCCGGGACCGGTTTCGCCCAGTACGTCTCATGACGATACGCCGCGCGTTTTTCGCGCCCGATGCGCTGGCAGTATGTGCGGAGCCGCGAACACTTGTCGCAGGTGATGATGTTGTTGCGCGCGTGAAGCAGCGAATCGCTCACCGGTCAATTATCGCCGGAACGATCCGTCAGATATCGAGCACCTGCACCGGCGGCAGCTCGTCATCGTCAGGCGCTGGCACCGGAACGATTCGCGCCGCGGCGATTCGCACGGCGACAGCGAGCGCCAGTGGCACCCAGATGAGCGCCGCCCAGCCCGGCGGGTACCATCGGTACCTCAACGCCATCGTCGGCAAACCGGACGAAATCGTCACGAACGCCGCGAGATACAACGGCCACCACGTGCGCAGGTTGGCGCCGTCGGCGTGCAGCACGCGCGCGCAGGGAACTCCCTCGAAACGCGCGAACGCGGCTTCGACAAGGAGCAGGCCTGTCGTGACGCACACCGCCGCCTGGCGCAGCGCGAGGATCGGCCACCATCGATAGAAAAACACGAAGCTGATGACGGTCGGAAGCAGAACCGCCAAGACGAGCGTCACCCGGCGCAGGGCGTGTCGCGTGGTACGGTCCGGTACGCCATGCACGCCGAACACCCACCGGGGCGGCAGCTCGGAGGGCAGGGAAGCTGCCATGCGAAAACCGATCACCAGGAAAAAGATGGCCGCCAGCGGCGTGCCGAGAAGCGCTGGTGTCGGCGCGGCCGGTACGCCTTTCGCAAGAGCCACGCCCGCGATCGGCAAGGCCCACGCGATGGTCGCGCCGGCCGCGAGCGCGATGGCGAGTCTCGGCCGCGTGTGCCGCACCAGCGTCATGAGGAAGAAATCCGCGATCGCCCTGGTGGGCGGATGGCGTGAAATCACTTTCGCGATCGCGTGGGCCGCAAGCGTCACGACGCTCGCCCGCCGCGACTTCGGGGCCTGTTCCACTGACGCGATCATCAGCCGCCGGTAGCTCAGCGGCATCGAGACGGCCGCAACAACGGCAGCCGCCAGCAACGCGGCCACGGCCCGCCAGGCGAGCGACACGAGAATCGGATCTCTGAAGCCGAGAATCACTTCGTAGAGCCCCAGAAACCACAACGTCGGCGCGCGAAGGATCCAGGGCGCGACGTTCTTCCCGTGGCCGGCGATCGTATCGACAGTGGCTCTCGAAATGTCGCCGATGAAGAAAAACGCGGTGAGAATGATCGCCGTCACCAGAAGCTGTAATACGGGCGAGAGCTTTGCGTGAGCGCGGGGCCCCGCGACGCCGAGCAGCACTCCTTGCAGTGAAACGGCGGCAAGGCACACGAACATGCCGTAGGCGCTCGATGCGATGAAGTGCGCGGCGGTCAGAGCCAGAAGAGAGGCGAAGCCGTGCACCGGCGGGAAGAACACGCCGAACATCAGCGCCGGGCCCGCATGAATCAGGATCATCAGGAGGCCCACGTAGCCGCAAAGCGCCATGAGTTTCGCGGAGACGACGTCCCGGCCGTCGACGGGCAGCGAGCCGAGCACCAAACCGTCTCGGCGATCGAGCAGGAGAGCGTTCCACGCCGTCGCGATCACCAGTCCCGACGCGCATGCGCCGTAGCCGAGGTACACGACTTTGTCGGCTCTCACGAGCGTGTCGAGCAGCGTGAAGCTGTAGAACTGCGCGACGAACGACCAGCTGAAGCTCATCATGACCGGCATGAACATGCCGGGCGCTGCGAGGAACGCGACCATCCAGAAGAAGGGCGTCTTCAGCGAGCCGGCGCCCGCCGCCATCTCGTTGTCGAAAAACCGCGCGAAGAAAACGGGCGTGAGAACCCGGACGCGCGTCATCGCTACAACGTCATGGCCTCGATGACGCTATCGGCCACGCGCCCCAGATCTTCCTGCACCGCCAGCTGCGAGAACACGCTCTCGAGCGACGGCGCGTGCATGAGCTCGCGCAGCTTCGCCGCCGAGTCGTCGGCGACCACGCGGCCGTGGCTGAGGATGATGACGCGCGTGCTGATGCGCTCCACCGTATCGAGCTCGTGCGAGCTGTAGAAAATGATCCGGCCGTCCTTTGCCAGAGATTCGACGACGCCTCGCAGGACGAGCGCTGTCGACACGTCCAGCCCTGATACCGGCTCGTCGAGGACCACGACGCGTGGATTGTGGAGGAGGGCGGCGGAGAGCAGGATCTTCTGCCGCATGCCCTTCGAGAACGCCGTCAGCGGCGCGTGGTAGTCGGCATCGAGCCCGAAGATCTTCAGAAAGTCGACGATCTTCCGTTCCAGTTTCGCTTCCGGAATGCCACGCAACCTCCCGGTCAGCCGAAGGTATTCCGGTCCCGTCAGGTAGGTGTAGACGTGCGCCTCTTCCGGGACATAGCCGACCTTGGCCTTGTAGCCGATGAGATCGTCGGCGATGTCCGCGCCGTCGAAGAGGATGGTGCCCGTGGTCGGCGGCATCAGTCCCGTGATCATCTTGACGGTCGTCGATTTGCCCGACCCATTCGGACCGAGGTATCCGAGGACTTCGCCGGGCGCGACCGTGAAGCTGACGTCATTGACCGCCGTGACGCCGCCGTAGCGTTTCGTGATGTGCTGGACTTCAAGCATTGGGTGCGCTCCGATGGAGTTGCTTTGCCGACACCGACAGATCGAGCCGCAAATACCCGTGGGGATCGCCGGCCATGCCGTTCGCTCTCGCCGCGCTCTTCGATCCCAAATGCACCGCGAGAAAAATAACCGCCGGCGGAACCAGCATCATAGGCCAGCTGGCTTTGGTGATCGACACCTGCCAGTCGGGGAACACGCCGCAGTAAAAGTACAGAAAGACGAGCAGCCACGGCCAGCGCGACGTGATGCCCGAACGCCCGGTGGCCAGCGGCTTCGTGCAGGGAATGCCGACGAATCCCCACAGCGCGCCGTCGACGACGGAGAACATGCCGAGCGCGGATGCCACCGCGACCGGCGTGACGTAGTACCACGGCCAGATCGAATACCAGAACGGCACGGCGACCGCGAGCGGCAGGAGCACGCCGAGGAGCAGCAGCATCGTGCGCCCGGCGTTTCGGCCGACGAACATCGGCGACGGCGCGACCGAGAACAACCACGATGCCGGCATCTCGCTTGGGAATGCCATCGCCGCCCGCAATCCCATCACCGTCACGAAGTTCCACATGAGCGGCGCTGACACCAGAGAGAGCGGCGGCGAGCGCCAGCCGTGGAACCACCACACGTTGTGATTGGTGCCGTCGACGTACATCACGACGGCCGGCGTGATCATCGCGATGCCGACGCCGACCGTCACGGCCAGGATCAGCCGCTGTTGATGGGTGCGCGCGAGCGCCGCCATCGTGAACTGCAGCACGCCGCGCCGCTGCGGTGTGTGTCCGAACGCGCGCGTCAGCCACACAGACACCGCGCCCAAGCCGCGGCTGTAGGCCGTGACGTTGCCTTCCACGGCGGCTGACATCGTGCGCTTCGAGGCAATCGGGAACGCCATCAACGCCGCGCCGGCGGCGATGCCCGTCGCGAGAAGCGCGCGCTCGGCGAGCGGCCACATCGACGGGAATGTGGTGCCGCTGATGACTTCGTTCAATCCAAGGAACCACATCACGGGCATCCACGACAGCGCGCCCGTCTCGCCGCCTGGCTGCGTCAGCGCCGGGACGCGGCTCACCATCGCCGGCACCAGCAGCAGCGCGCCGACGCCGGCGCCGACGGCCATGACCTGGAGCACCGAAGACACCCGCGAAAACCGGCGCGGTCCGAGAAGCGCGATCGCCAGGTTCTGTATCGCGATCACCGACGCGAACACGAAGAGATTGAGCGCCGTCGCACCGCCAATCTGGCCCGCGGTAAATCGCAGCAGCTTCGACCAGCTCTCGAGGCTCGAGATCCCGAACCCGTAGAGCAGGGCGGAGATGCCGTGCATGCCGAGCGAGATCATGCCGATGTACGCCGCGATCGCGGAGAGCTTCCCGAAGGTGATCGTGCGGCCGCGGACCGGGAGCGATCCGAGAATCAGCGCATCGCGGCGCTCGACGATGAGCGTGTGCCAGATCATCGCGCTGAGCAGCACGATGCCGACGGTGGTCACGCCCAGATAGATCGTCTTATCGAAGAGGAGCGCGCGATGGAGCGCCGCCGAGCCGCCGCGCTCGATGATGCCGGACCAGCGGAAGTACATCCACAGCGGCAGGAAGATGCCCGGTGTGGCCAGCGCGGAGATCACCCAGAAGAAGCCCTCCCGCGCGTCCGTGGTCGTCCCGGCCGCCTCGTTTTCAAAGAAGCGGGCGAGAAATGTGCGGGTGAGCGTCGACAGCTGCCGCTGGGCGGCCACGGCTGATTAGACACCGCGCCGCGAAATCTGGCGAATCACCGTGATTCACGGCCGATTCACCGTGATTCACCGCGAATGGTAGGAATCAGCCTGTTCGTGCGCGTGGTACGACGAGCGGACGAGAGGGCCGCTCTCGACGTGCCCGAAGCCCAGGTCGAGGGCGATCCGCTTGATCTCGCGGAATTCGTCGGGCGTGTAATAGCGCTCCATCGGGAGATGCGCCGCCGACGGCCGCAGGTACTGACCCACGGTCAGAATCTTGGTGTCGACCTTGCGCAGATCGCCGAGCACCTCGATGATTTCCGGCATCGTCTCGCCGAGTCCGACCATGATCCCCGTCTTCGTGGGAATTGCCGGCGCGATGGTGCGCGCGCGATCGAGGAGCTCGAGCGCGCGCGTGTAGCGCCCGCCGGGCCGCGCCTGCCGGTAGAGCCGCGGCACGGTTTCGGTGTTGTGATTGAGGACATCCGGCCGCGCGTCGAGTACTTGCCTTAAAGGCTCTTCTTTGCCCTGGAAATCGGGAATCAATACTTCGACGCGGCATTCCGGCCGCACGGCCTTGATCTCGCGGATCGTCGCCGCAAAGTGGCCCGCGCCAAAGTCCGGCAGATCGTCGCGGTCGACACTCGTAACGACGACATAGTCGAGCGACATCTGGCCGACGGCGTGCGCGAGCTTGCCGGGCTCGGCGGCGTCGAGCTGGTTCGGCGCGCCGTGGGTCACATTGCAATAGCCGCACGCGCGCGTGCAGACGTCGCCCATGATCATGAACGTCGCCGTGCCATGGTGCCAGCACTCGCCGATGTTGGGGCAGTGCGCTTCCTCGCACACCGTGTTGAGCTTGAGATCGCGCATCAGGCCGCGGATCTTCAGATAGTTCTCTGACCCGGGCGCGCGCACCTTCAGCCACTCGGGCTTCGGCGTGCGTCCGAACGCCGCGTCTTTCACGCGGCGGCCGCGGATGAACTGGAGTGGGGCGATGCCGGTCACAACTCTGTATATTCTACCGCTATGGCGAATCGGCTCGAGATCACCTGGCTCGGACATGCGACGTTCCTGCTCAAGCTGCCCAACGGCAAGCGCGTACTCGTCGACCCGTGGCTCGAGAACCCGAAGTGCCCGCCGGCGTTCGCCAAGCCGGAATCGCTCAAGCCGCTCGACCTGATTCTCGTGACGCACGGCCATCGCGATCACACGCTCGACGCCGTCGCCGTGCACCGCGCCACCGGCGCGCCGATCATCGCGCCCGATGAGCTCGCCAACTGGTTCGTGAAAAAAGGCGCGACCGACGCGCGCGAGATGAACATCGGCGGCACGCAGGACGCCGCGGGCGTGCGCGTGACGATGACCGCGGCCGCGCACTCGAGCTCGCGGTGGGAAGGCGAACAGGTGATCTACCTCGGGAATCCCGCCGGCTACATTCTGCGCGCGCCGGACATGCCGACGATCTACATCGCCGGCGATACGGGCCTTTTCGGTGACATGAAAATGATCGGCGAGATCTACAAGCCGCAGATCGCGTTTCTGCCGATCGGCGATCTCTACACGATGGGGCCGGACACCGCGGCGATCGCGGCGGGCTGGCTCGGTGTCCGCCAGGTGGTGCCCGTCCACTGGGGCACATTTCCGGCGCTCACGGGCACGCCGCAGGCACTAAAAAGCCTGCTCGAGCCCCAGAACATCGAAGTCCTGGAGCTCGAAGCAGGCCAGACAGCTCGTTAGTAAACCGTTTCTACTTTTCGTTCAGCCAGATGTCTTCGAGCACGCGAATCATCTGCGTGCCGATTTCTTTGCCGCCGACGCTGACCGACACTTTGTAGAGGCCCGGCTGTGCCGCGCGGCCGCCGCCCTGGCATCCGCCGCCGAACCCGCCGCCACCACCGCCGCCGCGCCCGCCCTGCTGGTTGGGCGTCGCAATCGGCGTGCTGCAGAGATTCCACTGCCAGCGGTTGAGACCCGCCATCGCGTTCATGGACTCGGTGCGGAATTCGTTGCCGGTCGCCGTGTCGGTGATCGTGAGCTTCGCGTCGCCGCCGGTCTTCAGATTGAACGCGATCGCCGTGCCGCGCGGCGCGTTCTCGCCCTGCCACCACTTGTCGCCCGGCACTTCCGTGCCGAGGCGGCGGTCGGTCTTCCAGACGACCGCGTCGCGAACGGGGAAGAGCACCGAATCCTTCGACATCTGCTCTTCGGTCATGTTCTGCAGCGCGCTGATGTCGTCCATGATCCAGACCGAGCGCGAGTGCGTCGCCAGGATCAGGTCGTGCTCGCGCGGGTGCACCAGCACTTCGTCAGTGCGTCCGACGGGCAGATTCGGCATGAAGCGGTGCCAGTTCTTGCCGTCGTTGAGCGAGATGTAGAACCCGAGCTCGGTCGGCGCGTAGAGCAGGCTCTTGTTCACCGGATCCTGACGGACGGAGTTCACGATCACGTTCGACGGGAGGTCGCCCGTGACATTCGTCCACGTCTTCCCGTAGTCGGTGGTCTTGAAGATGTACGGCTTCAGGTCGTTGTGACGATGACCGTCGAGCGCGACGTAGGTCGTGCCGGCGTCGTACCACGACGCCTCGATGCCCGACACGTAGTACTCGTGATCGACGCCCGGGATGTTCTTGCCGACTTCTTCCCAGTTGTTGCCGCCGTCGCGGCTGACCTGGATGTTGCCGTCGTCGGTGCCGGCCCAGAGAATGCCTGGCATCACCGGCGACTCCGCCATTTCGGTCATCGTGCCGAACTCGTTGGCGACGTAGCCGTCGTCTTTCGAGAGGATGCAGGGCTGCCCGGGAGGCGCGCTGCCGCCGCCTCGTCCGCCGCCGCCACCGCCGCCTGCCGGTGTGGGCGCGCCTTCAGGCGGCGCGTAACCGCAGCCGAGCGTGCTGTATTTCACGCCCATGATCGAGCGCTGGCTGAGGTCGATGCCCTTGCCGAGCTCCTTGGTCGTCGTGAACGTCTCGCCGCGATCGCGCGAGATGTAGAGCGAGCGGCCGCCGAGATAGAGCGTCGACGTGCTGAACGGCGAGAGGCGGATCGGGGAGTTCCAGTTGAACGCGATCACGGCGTTCGGAATCGGATTCAGGATGTTGCCGCGGCCCGGACCGCCGCCGAAGTTACCGCCGCCACCGCCGCCGCCGCCGCGCCCGCCGAGACCGGCGTTCGGGCGCACGCTGCGCACCTCGCCCGTGTCGTAGTTGTAGCGCTGGATGCCGAGGTTCTGCGACTCGGTATAGAAGATGTTCGGGTTGTCGCGGTCGATCTGGTTCTGGAAGCCGTCACCGCCGCCGACCGACTGCCACATCCACATGCGGATGCCGTCGTTGCTGCGCACCGAGCTCGGCCCGCACCACGAGCCGTTGTCCTGCAGGCCCGTGCACACGTGATACGGATGCCGGTTGTCGGCCGACGCGTAGTACGCGAGGCCGCCCGTGTAGTTTCTGAGCGACTCCCAGTTTTCGCCGGCGTCCCACGTCACGTCGATGCCGCCGTCGTTGCCGTACATCACGTGCTTGCTGTTGAGCGGATCGATCCAGATCGCGTGGTTGTCCACGTGGCCCATGTTGTTGAGGCCGTTCCAGGTCTTGCCGCTGTCGATCGATTTGGTCGGTCCGACGCCGCCGAGGTACACGGTCTCGCAGTTGTTCGGATCGACGCGGATCTGGCTGAAGTACATCGGGCGCTGGTTTTCATTCGACTGGAACGTCCAGGTCTTGCCCTTGTCGATCGACTTGAACACGCCGGAGTACTGCGGGTTCGGCACCTGCGCGCCGCGGCCGCCGCGGCCCTGGCCGCCGCCACCGCCACCGCC
>JADMIO011460691.1_pt1 | contig 18641 bp, 20 predicted proteins | sample 8958161 | NCBI WGS metagenome assembly JADMIO01 (sample SAMN16585339, study PRJNA669376) | soil metagenome | isolation source: Crop rotation soil | place: USA: Cullars Rotation, Alabama | collected 2011 | reverse complement strand
GGTGCGCGCACAACCACTTACCTCAATTTTCCGGGAAACACCGAGGAGGCCTTTAACTTTTACAAATCTGTTTTTGGTACTGAATTTAGCGGAAAAGGCCTTCAGCGTTTTGGCGATATACCCGCCGATGCAGGGCACCCGCCGGTGGCCGAAGAGATAAAGAAAATGATACTGCATGTTGAACTACCTATTTTAGGCGGGCATGTGCTAATGGCCACCGATGCACCAAAAGAGATGGGTTTTACCCTAACCCCCGGCAACAACATGCACATTTGCCTTGAGCCCGAAACACGGAAAGAAACCAAAAGGCTTTTTGATGCGCTAACTGCCGGTGGCCAGGTTATAATGCCACTGGAGGACATGTTTTTTGGCGCCTACTTTGGCCAGTGTACCGATAAGTATGGCATAAACTGGATGTTTAATTGTATTGAGCAGAAGTAGCTTAAAAACCCGGAAGGAATATGAAAAAGTTATCTGTTTTAATGGCCTTTGGCTTACTTATTACGGCAGTGCAAAACGGCTGCGCCCAGCGGGCGCCTGATAAAAGGCAGCAGTATGCATCTATTGGAGATTTTGCTTTAGAAAACGGGCAGAAAATAATTGATTGCAAAGTTGGTTACCGCACATTAGGTAAGCTAAATGAAAACCGGAGTAACGCCATCATATACTTAACGCCCGGCGGCACCACTACGCGTATGATGGAGTTATTTGGCGTAGTAGCCGAAGTAGATACAGCCAGGTTTTATCTTATATTGATGGATGCTTTTGGCAACGGTGTTTCTTCATCGCCCAGCAACAGCACCAGCCAGCCCAAAAGTTTGTTTCCGCAATTTAGTATAAGTGATATGGTAAATGCGCAATACAAAGTGCTTACCGAAAACCTAAACATCCACCATTTGGCGGCGGTGGCGGGTGGTTCATTAGGGGGGCTACAGGCTTTGCAATGGGCAGTAAGTTATCCTGATTTTATGGATAAGGTGGTAGCCATTGATGCTACGCCAAAACTTTCTGCTTATGATTTGTTGTGGACTTCTACCTACGTAGAGGCAGTAAAAAGCGACACTGCTTACCATGGGGGCAATTATACAGTTAACCCCGCCACGCCATTGGCTGCACATTTAAGCCAATTGGTAATTAGTACACCCGCAAAGGTAAACAGCACTGTGCCGGCAGATAGTTTTTCAGTTTGGTTTGGCTCCATAGGCAAAGTGGCATACGTTGACTGTAATAATTTTCTTTGGCAAACAAAGGCAACCATCATGCATGATATTACCGCCAAAGCTGGGGGCTCGCTTGAAAACACGGCTAAAATGATAAAAGCAAAAATGCTGGTGGTGGCTAATAAGCAAGACCATATTTTCGACCAAACACTATCTATAAAATTAGCCCAATTGGTAAACGCCGAACTGGTAGTAATGGACAGTGATTTAGGCCACCTAATTTTTAGCGAGAAAAATGTGGTGGAAGCAGCCCGTAAATTTTTATCGCAATAATTCTCGGCAACATCATTCCAAAAAATACATCTTCAACTTTCCTTTGTTCTTGGCTTCTATTTCGCCGCGGTATTCGCAGTTGAACGTATCTCTTACTAACTGGTAAGTTGATTCGCTGATGTTTATCCGCCCGGCCTCGCTATTCTGTTCCATACGGGCGGCTGTGTTAACTGTGTCGCCCCAAATGTCGTAAGCGAATTTTTTTGTGCCTATTACCCCGGCAACCACTTCTCCGCTGTGTATGCCAATACGTATTTTAAGTTCCCCTTTGGGTAGTATGTTTTTGTATTTGCTTATCACATCTAACATTTCTGCTGCCATTTGTGTTATGGCTATGGCATGGTCGGTTCTGGATGTGGGGGCCCCTGCTACTATCATGTATGCATCGCCAATGGTTTTTATCTTTTCTAAACCATGTTTTTCTGCTAAAGAATCAAATTCGCTAAAAAGCACATTCAGGGTATTAATCAAAGTGTCGGCCGGGGTATTGCTGGATAGGCGGGTAAATTCCACTATATCGGCAAACAATACCGAAACATTTTCTAAGCGGTCGGCAATTAACTTTTCGCCTGCAATGATGCGCTCTGTAATAGTGGATGGCAAAATATTGTCTAAAAGTTTTTTGTGCTCCTCGGCACGTGCGCGTTCTACGGCCATCAGTTTTTCGCGCTCCGTTTCTTTAATCCTGTAATCTATTAGCTGGGCGCCTTTCCTGGCATCTTCGCTTTGAACCAGTTCTTTTAGTTGGTGGTACCTTTTAATTTGAACGGCAAAATCTTTCCACCGCTCCAGGTGTTCATATACAAACGATAACTCCTCGCACAATTTGTATTCCTGCTTCTTATCGCCTATCTCTTTGCATAATGCTATGGCCTTTACAAAATGCTCTTCTGCCTTAAGCGGGTTATAGCCTTCAAAACTTTGGCGCGCGTACACCCTGGCTATACCCCCTTCGCCCTGCGCTATGCCCGCCTTATTTCCTGCGGCATTGTCTAAATCCAAACTTTCAGTATAGTACTGCAGCGCCCTGGTATAATCGCCAAGTTTTAAATAGGTGCTGCCTATATTTTTTAAGGTTATTGGCTCCTGCCGTTTATGGCCAACTTCGCGGCATAATTCCAATGACCTAATGCCGCAATCAAGCGCGTTGGCTGAGTCGTCGAGGTTCTCGTACAAAGCGGCCAGGTTGCTAAGCCGGGTGGCCATTTGCGATTTATTGCCGTTTTCAATACTAACCGCCACCGATTTTTTTAAATATTCCAGCCCCCGCTCATTATCGCCCAGTTCCGAAAGCACCACGCCAATATTTTCAGTAATGGTGGCCATCCTCGCCTTATTGTTATTCTTTTCGTCAAGGCTAAGGGCTTTCTGCAGGTATTCTAACGACCTTGAAAAATCTGAAAGGTGCCAGCAGGCCAGCGCCAGGTAATCGTATGATTTTGAAATTTCCGCCTCATCTCCAAGTTCCTGGTTTATCCGCAGCGATTCCTCTACATACTGCAGCGTAAGGTAGTATTCGCCAATGCTGCTGTATGCCCAACCCATTTCCCTAAGAATTTTCCCCTGGATATTCTTAAGCTGTAGTTTTTCAGCGCCTGCCAGCGCCTCCTTAAAAAAATTAATGCTGTTTTGGTAATTAGCCTTTTTGGTTTCTATAACACCTAACAGAAACAATGCCTCGCAATGCTCAGCCGCACTTGCACCCGGCAAAATAGCCTGCACAATTTCTTCCGATGCCTGCAGGTTGCCTTTTGCAAGTTCGGTACCGGCCTGTGCCAGGCTTTCTCTTTTCTGTTCTGTGGCCATTCTTCGTCAAAACTAAAAAACCTGTTATAATTTTAAGATTATAATGAAGGCTGTTACACGGCAATCTCCCTAACTATTCCGGGCCTGCGGGGCCGCATTCGTAATTGCGGCTATGCAATAGAGATGGGCGTTCCCCCAATCCGCCGATGGCGGAAAGGGGGCGGGCTTTCGCCTTTACTCCTCGCCTTTTTTAATTGTCCTCCTGTTTTTAGGAGGACGAGGATAAGGACGCGATAGCGCCATTATCCGGAGGTGGTAAAAAAGGCTGCGGGGTATCGGCTCAATCCCTTACGCCACCAGCGCTAACTTTCCGCCAGCCATTGGTGGAAGAGTTGAAGCATAGTTGTAAAGCTGCAATTGGGGTTGTTAGGCAGTATGTTTTCATCAGCAAAAATTGAAAAATCCTCCGCATTGCTGTAAGATATACTTGCCATTAATACCTGCCATCCGGGGCCTGTTGGAGGCGGGGCACCAACATTGGCAAAATGGAAAAAACCCTGTTGGGCGTTGTATTCTAAGCGGCAAAAGCCTTCTTTAATATTTACTGTATTGGTTGGCATTGGCAACAATTTAAAGTGGGACAATTTTGCGTGGGACACCTCCCACGGGTTGGTGGTTAAAAAGGGCGAAGCCCTTAAACTCCGCCCCTAACAATGGAAAAAAGCAACAACAATTATCTTAAACCGTTTCTTCTTAGCACCCTGCCCACCCGTTTGTGGTTGGTATTTAACTGCCGCGCAATTTCGCGGTCGCTTAGTTTGGGGTCTTCGGTGTGCAGGCTAATAATATTTTTGTCAAGCTCCTTTTGCTTTTCCTCGCCCAGCTCCGCCAGGTGTTCGCGTTCGTAATCATAGCTTACGTGGTTAAAGTGCAAAAAGTCGCCGGGTTTTTCTATTTGGCAAACAATTACGTTGTCTTCGTTATAAGCCTTTTCGGCGCTGCGGGCTTTTAATTGCTTTATGTAGCGTATATCGCCGCCTTTGTTGCTGTGCCCAATGGCAAAAATACTATCGGCAAAGTTAGCCAGGTGGCGGCTGCCGGCAAGGTCGTTCAAAGTAACGGGGGCGCCATTAGCACGTTTGGGTGTATGCGCCAGCGCCATTATGCTAAGGTTGTAACGACGTTTTAAACGTATCAGCATGTTCATTAGCGGCAGGGCTTCTTTGGCAGTATCGGTGCTTTGCGTTTTTAAATAAGTAATGTTATCTACTATCAGCACTTTGGCGCCGCTATCGTTTATGGCAGCTTCAATGTTGGCAAACAGAGCGGTTTCAAAATCTATCACTTCGCTGCAATCGGGGTTCATTTCAATGCGTATAAAGTTGGGGTTAAAATTATAGGGCAGGCCAAAGGGGCTGCTGTAACGCATTTCAAACTGGCGGGCACTTAATTCAAAATCGAAATACAAAACTTTTTGCGCTTGTGTTGCCACCTTAAAACATTCCTGCCCCTGCCCCCTGCTTATAGCATCGGCAATTTGCACGGCAAAAATACTTTTGCCAAGGTTGGTATCGGCAAATAAAAAACACAGTTCGTATTCGTGCCACAGTTCGCCGCACAGCATGCGCATAGGGGGCATTTTGGCGGCATCTTCCAGCCATTCGCTGGCGGGCTTGCTTATAAATAAACCGCGCTGTGGCGGCAGCGGGTTACCGTTTAACACACCTGTAATAAAGTTGTTGTTATTATCCATGTTATTTGTTTAATAATTTTTGGGTAAGAATTTCAATGGTACTTTCCATTTGTTCTATGTCGGCTACGTGCATTTCAGCCTGTTGTTGGATGTGGCGTTGCAGGAGGGCATTTTCTATTTGCAAATTTTCAATGGTACTCATGTACGCATCGCTAACGGCATCGGTACCGTCCAGGTACTTATCGCGCATTTGCTCTGTCCACACTTTAAAACCGTGCATAACCATAACCTGTTGCTGCAGGCTGTTAATGCGCTTTTGCGTGGCCATGGCTTCATGGTGGGGTAGCTGAAACAAATCAATGGCTTTTAGTTTTTGCAGCTGCAGGGCCTTGTTCATTACCAGGGCATCAAACTGCTGTTGTATTGGTTTGTAACACTCCTCCCAAAAAGGAATACTGTTTAAATGGCCGGCAAGCTCTTTAACTTCCATTTACGCTATTAAGGTTTTGGTACTTTGCTTAGGTTAAATAAAATTGGGGCAGAACCCATGCCTGCCCCGGTAGTTCTAAAAAGAACCCTATTTATTTAGGTAAACGCGTTGGTAGCTTTCCAACTGCTCGTTATACATGCCTACCATGCCTTCGGTGCAGTTAATAAAGCCCTGAAGTTTAATTAGCTTATTGAATAGCTGGGCAGTTTCGGTTTTCTGCACCAGGGCCAGTATGGCGGGGTGGCTTTCGCTGTCCATATCCTGCCGCTTTTCAATTTCCACTGCCAGTTCGGCACACAACAACCTTATTTTGCGCAGTTCTTCGGCATAGTGTTTTTGCCACAGTTCCAGTTCGGGGTTGGGTGGTAATTTTTTGCTCATAGTGTTTGTTTGATTTTAGCGCGGCAAGCAGTGGCCGGCTGCCATACCGTGTTTTAATTAATGATGCAAATATAATCAAAAACATTACAAAAGTCAAATTTATTTTTGCACCCGGTTTACCCTATAGTGGGACGTTTTTTGTTGGGACAGGTGCCGGGAAGGGGTACTTGCCTAAAGCACTTTAAAACAAAAAAACAGCCCTTGAATATGAACTACTTAGTTTGGACACTGGTTATTGGGAGGTGTCCCATGGGGATTGTCCCAGTAGAAGTGTTTAGTGCCCTTGCAAGTGATAACACCGGGGGCGAAGCTTATTGATGCCTATGGTATGGTCCGTACTCGGCTTTCCGACAGGCCAATACCTCAGAGTACGGATAGCAGATGATAACGGGCCTAAATCACCCTGCCACCATTCACCAACAATTCCTCAACTAATACATAAACCATTGTAACAGGGATTTTCTCGTGAGCCCATTTGGGAGGTGCATCATGCAATTGTTTCAACAGTTTAGCCCTTTCAATGGCTTGGGTTGTTTTGCCCCGTAAAAGCGGTAAGGTTATATTGAAAAAACTCTTTTTCCCCTTCATACTTCCCCGATAAGAAAAGTTTGCGTTAGTTGTTTTTGGGTTAGTGCTTTCCGTCTTAATTATCGAAGTTAACTCATCATAGCAATCATCTCGCATCGGAAACTTTTCGGGAATACTCGCTACATCGATAAAATGTAACAAAAACCACAATTCAAAAACATCGTTACTCCATGCCACATTAAATCCAGCTGTTTCCAATTGAGCAATCGCATTTGTAAATTCCCAATCCTTTGTTTTAGGTTCGCCCACAACTTTATCCCTATCGAAAACGCACCAAAATGCTGTCCCAATATTAAAGGCCAATTTCGGGGGATTAGAAGTTTTGTCTATGAAATTTTTATCGTCACAGTATTGCATCGCATAGTTTAGTTGATGCTGCTTAGTCTTGCATTCTTCTGCAATATTTATTTTCACTGAATCACTTTGAAACAGCCTAAAGTAACTTGGCTCAACTTCGCCGTCTTCACAGAAAATTATGACATTAAATACTTTCTCAGCGCTCCTTTCAGGCTCGGGGCGCAGCTCCCAAGGTTCATTCATCTAATGCGGTTTTATCTTTCTGTAAAAAACTACTCAATACCGGTAACGCGCCATAAAATCCAGAAAGATATTGCTGAGCAAAATCTGCGTCATTTCGTATACCCTTTAAGTCTGCAAGAGAGTAAAGCTTAGTGCTTTCAAAGGAATCTTTTTCAGTAAAATAAAACTGATCCCTTCTCATTAGCGTTGGGCTTAATAAGTTTGTATTATGGCTTGTAAATAATAGTTGTGCTCCCTTCGTATTAACTTGAGGGTCATTAAATAACCCTATTAACTTAAGCACCAATGCCGGATGGAAATTGCTATCTAATTCATCAATTATCATAAAATGGCCTCTATGCAAGCCAATCAGAATCATTACAGATAAATCAAAAAGCTTTTGAGTTCCCGCAGATTCCGTTTTACCCAAATTCAATTTAAAACTCTTTTCTTCTCCGTTTTGTAGAGAAACAGATTTAATGAATTCAATTTTACTTAGGGGAAAAGGCTTTTCAATATCGTTAGATTCATCAGGATCAAGTATTATATCTGAATATGGTAAACCAAAAGAAACCAACAAATCAAGTACACTTTTTTTCCCGCCATCAACTTTTTGAATAAAGTCAACAGAGCTATATCGATAAAAAGCCCTATTTACTTGCGGAATGATTCTCGTTCTTAATGTTTCCCAAATTGATGACGCAACTCCTTTTTTATAGGAAGCCACATGCGTAAGATAAGGAATATGGGAATACTCTAGACCAGGGGCAGATTTAGATTCCTCCTTGAATGTAACTCCTAATTGCATTTTTTTGGCGCCTTCACGGATAAAATATTTCACCATACTCTCATTTTCCGACGGCCCATACAACCATTCAGCAACAATAGCATGACCAGATAAAGTGAAACCGTATCTATATTTCTTCCCTTTTACCTCAAACACCATTTGAAAAAATGATTCCTCGTTACCTTCGTCCTGATATAAAAATGGTTCTGATTTTCTTGCTGCGTAAGGTTCTGGACTAGGTAAAGAAAAGATTATCGAGACAAACAGATTAAATGCCCGCAAGATATTGCTTTTCCCACTTGCATTGGCACCATAAATACCTACTGTACGTAGCAAATTAGGGGTGATATTTTTAATGACGTTGCTTTCATCAACTGAAATATATTTTTCAGGGCTTTTCAAAGGTGTAGCAACGAAACTTAACGTCTGCAAATCTCGAATTGATCTAAAATTTTTTACACTGAACTCAATAATCATTTTTTAATATTTTGAAGAATTTTTTCAAATCTTAAAAAAAATAATACAGAAAGCAAAGAAAAATGTAAGGATTTGATAAATTTAAGCAACAAAGTAAAGAAAACTATCCATAGTTCCTATCTAGGCTTGCGCGTTGTGGAGACTTTCCCCTTCGCAGAGTCTCCCTTCCGAAGGTTGGGGACTCTGCGCAAGTGAGCGCACAATGCTCCGCAGAGTCCTCCCCACGCTAAGGCTTTGCAGAGAGACTCTGCGGGGGGGGCAAATAAAGGGTTGTTCGCCCTTCACTCCTTCTCCGGCCGTTTAATCATATCGTAAATAGTCCAGTTAGCCTGTGAGAATAGTTGCAGTTTATCATTATCAAGATTGAGGATATAGAACTGGAGGATATTGCCAAGCCATATTTTGTTGCCATCAATAACGCAGGGCAAACGGCGGGTAGCCCATTTATTATTTACCAAATCAGCCACCATAACGCAACGTTCGCTTTCAACTTTTAATACCAGTACCCTGGCAAGTTTGCGCCCATCGGCAGGTGTGGTAGTTTTTAAGCTTACCCAACGGCCCCTTAATCGTTCATCCAGCATTTTCTGTCCCGGCTTTTAAGTTTCAAATTGTATTGATTACTAACTATTTAATAGCAAGGCAATGGGCGGGACACGCCCCAGGGGTCTGTCCCATCCCACGCGCACCCTCTAACTCCCGTAAACGGGAGGACCGCCTACGCGCAATTGCTAATCGATATACTCTGCTTTTAGTTCTAAATAGGTTTGTTCGGCTTCGGTTACGTTGGCAAAGGCATGGTTGGCATAGGTGTTATTGCCGGGCATAAAAAAACCATTGCCGGGCCCTTCGCAGGCGCCGGTGGTGCAGCTGCGGTTATAGAATATAGTCATGCCGGCCAGTATAACATGGTATTTATCGTTCCATTGTTCCAGTTTCAGTTCCAGGGCTTTGCCCGCATTTTGGCATTGTTTTAATAGCTTGGCCATTCGGTTTAAATTAGCCTGCTAATATAATTAGTTTTTAAGCCAAAAGCAAGCCCTTTAACTATTCTAAATGTATAATTATCTATCACTTATATAAAGTATAGCATAATTTCAAACAAACTAATTATTTTAGCTTTTGTGGTAATTTAAAGCTATATTGAGGAAGAAAAAGTAGTTGGTTAAGCACCGGTTATTGGGAGGTGTCCCAGCGAAAAGTGTCCCATCTGAGTAGAGTTGCAGTAAAGCCCTCAGAAACCGGACTATGGCTAACAAGGTTAATTCACAATAAACCTTATGATCTTTTGCCGGCCCCCTAAACGCAACCTGTAAAAATACAGGCCCGGCAGTAAGTTGCCCGTGGGTATATCTATAACATTTTGCCCCTGTCGCAATTCACTTTTAAATTCCGGTAAACATAATTTGCCTGTAACGTTGTAAACACAGACAGCAAACTCCGTTTCCTTATCCGGCAAAATCACCAACTTGTTATAGTTTAAAAGATAGGCCCCGAATGGCTCATTATTTACAGCGTCAAAAGAGTTCACAGCGCTTACCACAAAAAACGTATCAATAGTATCATTAGCCCGCACATCAGATGTTGAACATGCGGTATCATAACGTGCACGTGCAAATCGCGTAAGTATATGCACATGGTAAACACCTTCGCTTAACGGGCGTAATTGTATAGTGTCATCTATTTCCTCATCAGTTTGCTCAAAACAATAGCAGATGTAACATCCCTGGTAGTAAAAAGTATCGCCACTAAAAAGCAAATTGTTCGAAAGCCTCAATCCTCCATCAGTAACAGTAAGGGCAAAGGCAATTTGTACCGAATCATTAATGGTAGGGTGTTCAGGCTGGATATTAAAATTAATGATGTATTGGCACCGCGCGCTTAAGCACAGCGTAAATAAGGCGATAAGTGTTATCTGGGTTTTCATGTCACTTGTGTTAGCGGCTGCCATAACCAAAATACATCAAGTTTGCCTATCCTGCTTTAGTGGGTAAAAAAAATTACGCATTTATGACAATTTCCCTGCTATCAGTAGCCTGTATCCAGGCAATTCGCGCTTCTGTTGTTGGTGATAACACCAACAACGGCGAAAAATCAGTATTGGTGTTAGCTTCTTTATTTCCATCCATAATATGTCGCCACGCTGTCTGCAAGAAGGCTACCAGCTGCACCAAGTCCAATTTGCCAGGAACCATCCAGCGCCTTGCTCAGCATTTTTGAAATCCACCCTTTAACTTTTTCACCAAATTCTTTTTTCTCTGGGTTCGGATTATCATTGTCAATGTATTTTTTCAACTCATTTATCTCTTCCTTTTTCACACTGTTATTCAACAAATGCTTTTTTAAACTGTCAAAATCACCTTGCTTAATGTTATTTACGGTTTGGGTATTGTGATCGCCAACAATTATTGTTGTATTGTCCCCAAATACGGTTGAATGAAATAATGAGGCAACTTTTTGCTTGGTTTTGCCTTCAGATAGTGTTGTAACATCTTCGTTGTCCCCTAATTCATCATTTAGTTTGAGTAGAAAGTCAAGCAACTTGGTTCTAACAGCTGTAAGTGTCTGGAGAACTTGGGTTCTGTCAATTTCTCGTTTTGCATATTCGATAACAAAACCACCATCAAAGTCTTTAGATAAGTAGCCATACATTTCAGGTGGAATATTCATGTACATTTTCCCGCCTTTCTCATTTCTAACAGACTCGTCAAGTGCAGAAATACTCTGAGATAGCTTTACCGTCAGTATTCCCTGGCGAAGTTTATCATCAAGTCCAATCAAAGGGATGGGGTAGTTATTTACTCGTTGAAATCCGTTTGAAATTGTCCCTGTAATTTGACACCCCAATACCCGGTATTCAGGTAGTTTATCACCAGAATAGCCATTTAGCTCATCATCAATCCATTTTTTTAATTCTTCATTTTTTAACTTATGCGCTAAAACTTTTGTCATAATAAGAATGTCCGTTAGTGGGACGTTCTTATGGGTTAGTTCATCAATTAAGTTATCTATTATCTTCATGTTTTTTTAAGATCTTTTTAAATTATCGACAAACCCAAATATACGCAACTACTATAATTGAAATATATTTTCGAGATAGTTTAAAACGCTGAGTATGAATAATTTAAATGGAAATTGGCGGATTAAGGTAGTGCGTATATACTCCGGCACCAATAAATCACCCCTTCCCCCAAATACTTCTCAATAATAGGCTCGCAATAATATAAAGGCAGAAACGGTTAAATGATTTTATCATTCCCCGTTTCTGCCCTTGCATAGCTACTATAAATAAGCCGATGCGTTTTTTAATACCTGGTCCACTGTAGCCTGGCGCCCAACCATTGTAAAACGCCGGTTGAGGTATCGTTGGCGTTGCCGCCCCTTCTTCTAAAGTTAAAGTATATAGCCTGGTTAGGCGTATTTGAATTACCAATGCCACTTACAAGGGCCGATAACAGTATCTCGGCACTTCCGGCCTCGGGCATGGTAACAGGCCCTCCGCCACCGTTGCCGTTAACCGTACTGCCCAAACTGGTGCCGCCCGAGAAGAAACTGCAATCCAATTAATCGGCCCGCTGCCCAAATATTTCTCAATAATAAAAATGTGGTTTACAGAAGTTGGTTAAGCACCGGTTATTGGGAGGTGTCCCAGCGAAAGTGTCCCAAATAATATGATTAAAGAAAAAATAAAGGCCTACCAATTAATCGGCCCGGTGCCCAAATACTTTTCAATAATAGGCTGGTAATAATCTTTTACACTGGCTAATTCAAAAGATTCATGGCGCTTGGTGTACAGGTCGAAACGGTTAAATGATTTAACCCATTCCTTGTAAGTTTTATCCTTTTCGCATTCCAGTTCAGCATAACTATTGCCGTTATGCCATGGGTAAAACGAGTGGTAACGCACCGCTACCATGCCCTGCTCGGGTATCTTATTTTCGGGGTGGTTTTTTAGCACCTGGTATAAGTATTCATCGTGCCCCCAGGCAAGTTCTAAATTATCAAGGCCGCAACCTGCTTCGTAAATTCCTAATGTTGTATTATATCTTCCGTCGCCCATATCCGGGTTTAATGAGTTAAACTCCGGGTACACGCAGGTATCGGGCAGTTTGCAGCCTACTACAAATACGTCGCCTACCAAACCCCATTGTTCGTTTTGGCTGGTGCCATCTTCATCGGCTCCCCACAGGTACATTACTTTGCCCATGTCGTGTATCAGCGCTACTAACTGCATCCAATCAGGCTCGCCGGCTTCGCGCGCGCCTTCTGCGGCTTGTATCAGGTGCTGTACATTGGGTAAGGTTAAATCAGGGTCGCTTACATCAATCAGCGCATTCAGCTTTTCCATGGCATCCCACACGTGCATGGGCTTATCAAAAGTTAAATACTTTTTCTTCATCCGCTGCACATAATCAACCGTTTGGCGTTCGCGCATTTTTTTGTAATGCCCGCGCACAGCCACGGTAATAGGGTCATCCTTATAGTAATTGCGGAATTGTACTGTTTCGGTTTCTGCCATAGGGCAAAATTAAGGGAAAATAATTAAAGCCCACCCTCACCCTCTAACTCCCCCGAGGCGTTGCTCGGGACTGTAAGCCTAAAGGGAGGACCCCCACGCATTTGCTCCATGATTTTAGTTTCCCCGCCTCGGAGGGGGCGGAGGGGGCTTTATGCATTTTCAGCATCGCCCATATAGCACAACACCAGCATCAACAATCCAAACAAAAGCATTACGCCGCCGGCGTATAAATTCAATTTGGGGTTGTTGCTTTCATTAACCATATAATAGCACAGTAATAAAATTATTCCGCACAGGCTAAAGAACAGGCCAATAACAAAGCGGAGGTCGGTTAGTTTTTTCATCAGGCAAAAACGATGTTAAGTATTAAACCTAAAATAAGCATTATAATGGCAAGTATAACCGGGCCTTTGGCTGCACTAAACTTTGGCGTTAGGCTATAAACAAGGCCTTCCAGTTCTTTTTCTTCTTTTGGTTTGGTAAACAGGCTTACTATAATAGTGGTAACAAAACACCCTACCCATGCCACTATAGCCACTGCAAAAGCCTGCGCCATAGCGCTGCTAAACGTGTGGATTGGCGTAGTACACAACCAGCCGCCTTTATCTTTTTCGCTTAACGTAAGGCCATGGAAAACTGCAGCAAGGGCAGTGCCTGTAAGCAGGCCCCAAAAGGCGCCATGCCCGGTGGTGCGTTTCCAAAACATGCCCAGAAAAAATGTGGCAAACAACGGGGCATTTACAAAGCTGAAAACAAGTTGTAAAAAATCGTTCAGGTTGTTAAAGCCTGCTGTAAGGTAAGCGGCGCCTACCGATGCCAAAATGCCAAATACGGTAGCCAGTTTGCCCACCGTAAGGTAGTGAAGGTCGCTGGCATTTTTGTTGATGTGCGCCTGGTAAATATCGAAAGTGAAAATGGTATTAAAGGCGGTAACATTACCCGCCATGCCCGACATAAACGATGCTAGCAATGCCGTAATGCCCACCCCCAGCAAGCCCGTAGGGTAATAGTGCTCTATTAACGAGGGCAGCGTTCGGTTGTAATCGGTTTGCCCCTGCTCGTTTAGGGGAAGTGAAAAATTGCCATGTGCGTTTACAAGTGCTATAGCAATAAGCCCCGGTAATATAACAATGAACGGCATTAACATTTTTGGGAAAGAGGCAATAATTGGTGTGCGTTGCGCCGCCGGTAAATTGCGCGCAATCATGGCGCGTTGCACTACTAAAAAATCGGTACACCAATAACCAAAGCTCATTACAAAGCCCAGGCCCATGGCCATGCTCATCCAGTTTACACCCATCAGGTTGTTGTTAGATGAGCCCATGTTTTTCCACATGTGCGTCATGGTTTCGGGTAAATGTTGTTTAATGCCTTCCCATCCGCCCATCTCGTGCAGGCCAATAAATACAATGGGGGCAATGCCCAGTACAATTAAAAAAAACTGCAACACTTCATTATAAACTGCGCTGGTAAGCCCGCCCAAAAATGTATAAGCCAGCACAATGCCCGATGCCATTAAAATGGAAAATTCAAAACTCCAGCCAAGAGTAACTTTAAGCAGCACCGCCAGTGCGTATAATGAAATGCCTGACGAGAAAATAGTCATTACCGCAAAAACAATGGCGTTAAGGCTGCGGGTTTTATCATCAAAGCGCATGGCTAAGTACTCGGGCACCGAGCGGGCTTTGCTGCCGTAATAAAAGGGCATCATAAAAATGCCCAGAAAAACCATAGCGGGAATGGCGCCCATCCAGTAAAAATGCGCGGTAATAATGCCGTATTTGGCGCCGCTGGCTGCCATGCCCATTACTTCCTGCGCACCCAGGTTAGCCGATATAAAAGCAAGGCTGGTTATCCATAGCGGTACGCTACGGCTGCTCATTAAAAAATCGTTGGTGGTTTTTATTCTGTATTTAATTATTACACCAACTGTTAACACCACTACAAAGTAAAGGCCGATAATGAGATAGTCGGGAAAGGCTAAATGCATAAGGGGAAATTCAGATACTGGATATAGATTTTAAAGCAATGTAATAAAGTTTAATGGTTGCTGGAATTTACTGCCCGGCACAGATATTTTTTGTTGATTAACCTTTAGAAAGGAAAGCGGATGTAGTAGCCTTACAAGAAACCGGTATATCAAATAAATGAAAAGCGTATATTTATAACTATGGCGATTGTGAAATCGTCACTGTTGGATAAATTTAAAGCGGATTAAAAAAGCAAAGTAAACAACTCTTCATTTTATATGAGCGTACAAGACGAAATAAAAAAATACATCACCGGAATACCCGAACCAAAACGTAGCGAAATACAGGAATTGCACAAAATAGTGCTGAAGGTTTCGCCTAAATGTAAATTATGGTTCGAGGAGGGTAAAGACAAAACCGGCAAAATTGTTTCGAACCCTAATATCGGCTATGGGTTTTACACCATAAAGTATGCGAATGGTACCACCCGAGATTTTTTTCGAATTGGTATTACGGCAACCAAAACCGGAATCTCTGTCTATATCCTTGGCCTTAAGGATAAGGCCTACTTAGCCCAAACGTATGGCAAAAAACTAGGTAAGGCCAAGGTAACAGGGTATTGCATTAGTTTTAAAACCCTAAAGGATATTAACCTTGATGTACTTGAAGAAGCAATACGCTATGGGCTCGCAGCTCAGGATTGAACTGTATGAACAATACCGAACCAGGACAGCGGACCCTTCGCCTTTTCAACAGATCATCAGCAATCTACGCTGTCCGGATTTTTCTTTAGGGGCACGGTGAATACAGGGAAGAACCCGGCTTTCAGGATGGTCAACTGCTAACCGCCATAAGTTACCAATGCCTAAACTTATTGGGTGTGCATTAGGTTTGGCCTGATAGTGCAAATCGAAAAAATTTTCACTTAAGAATGATTCGAACCCTTCTTCCTCTCCACCATATAGTTTTTTGAGTTCATCACGTATTTCAGGAATAAACACTTTTTTTTCACTTAGGGAATTCGGCAGTATTTCACTCGGCTCGCCATAGTAAGTGCATAAAAAGGTATCGGTTGCAATGGGAGAGCGGTCTACGTGAAAAGAATAAACATCGGTTGGAAAAAATGGATAGGCATCATCCCTGTCATAGTGGGCGATTATATTAAGAATTGGCGATGCTCCATGGGCTTGCAGTAACTTCCAATCATTTAAAAGAATTTCGCGGGCAAGTTGCCCTGGTTCACTCAACTTAAGTTCATGAAGTTCTTCCAGCTCAACCGTAGTTACATTGCCCTTTAGCAATATACTGTTGACAATCTCAGAAAAATCACCTATCAAGTTACGGCTCCAGCAAATGGCATTAATTTCTCCCTTAAACGAAGTATCAACCAAGCCCTGAAAATTAGTGGTACAATGAATTTGACAATCAGCCGGAGATAAATCTATCATAAAAGTGTTAAGTGTGCCTTTCGAAATCCGGCCCTGGCAAAGGACCCTCAAACAAAACAGCGAAATTCTTCGGAAACCTGGAAGAATTTCGCTGTTAGTAGCCCCGAGCAGAATCGAACTGCTATCAAAAGTTTAGGAAACTTCTATTCTATCCGTTGAACTACGGGACCAAGTACCCCTAAAGCCAGGGGCAGGCGCGAAAATAAAAATCCCTGCTTCATTTTTGTAACCCTTTTTTTGTAATATAGCCACAAATACATCCGATATGAAGAAGAACTTACTCATTCTTACCGCTTTGTTTTGCTTTAGTGCTGTATCGCTAAAGGCGCAATTTACCCTTAGGCTGGCAGGGGGCTACGGTTTCCCCGGCCCTTTTAACACCGAAAAGGTAATGGGCCCAAAAATAGACTCGCGCAGCGCGGCCGATGATGCCCTGGTTTTTTTGGCTAATTCTAACGATAAGGACAGTTCTTATAAGCCGGTACATGCCACCTACGGTACGGGTATGAATTTTACCCTGGGGCTGGGGTACATGATTAACAACTACATCGGTTTCGACCTTGGTATTTCGTTTTTAAAGAGTAATACCATAAGTGCCACCCAGGTGCACCAAATGTATCTTAGCGACCCTGTAACCGGCTATGATAGTACAGGGGCGTATTTAAATTGTAAGTTAACCAGTAATGCTATAGGCGTATCGCTTATGCCATCCATTGTAATAACTGGCGCAAAACCGGGGTGGAAAGTATACCCTTATGCCAGGTTTGGTTTAACCCTGCCCGTTTGGGGCGGCTCTAACGACCACGTAGTTATTGATATGGACTCAGCCTTTGCGGCGGCACCCGGCCTTGTTAACTTTGTACATGGCAACCCCTATTTTTTAGGAAAGCATACGGAAGTATCTATTAAAAATGAAGGTACCGTGTCGTTAGGCATAAACGCTGCAATTGGTGTTGCTTACAAGCCGCTGCCTTATTTATCGGTGTTTTTAGAGCTAAACGGCCAATACATGAACACACGTGGCAAAGCATCAAAAATTGAGCAGTGGGATGCCGATGGCGTTAGCAAACTGGACGAACGAGGAGTTTACAGAACGCAGTTTACTTATGTTGACCAATTAAATAATAAGTCTAATAACGCTGCTTATAATTCCAATTACGATGCCAGCAAACCTAAAGATGATATTAGGCCCTTTGCCCCTTTCAGCAATATGGCGGTTAATATTGGTTTAACGTTTGCATTAAGCAAACAAACCCTGGCTAAGAAACCTACACCTGCAGCCCATTAATAATAGGTAGTGCAACCTTTAGTTGTACTGTATTTTTTATAAATAGTCATTGGTTTAAAATACCTGTTTTCGGGTATTGTAATTACCTTTTTACTTTTATACTTTGCGTAATATATGCGGGTGGATTGATTATGCAGGTGATACACCGCCCATGAAAATTTCTTAAACTTATAATTCCGGTTGCCTTTTTACCACCAGCGCATCTAAAACAATTTCGGTATGCCCCTTTTCAGAAAACTACGGGGATATGCTTTCGACCCAAGCTTATCCTTAAAAATTGAAACCGCAGGGATTAATAATATTACTTACAAAATTGCGTGGGAGAAACTTAGCCCTGGCCCTGTTGGCGAGTACCTGGAGGTAATTGATTACGACCCTACCGTACAAAAATTTTATAAGCAGGTTGACCTTGAGGCACCTGGCGCCCTTTCGCAGGAGGGCCTGGCACCCAGTGAGAGCAACCCGCTTTTTCACCAGCAAATGGTATATGCGGTGGCAATGGCAACCATACAAAATTTTGAAAAAGCTTTAGGCCGGCCTGTACTTTGGGGCCAGCATTTTGATAAAAATGGTGATTACGTACAGCGTTTGCGGATATACCCTCACGCCATGCGCGAAGCCAATGCTTACTACAGCCCGGTAAAGAAAGCACTGTTGTTTGGCTATTTCTCTTCGCACCCGGCTGATGATACTTTGCAAATGCCCGAATCGCTGGTGTTTGCCTGTTTAAGCCACGATATAATAGCGCATGAAACAACACACGCCATTCTCGACGGCATGTACCGCAATTACAACGAAGCTACTAACCCGGATATGCTGGCCTTTCATGAAGCCTTTGCCGATATAGTGGCCCTTTTTCAACATTTCACTTTTCCTGATGTGCTGAAAAGCCAGATAGCGCGCACACGCGGAAATTTAAGCTCAGAAAATTTGTTAGGCCAGTTAGCGCAACAGTTTGGCACCGCTATAGGGCATTATGGAAGTTTAAGGGATGCACTTGGAAAGGTTGACCCCGCAACAAAAAAATGGGCAGCCAGCGAGCCCAACTCAAACGATTACCGCGGGGTGAAAGAACCCCATGCGCGCGGCAGTATTTTAGTTGCCGCCGTGTTTGAAGCCTTTACCAGCATTTACAAAAGCCGCATTGCCGACTTGCTGCGTATTGCATCTGATGGCACGGGCATACTCTTTCCAGCACATTGGGATCCTAAGCTTAGAATTCCACGTGGACAAGTTGTCGCG
>JADMIO011827188.1_pt1 | contig 18644 bp, 10 predicted proteins | sample 8958161 | NCBI WGS metagenome assembly JADMIO01 (sample SAMN16585339, study PRJNA669376) | soil metagenome | isolation source: Crop rotation soil | place: USA: Cullars Rotation, Alabama | collected 2011 | reverse complement strand
CTTTCCCCCGATGGTCTTGTGCGCCGTATCGACGAAATAGATCGCGCCGTTCTTCGTCAACGCAAAATCGTTGGCCTCGACATTCTGGGCGACAATTTTTTCGTCTTTTTCGCCAGCGGCGATGCCATACGAGATGACGCGTTTGGCCGCCAGCTGCGTCGCATATAGACGACCGTCGGCGCCGACGCGAACCACGCGCGCGCCGCCGGTGTTTTCCTTGAACACCGTGACGCGGTTCGCAGGATCCGACCGGTAGATCCGGTTAGTCGCGGCATCGGTGAAGTAGACGTTGCCGTCCTTGTCGGCGGCCGGGCTCGCCGCCGAGCTGTACGAGCCTCCGACCGGCTCCCACAGCCGATCGGGATAGATCAGCGCGTAGACCGCACCGCGTGGTCCACTGCCGCGTCCTGCTGGTGTCGCGCCGCGGCCTGGTCCGCCAGGTGCCGCGGGATTTGGTGGCGGCGGCACCACTTCCCGTCGCGGAACCGTCAGCGCGAAAATGCCGCGGCCGGCGCCGGGCGGCGCGTCGCCGGCGACGATCGGCGCCGGATATCCGCGCCACAGCCATCGCAAAGTGTCGGGCAACATCGACGCGCCGTGGCGATTGCTGTGGCCGTCCTCGCCGAGTTCGATGCGGACGTCATTCCCGGCGAACTCGAGCGCGGCGGCCATCCTCGGGTTTTCGAGGTACCAGCTGCCGGCGTAGTTGACGAGATCCTGACGGCCGGTCTGCATGAAAACACGCAGCGGCCGCGGCTCGGTGCGTCGAATCAGTCCCGGCAGTCGATCGGCGCCCCTGAAATTACCGAAGCTGCCGATCCAGGTGATGACACGACGGAACTGGTCTGGGCGATTCCATGCTGCGACGAACGCGCCGACGCCGCCGGTGCTGAGGCCGGCGATGCCGTGGTCGTTCGGATCGGTCGAGAGGTTGTGCGTTTTCGCGACGTCGGGAATCAATTCTTCGATCAGGAAGTTGGCGAATCGCGGCGTCAGCGAGTCGTACTCGAAGATGCGTTCGTAGCGGTTCTGTGCGGCGTCGGACAATGCCGGCATCACACCCGGATCGATGAAGATGGCCGCCATCGGCGGTACCGTCCGCGCTGCGATCAGATTGTCGAGGACGACCGGCACGCGGACGTTGTCGCCGGCGTAGCCGGCGCCGTCCAGAAAAATCATGAAGGCGAGCGGACGGCCCGGATCGTGGGCGGCGGGCACGTAGAGCTGATAGCTGTGCGGCGTTCCCGGAAAGAATTTGCCCGGCGCCAGCGTGTGACGGGTGATGGCACCGTGCGGCACGTCCGCGCGCGGCTGCGAGTCGGGGCCAAGCGCATAGTCGACGGGAGGCTGACCGCTCAGCGGCGCCTGCGGCAGAGTCGTCGGCGTCTGCGCGCCGACGAGGAACGCGAGGCCGAGAACGCTCCATCCGGCTATCGGCTTCATCGCAGCGTCCTCAACGTTTCGACGGAATCTTCGGCACGCCGCCCTGGGCGGTAATCAGTTTCGTCAGGAGGTCGACAGCCAGATCGACGGGCAGGTTGTCGGCGACGGCAATCGGCGTCCGCCCCGCGCCATTCAGCTCGTCCAGCTTGGCACCGTGGTCGGCGAGAAACTGGATGACCTCGCACACTTCCGGCTGCGTGCGCCCGTTCATCGCCACGGCCGCGTGCATGATCGTGTTGCCGTTGCTGGTGACGACATCGACGTTCGGATCGAGACCGTAGGCATACTTGAACGTCTCGAGCCGGGCGCCGGCCGCGGCCGCCATCAGCAGCGTCGAGCCGTCCTGGGCCTTCAGCGCCGGATCGGCGCCGGCGGCGACCAGCGTACGCATCACCTCGGCACGGTCGGCGCGCGCCGCCACCATCAACGGTGTCTGTTCTCCGGCCGGGCCGCCTCTTCCGCCGCCAGCACCGCCAGCGCCCGGGCGCGCGGCCGATTTCGGCGTGCGCGCGTTCGGGTCGGCGCCTTTGCCCAACAGCACCCGCACCAGGTCCTGATCGCCCGACTGAGCGGCGAGGTGCAGCGCGGTATTGCCGGCGCGATCGCTGACACGAAAGTCGGCGCCGCTGTCGAGCAGCGCCAGCGCGGCGGCCATTTGCCGATGCTGCATCGCGACGAGTAGCGGTTTCGCGCCCGACTGGAGCGCGACATTCGGATTGGCACCGGCCGCGAGCAGGATCTTGACCGCCGCGAGATCGCCTTTGACGACCGCGAAAACGAGCGGCGTAAAGCCAGATTTCGCAGCCGCATCGACGGCCGCGCCCATCCCGATCAAACCGTCAACGACCTCGCTATGCCCTTCCGCGGCGGCCCACATCAGCGCGGTCTGACCGGCACGTGGTTCGGCAATGTTCACGTCGGCGCCGCGCTGCACCAGCTCGCGCACGACCTCGAGGTTTCCGGCGCCGGCGGCGATCATGACTGCCGTTTCGCCATTCCAGCGTGCCGACCGCGCGTCGCCGCCGGCGGCGAGCAGCCGCCGCACCAGCGCCGCATCGCCGTTGCTGGCGGCGAGGGTCAGCGGCGTCTCGCCGTATTCGTCGACCGAATCGGCCCGCGCGCCGGCGTCGAGCAACGCCTCGGCCATGCGGCGTTCGCCGAGATAGACGGCCCAGGCGAGCGCCGTTGCGCCGTCAGGCTGCGCCGCGTTGACGTCGGCACGCGCGCGCAACAGGCTGTCGAAGGCTTTTTGATCGCGACGCTTGATCGCGGTGATCAAGTGATTTTCGCAGGGCTGAAGCCCTGCGCGACAACGCTGCGCGCGGCTGTCTGGCGACTGCGCACCAATCGGCAGCCATGCCGTCAACGCGACCAGCAGCACGCTCAGCGAGAAAGTGCGATGGCTCACAGGTTCGCGAGCCGGCCGGTGCTGTCACCGAAACCGTCGACGTGCGGCAGGCCCGCCAGGTCGAACATATTCAGGAACAGATTGTTGAGCGGCGTTTCCTTCGGATAGACGAGATGGCGGTTGCCGGCAATTTTTCCGCGGCCGGTGCCGGCCAGCACGATCGGCAGATCGTCATGCGTGTGGATATTCGACTCGCTGATGCTGCTGCCGAACACGACCAGCGAGTGGTCGAGCAACGTGCTGTCACCGTCGGGCGTCTCCTGCAAACGCTTCAGCAGATACGCGAACATGCCGACGTGCAGTTCGTCGATCTTGATCAGTTTGTCGAGCCGCTCTTCGTCTCCCTGATGGTGCGAGATCGAGTGGTGCCCATCGGAGATGCCGATCTCGCGATAGGCGCGGTTGCTGCCGTCGCGACCCAGCATGAACGAGGCGACCCGCGTCATGTCGGTTTGCCAGGCCGCAACCTGCAGATCGATCATCAGCTTCGAGTACTGGGCGTAGTCGTCGGGAACCGAGCCCGGTCGATCGAGCACCGGAACCTCCAGCGTGCGGCTCTGTTTTTCGGCCAGCGCGATCCGGCGCTCGATGTCGCGAACCGCCTCGAGATATTCCTCGATCTTCCGCCGGTCGCCGGCGCCGAGCCGCTGCTGCAAGCCGGCCAGGCTGCCGCTGACGTAATCGAGCACGCTCTTCTGCTTCTGCAGCCGGCGTGCGCGCACCTCGGGATCGGTGCTGTCGCCGTCGCCAAACAACCGTTCGAACACCGCGCGGGGATTGATCTCGGCCGGCAGCGGGCTGTTCGGGCCGCGCCACGACATCGACATGTATGCGCAGGTGTAGCCCGAGTCGCAGTTGCCGGCGAGCGGCTGCGGCTCGAGGCCGAGTTCGAGCGACGACAGCTGGGTGTGCTGGCCGAGCGCTTTCGCGGCGATCTGATCGGCGGAAATCCCCAGCCGGAAATCGGCGCCGCCGGTTTTGTAGGGATGCACGCCGGTCAGGAATGTCGCCGTCGCGCGCGCGTGATCGCCGGGACCATCGCCCAGCGCGCGGCCGGTCACCTGAGCGAGCCCGCTGACCACGTTCAGATGCTCGCGGAATGGTTCGAGCGCCTTCATCGTCGGCGCGAATTCGAAATTCGACCCGACCGTCTTCGGCGTCCACATGAACGGTCGCGGGCTCTTGTCGCAGGCGCCGACAATCCCGTTGGGCGTATAAACGTAGCCAAGGCGGATTGGCGGCTCGGACGGGGCGAGCGTCGCAGCGGCCGGACGCATCGCGTCGAGCAGCGGCAGCGCCATCGTGGCGCCGAGCCCTCGCAGGAACGTCCGTCGCGGCAATGCCTGATTGCTACCGATCATGATGGAACTGTCCTTTACTCGGGGAGCCTTGTCGATCGTTTTGCTCCAGGGGCCCCTGTCCCCCGGAGCGCATCCGGAATGGCACGCTGTTTACGACCGCCAGAATCCACGACGAAATTCGATAATTGTCGCCTGCCGCCGCCCGATCGATCGCTCGAACCGCAGGGAAATCGTAGTACTCGACGCCCCGGCCGAGAGCGTAGGTCAGCAGCTTTTCGGTTGCCGTGCGTACGAATTCGCGCCGATATTTCGTGAGCAGAAGCTGTGTGAGCCCCGCCGGGCCATCGAACACCGTCCCGTCCGGCAGTTTGCCGCTCGCGTCAATCGCCGCGCCGGCATCGGTCGCGCGCCATTGGCCGACGGCATCGTAGTTTTCCAGAGCGAAGCCGATCGGGTCCATCCGCGCATGGCAGGCGGCACACGTCGGATTGACGCGGTGAACTTCCATCTGCTCGCGCATCGATAGTCGCTTGCCGTGCGGCGCCGCCTTCAGCTCGGGCACATCGCCGGGCGGCGGGGGCGGCGGTGTCCCGAGAAGCGTTTCGAGCACCCACTTGCCGCGCTGCACGACCGAAGTCCGATTCGGGTACGACGTCACCGTCAACACACTGCCCTGCCCGAGCAGGCCGCGGCGGTTCGGGTCGGTGACGGGGACGCGGCGAAACTGCGATCCGTAGACGCGCGGAATGCCGTAGTGCTCGGCGAGTCGCTGGTTGAGGAACGTGTAGTCGGCCGTCAGCAAATCGAGAAGGCTCTTATCCTCCCGAAAAATGCTCGACACGAACAGCGTCGTCTCGGTGAAAAAAGCGTCGCGCAACGCTTCGTCGAATGGCAGCAGAACCGGATCGGGCTGCACGGTCGCCACGTTTCGCAACTGCAGCCATTGCCCGACGAAATTCGCGACCAGCGCGTCGGCACGCGGATCGTCGAGCATCCGCCGCACCTGGCGTTCAAGCGTGGCAGCGTCGCTGAGGCGCTTCTGTTCGGCGAGGCGGAGCAGCTCGTCGTCTGGAATGCTGCTCCAGAGGAAGAACGACAGGCGTGATGCCAGTTCGACATCGCTGACCAACGTGCGGCTGTTCGGCGCGACGCTTCTCGGAGCCTGCTCGATTCTGAACAGGAATTCCGGCGCCACGAGGATCGCCTCGAGCGCGGACTGGATGCGGCTGTCGAAGTCGGATCCGGCGTTCGATCCTGTTCGACTCTGCTCGTAAAACGCATAGAGCGGATCGACGTCGGCCTTCGTCACCGGTCGGCGGAAGGCGCGCCGCGCCAGGTTGGCGAGAATGGCTCGGGCGCAGGCCGGCTCGTCGGCGGTCTTGGTCGGTCGGCACGTGAAAATCGCGCGCCGGCTCGGCGTGTCTCCTCGCCCGGTTGGCTCGTACGGTCCGCCAACGATCAACGTGCTCACTTCAGGCGCCGTTCCCATCACGTCGAAGCGCTTGACGCGCGCGCCGTCAAGCCGCAGGTCGACCGGTGTCGGAATCTGCGTCGTGCCGCCGCGCCCCGCGGCCTGCCCCGCCGGCGCGTCGCGTTCCGCCTTCAGGTTCTCGCGCGGCGACGTGACGCCGATAGTGTGCAGGCCTGCGTTCACCGCAATGCGCACTTGGTAGGGATCGATCTCGGCCTGGTCGCCGTCGGCCTGCACGCCGAGCGCCCGCACTTTGAAAACGTATTCGGCGTTCAACGGGAAGTAATGCGAGACGACGATGCCGGCGCGCGAATCGAACGGCAGCTCGTCACTCAATCGCTCGTTGCGCACACCTTTGTTGGGATCGCGCTTCGCTTTGTAAATCTCCTCGACCGGCTTCGTCGAGAGATCGCCGACCGCCAGCGCGCTGACCCGGCGCGCCGCCGCCATGTAGCGATCGAGCAGCACCGGCGACGTGGACAGCACCGCGGCGATGTTGTCGAACCCGTAGCCTGAATCGTCGACCGGCAGCCACCCGCCCGGCTGGATGTCGACCGCCAGCAGATCCCGAACTGCATTGCTGTACTCCGCGCGGTTCAGCCGATGCACCGGCGCGCCGCCGACGCGCGGCCGTTCGCGCGCCGCCCGATCAAGCGTCGTTTCCAGGTACTCGACGAAGCCAGCCACGGTCGGTCCGTCCGGCCGCGCTCGAACGGTTGACGGCGGCATCTCGCCGGAGCGCAGCTTGCGCGCCACGCGTTCCCACACGTCGGCGTGCGCCGGCACATCCGCAAGCTGCAGATTCTGCAGGGATAGACCGCCGGTTTTCAGGCGGTCGCTGTGACACGAAACGCAGTACTTGGCGACGAGATCCGGAGGCGCGGCGTCGCGCGGCTGGCGAGAAAACGGCGGCGCCGGCTCCACCGCAGTCGACCTCGCGAGTAACGGCGAACCGTCGCCATGCGGAGCGAGACCGCCATGGCCGGCGCAGGCGCCCGCCATCAGGAAACCCGTCGCCGCCGAGCACAGCTGTAACCAGCGCACGGTCGAAGCTCGCGTGATTATAGCCGCAAAATGTCCAATGAAACCGATTACAATCGCGGACCATCGGCCGTCGGTCCGGCCGAAGACATGGAGGAGCGTATGCGACTGCATCGCGCGCTGCAGACAGTGCTGCCGATCGGAGGGCTGCTCGTCGGAACCTGGCTCGCCCCCGCCCTCTCCGCTCCAGCCATCAGTCTGGTTGCGGCATCACTCGATCAAGCGCCGGCCGTAGCGGGCCGTGGCGCGCAGGCGCCGCAAGGTCCGGTCGTCAATTCACCGGAAGTGCATCCCGATCGGCGCGTCACCTTCCGTGTTTTCGCGCCCGAGGCGCAGAAGGTGGAATTGCGCAGCCCAGGCGACATCCCCGGCGTCGGTGGCCGCGGCGTCGCGCCGCCGCAGCTGACCAAGAACGCCGAAGGCGTTTGGGAAGGCACGTTCGGACCGGTTCCTGCCGGCGCCTATCGCTACGTATTCGTCGTCAACGGCGTGACGACGATCGATTCGAGAAATCCGAATTCGAGCCAGACCAACACGACGGTCTATAGTCTGGCAGTCGTGCCGGGGTCGGAGGCGTTCGATACGAAGAACGTCCCGCACGGCGCCGTCGCGTCCGTTCATTACTATTCGACCGCGCTCGGCGGAACTCGCCGGATGCATGTTTATACGCCACCCGGATACGAGAACGGCCGCGATCGCTATCCGGTGCTCTACCTGCTGCACGGCGCGGGCGACGTCGACGATTCGTGGACATCGGTCGGCCGCGCCGGATTCATCCTCGACAATCTGATCGCCGCAAACAAAGCCAAGCCGATGATCGTCGTGATGCCGGCGGGTCACGTCAACGGCGCCGGTGCCGCGCTCGGCGGCCAGGTCCCCGCCGCTGCCCAGCAAGGGATGCCGGGCATCGGCTCGGGTCCCGATCCGTTCATCAACGATTTTCAAACCGATCTGTTGCCCTACGTCGAGAAGAACTACCGCGTGCTGACCGATCGTCCCAACCGGGCGATCGCCGGCCTGTCGATGGGCGGCAACCAGACGCTGAACATCGCGATTCCGCGCCTCGAAAAATTTGCCTACATCGGCGTCTTCAGCTCCGGCATTATCAGCGGCGCTCGCGGCACTCCGCCCGCCGAGAATGCGCCGTTCGGCGAAGCGTGGGAAAAGCAGAATCTCGCCGCGCTCGACAACGCGGCTGCGAAACGCGGACTCAATCTCCTCTGGTTCAGCACCGGCAAGGACGACGGGCTAATCCCGACGACGCGGAACACGGTGGAATTGTTGAAGAAGCACGGCTTCAAACCGGTCTACATCGAGAGCGAAGGCGCGCACACCTGGCTGAACTGGCGGGACTATCTCGCAGCGTTCGCGCCGCAGCTGTTTCAGGCGCAGCGCTCCTCGACGAATTCCCAGCCGCGCTGATCGCACTCGCAGAAGAAGAACGCCGAGGACGCTGAGAACGCCGAGAAGCATAATTTCTCTCGGCGCCCTCGGCGTGCTCGGCGTTCCTCTTTTTTCTAAAACTGGAATCGCAGCTGCAACTGCATGTTGCGCAGCGGCTGCGCGCCGGTCGCGGCGCCGAAGCCGGCGGTCCGTGGTGTGAGGCGGGTGGGATCGAGCGAACCATCGGGCAGATATTGCGAGTTGACGATGGTCAAATCGGTCGGACTGCGGTAGATGACGTTTCGTTCGCGCGCGTTGTAGATCACGGTGTTGAACGCGTTGAAGATGTCGAGACGGAACTGGACGTTCCGGTTGCCGCCGAGACGGATGTTCCGCGCCACCGCGAGATCGACGGTGTGATCGGGACACCCGCCGAGGAGGAACCGGCCCGATTCCAGACCGACGCTGCCGTATTGCGGACCGGTCACCGCGGCGGTGTTGAACTGTTTGTACTGATTGTCCGAGCAGCCCGAGCCCGGGTCGCCGACAAAGACGATGCGCGCGTTGTAATCGGGCGAGCCGGTCAGGTTCACCGCCGCGCCGTTGTTCTGATAGGTGTACGAGATGTCGTAGCGGCCGTTCGCGTCGGGCGCCACGTTGGTCTGCGTCGAACCGTTGGCCTGCAGCGCTCCCGGCTGGAACGCGGAGCCGGCGGTCAGCACACCCGACAGCTGCCAGTCGTTCAGCAGGTACTTGCCGATTGCGCCCCACGCCGACGGGACGTCGGGGATATTCCACACCGCAAAAGATTTGATCACATGACGCTGCAGTGCCAGATTCTCGTTCAGCTTCTCGTACTGCTCCTGATCGGATCGGACCGAGATGGTTCCGTCTGCGGCGTGCTGGATTCTTAGTTGCAGACCGGTGTTGCCCTTCAGCGACAGACCAAGGTTGTAGTTCGTGCCGAAGGCGAGACCGTGGCGGAACCGGCGGTTCACCGAGAATTGCAAACCGTGGTACTCGTCCCAGAAGCGCGTTTCCTGTTCGTTGATGGCCGCGTACCCACGGTAGGCGCGCAACAGGTTGGTGGAATACGCGGTTGCGCCGGGGACGGCGCTGGTGCCGAGCGTCGGATCCTGATTCTTCGCCAGGTAGGCCGCGCCGATATCGACGGCGTTGAGATCGACGGCGCCGTTCGCGCCGCCCTGGAATGCACGCAGCCGGTTGAAGCCATGATTGCCGACGTAGGCGACGTCGAGCGCGGCGCTCCACGGCAGCGCGACCTGCACGCCGCCCTGCCACTGCCACGAGGACGGCAGCTTGGCGTCGTACTGGAAATCGATCAGCGCCGGCACGCCGGCGGTGCTGAGTCCGCTGCCGAGCGTCTGCAGCTGCCCGTTGCGCAAATCCTGCGACGTCGAAATCGGCGGATTGCCGGGAATCGAAAAGACGGTGTTGCCGTCCGGCCGATCGAAGAACAGTCCGCCGCCGGCGCGCAGCACGAACCGCTGCGTGCCGGTCAGGTCGTAGGCCATTCCGAATCGCGGCGCGACGGCCAGCTTCGGCCAGGTGTACGAGGTGTCGGCGATGCCGTCGCCGGCCTGATGGATGCCGTTGGTCGGATTGCCGGTGCCTGGAACGACGGTGCCAATCGCCGCTGCCGTATTGGCCGCGCCCGGCGCGGTGAGGATCTGACCGGTCCGCGGATCCACTGCGTTGCGGGCGTTGCCCGAGCACACCGTCGCGCCGTTGCTGCAGCCGGAGAGATACAACAGCGGCGCGTTGCCGAGCGACCACTCGTCCGGGAAGAAGTTCGACATCTGTTGGAACTGGTCGTACTGCGGCTGCTGGCGCGTGAACCGGACACCGTAGTCGAGCGACAGCCGGTCGGACGCCTTCCAGTTGTCCTGCACGTAAAACTCGGTGTTGTTGTAGAGCATGCTGCCTTCAATCAACTTCGACTGCTGCAGGTACTGCTGAAACACGCCGACCGCGGCGTTGGCAAAACCGAAGCCGGTATCGAGCGCGTTGTTCGTGTCGTTGCCGAAGTTGACGTAGCCCTGGAAGCCGAGATTCGCCACGCCACCGGCGCCAGTGTTCTGCGCCTTGAAGCTGTGGTTGTTGTAGAACCCCGCCTTGTAGGTGTGCGCACCGTGGACCTTGGTCAAGCTGATCGCCACGTCCTGCGTGCGGTTGATGTTGAGGAAGCCGGGATAGACCTGATTCGGCGGGCCCGGCAAGGCGCCGACGCCGGCGTTTCCTTGAATGCGCGTGCCCCATCCGAAGGCGGGCGGCAAATTGATTTTTGTCCCGTCCCACCACACCGGACTGAGATCCTGCATCACGCCGTAAGCGTAGGAACGCGGATCAACGACGCCGGCATTCGGGTACAACAGCGGGAAACCGGGCAGGCTCGCCAGCCGGTTCGACGAGTCGGTCACCAGGATGCCGCCGGTTCCGGTCGCGCCAATCGACGCGCCGCCGGCGAGCTGGTTGCGGATGAACCCGTAGGTGCCTTCGAGGTAGGTCGAGTTGTTCAGCGTGTAGTTGACCGTCACCCCGTAATTGGTGATGTACGGGTACGGATTCAGAACGTCGTTGAAGCCTTCGATCGTGCCGGGCGTCACCAGGCGCCGCGCCCGCTGACCGGAATATTTGCCCGTCACCCGCAGATTCGAGGACAGGTTGTAGTCGACGCGAATCGACGGCTGCTGCGTCAGGTTGGCAACCGTCGGCGCCGGCGTCTCGTAGTTGTAGTTCTGGCCCGCGCCCTGCGTGACGTTTGGCTGCGGGTACCGGCTTAACAGAGCCAACCCGGTTGAATACAACCGGTCGGCAGGAATGCGGCCGAGAACGCCGCCCGCCTGGAAGCAGCCGGCCGTGTTGGCGGCGGTGCAGGGCTGCGTCGAAATCGGATCTTTAATCAGATTGAACAACGCGCCGGTGTTGTCGCGAGTCTGCGAAAAATCGCCGGCCCGCTCGAGCGCCGTCGGCACCCGGATGCGGATCGGATTGCCGCCGTTGATCGCCGTGGTGACCGGACGATATTCGTGCGAGTAGAAGAAGAACAGCTTGTTGTTGCCGCCGGGGCGTCCGACCGGACCGCCAATCGTGTAGCCGAGCGTCTTGGTGGTCTGCTTCGGCTTCGGGTCGCCGTTCTTGATATTCACCCAGCTGTTCGAATCCCAGTCGGAATTGGTCTGAATGTCGTAGGCCGATCCTTTGAACTTGTTGGTGCCGCTCTTGGTCACCGCAGTAATTTGCAGACCACTCGAACGGCCGTACTCGGCCTGGTATCCCTGCGTCAGGATTTTGACTTCGTCGATCGCGTCGACGTTCATGTTCAGCATCTGGCCGTTGTTGCCGGTGTCCATCGCTGAGATGCCGTCCATCATGATGTTGTTCTGGCCGGCGCCGCCGAGCCGGGTGCCGCCCGCCGACGCGCCGACCTGGACGACACCGGGCGTGAACGCCGTCATGCTGGTGAAGTTGTTGCGCGCGACCGGCAGGTTCTCGATTTGCGCTTGCGTGACGGCGTACGAGCGTTCGCCGCTGCGCGTCTGCACCAGCGGTGATTGCGCCACGACCGTCACGGTTTCCGCGATCGCGCCAGGCTCGAGCGTCAGCGAACCGACGCCGACCCGGTCGCCGCCGCTCACCGCGACGCCGCTGCGGCGCACCGTCTTGAACGCTTCGAGCGCGATTTCGATGGTGTAGACGTCGGCGAGGACGTTGGGGATCACGTAGTCGCCGGTTTCATTGGTAACCGCCGGCGCCGACTTCGTGCCGCGTGTTTCGCTGATCAACACGACGGTTGCGCCGGGAATCGCCAGACCGGTCGGATCCTTCACGGTGCCTGCGACCGTGCCAGTTGTAATTTGCGCGAGCGCCAGAGAAGCGCCCAAAGACAGCACCGCGATCACACAGCCGCCGACGGCGAGCACCTTACGCACCATGTTCCTCCCCTCCGGCCAAATCTAACGTTTTCCCTGCATGCAATCGGTTACATGGCGCCAAAGGTAGGGGCGACGCGGCCCGGAGTCAAGACAAAAAATTTTCAAGTATCATGAGGGCCCCGTGCCGACCATCTACGAGGTGGCCCGCCGGGCCGGCGTTTCCACGGCGACAGTGTCGCGCGTGCTCAGTCAGCCCGACGTGGTCTCGCCCGCCACGCGCCGCCGCGTCCTCGACGCGGTCGAAGGCCTCGGCTACACCCCGAACGCTGCCGCCAAGAATCTGCGGACGCTGCGCACCGGCAAACTGTTGGTAACAGTGCCGGATATCTCGAATCCATTTTTTTCGCTCATCCTCCAAGGAATTGAAGACGCGGCGCAGCGCGAAGGCTATGCCGTGCTGCTCGGCGACACGCAGCATGACGACAAGCGTGAAGACGGCTACGCCACGATGCTGAAACGCAAAGAGGCCGACGGCCTGATCTTCCTCGGCCATCGGGTGCCGAAGGAAGCGGCGGCCCTGGTCAAGGCGATGGCGCCGCGCTGCGCGCCGGTCGTGAACGGCTGCGAGTTCAACCCGCGCCTCGGCCTGCCGAGCGTGCACATCGACAATGCCAAAGCAGCGTCCGAGGCGATGGATCACTTGTTCCGGCTCGGCCACCGCCGCATCGGCATCATCACCGGGCCACTGGTCAGCCCGCTCAGTCGCGACCGCCTGCGCGGCGCGATGTCGCGCGCCCGCCAGGCCCGCGCCGAACGCGACCTGGTCGTCGTCAACGGCAATTTCTCCATCGAATCGGGCGCGTCAGAGGGCGACCGTCTGCTCGGCCGCCGCGATCGGCCGACGGCGATCTTCTGTTTCAACGACGAAATGGCGATGGGTGTGATTCAGTCGGCGCGGCGCCGCGGCCTGCGGCTGCCGGAGCAGCTGTCAATCGTCGGTTTCGACGACATCCGCTTTTCCAGCTATATGGATCCGCCGCTGACGACGATCGCGCAACCGATGCGCGCGATCGGCGAAGGCACGGTGCGGCTGCTGCTGGAAATCCTCAACGGCAACCTCGCCAAACCCGAGTCGGTCACGCTGCCCCATACGCTGGTGGTCAGGGCGAGTACGGCTCCACTGAAACTTAGAAGTTAGAAGTTAGAACTTAGAAGTTAGAACTAGTTCTGAACTTCAGTTCTAAGTTCTAAGTTCTCAGTTCTCAGTTCGAAGTTCGGTATAGATCGCCAGCCAGGTATTTCAACCCGGTATCGACCGCGACTGTCGCGACGACTTTTCCGGGCCCGAGTTCACGGGCCACGTCGATCGCCGCCGCCAGGTTGAGGCCGCTCGAGGTGCCGGCGAGGATGCCCTCTTCGCGGGCGGCGCGGCGCGCCATCGCGCGGCCGGCTTCCTCGTCGATGGCCCGCGCCTCGTCGTACATGCCGGCGACCAGATGCGGCGGCCAGAATCCGGCGGCGGTCCCTTCGACGCGGTGCGGTCCGCCTTTGCCGGTCGTCAAGAACGGCGAGGTTGACGGTTCGAGCGCGACGATCCGCGCGTTGCAACCGCCCTGCTTGAGCGCGCGCGACACGCCGACCAGCATGCCGCCGGATCCCACCGCGCCGACAAACGCATCGACACGTCCAGCCTGCTCGAGCAACTCGCGGCCGATGTTCGCATAGCCGTCGAGCGCGTCGGCATTGTTGAACTGATCGGTCCAGAACGTATTGGGCTCTTTCATCAGCTCGGCGATGCGTGCCTTGAATCGATCGAACAGCGCCGGCGTCACCTTGCCGCCGTCGCTCGGCACGATTTCGAGATCGGCGCCGAACGCGCGCATCGTATTGAGTTTCTCCTGCGAAAACGCGTCAGAGGAAAGCGGATGAAACGCGTAACCCTTCAGCGCACACACCATCGCCAGCGACGAGCCGGTGCTGCCGCCGGTGTATTCGACGACGCGCATGCCGGGGCGCAGCGTGCCGCGCCGCTCGGCGCCTTCGATCATCGCCAATGCCATCCGATCCTTGTAGGAACCGGTCGGATTGAAGAATTCGAGCTTGACGACAATGTCGGCGCCGCCCTTCGGCACGATCCGGTGCAGGCGCAGCAACGGCGTTCGCCCGATCGCATGGAGCACCGAATCGACCGGCTCGGGCACGGACGTTACGGTTTCTTCACTGGCCACACAACCCCCTGATCCTTCTTGGTGACAGGCGCGAGCCCTTTGTAGACGAACTTCTGAACGCGCTGACCGCGATATGTTTCCGTCGTATAGATGTTGCCCTTCGAGTCGACCGCAATCGAGTGCACTCCGTAAAACTCGCCAGGCTGGCGTCCACCCTCGCCGAAACTGGTCAGCACTTCGAGGGTATCGCGCAACAGCACATGGACTTTGTCGTTCTCGCCGTCGGCCAGGTACAGATAGGTCTGCTTCGGATCCTTCGAGAACGCGACATCCCACACCGAGCCCGACCCGAGCGTCTCCTTGTTGATGAAGCCTTCCTTGACGAACGTGCCGTCGGGCTTGAAAACCTGAATCCGATCGTTGACGCGGTCGCAGACATACAGCAACTTGTCGACCGACAGGTCGGCGCAGTGAACCGGATTGCGGAACTGCTTTGCCGGCGGCGCCTTCGGATCGTATCGGCCAAGATCCACGTCGTCGGGCTTGTTTCCGTATGCGCCCCAGTGACGCTTGTACGCACCGGTCTCGGCGTCGAACACGATTACGCGGTGGTTGCCGTAACCGTCGGCGACGTAGAGCTCGTTGGTGTCTTTGTCGAGGAACGTTTTTGCCGGCAGCCGAAGATTCGCAACGTCGTTGCTGCCTTTGCTCGACTGCGGCTTTCCGATCTGCATCAGAAACTTTCCGCCACGCGTGAATTTCAGCACCATGTTGTCGTTGAACGACTGCGTGCCGCCGGTCTGACGCTCGTCCTGCTCGCGGTTCTGTCCGGCCGCGGCGGTACCGCGCGCCGCGCCGGGGGCCGAACCGCGCCCGTTGCCGCCAATCCAGACGTTGCCCTTGTAGTCGACCGTGATGCCGTGGTTCGAATCCGGCCAGTCGTAGCCATTACCCGGTCCGCCCCATCGGCCGACCAGGTTGCCGTCGCTGTCGAATTCGAGAATCGGCGGCGCTGGCCTGCAACACTGCGCGGTTGGCGGATTGGTGGTGGCGTGCACCTCGCCCGGCTCGAGCGAACCGGCCCGATGAATGATCCACACGTGATCCTGTGCATCGACCGACACGCCGATCGTTTGACCCAGGATGTACTTATCCGGCAGCGGCTTCGGCCAGAGGGGATCGACTTCGAACCGCGGCGCCACAACGCCCGCCGCCTCGAGCGCGGCACGCGTCGACAGTGCGGCCGATGCCGCAGCCAGCGCGACGATTGCGGCAACGAACGTTGAACCGATCGCGAGGTTGCGCGGAGTGGTGTGGCGCATCATCACTGGCCTCCGCGGCCGCTATGCGGCTTGCTGAGATATTCCCTGGACGCCGCTTCATCCTTGAGAGGTGTGACCTTGTCGGGATCGTAGCGCACCATCAAATAGGTGATGTGATCGTCGATTTTGGTGAACCAGTGTCCGGTGCCGGCCGGAATCACGATGACGTCGCCCGGCTTCAGCTGGTGTGTCACCGGATTGCGAACCGATTCGGCATTGTTGCCAGGCCCGTTGAACAGCCGCACCGTTTCGAGATCCGCCGGACGACGCTTGGCGTTGACGAGATCGGGACTGGTGACCAGCGTCGCCGACCCTTCGATGATGTGATAGACCTCGCTGACCAGGTCGTGCTCCGCGACCGAGGCTGGCGCCGGCGCCGCCAGTTTGCCGCGGTAGACAACGCCGATGCCGACATGCGCTTTTCCCAGCTCGACGTCGCGCACCTGCTGATCGGTCAGTTTTTCCGCGATCGCTTTCTTCGCGTAGGCCTGGATTTCCTCGTTCGGAATGTAGGTTGCCGGGCACATTTTGCAGCTCGGCTGCGGATCCTGTTGCGCGACCAGAGCCGCAAACGGCGAAAGGGCCAAGACCGAAATGAAGATCACTTTGCGCATCGTTCCTCCCAAAAACGCTTCGTGATTCGTGGTTTCGTGACTTCGTGGTTTCGTGATTACCGATGAAGCGCGAACGCGAGATATTCCCCGCTGTAGACGCCGCCGCTGATCGCGACGACGATGTACTGCCGCCCGTCCACTTGATACGTCATCGGCGTTCCCGATTGCGGCGCCGGCATATAGATTGTTCCGACTTCGTGTCCGTTGGTCTTGTCGTAGGCGCGGAGCATGGCGCCGCGCGGTCGATTGGCGGCGGTCGTCGACAACGGATCGCCGGCAATCACCAATGTCTTCGTCACCAGCGCGCCGACCGCGCCCGACTGGCCTGTGCGGGGAATGGTCAGGCCCTTCAGGGCTGGATGATTGCGGACGCTGTCGGGCGTTTCGCCGTGCGCGACCTGCCACACGAACTCGCCCCGATCGAGGTTGATCGCGGTGATCCGGCCGTAGGGCGGCTTCAGCAGCGGCAACCCCTGCGGCGAGGCATTCGCATTCACCGACGTGTCGTTGGTGGTCGCTTCCGCAGTGCCGCGCGTGTTCAGCACCGCCGGGGCGTCGGCACCAACGTTTTCTCCCGGGCCCGAGATGTAGCGGACGCCGGTCAGGGCGTTTCCCGACACGTAGGGAATGTCGGAGAACTCTTTGCTCGGCGGCGGCATCAGCCCGAGGATCGGCATCGCGGTGAACGATGGGATGTAGGCGATGTGGGTTTCCGGATCGAACGATCCGCCCGGCCAATTCGTGCCGCCCGACGAACGGAACCCGGCGATCGGCCCCTCGCGACGGCTGACCGGCGGCGGGGTGAAGATCGGTCCGAACTTATAGCGCTTGGAAATTTCGATCGCCTCGGCTTTCAGCTCGGGCGTGAAATCGATGACGTTGTCGAGCGTCACGCCTTGGTGATCGTACGGTGGCGGCTTGGTCGGAAACGGCTGCGTCGCCGAGGTCTTCTCGCCCGGGACGTCGGACTGCGGCACCGGCCGTTCGACGATCGGCCAGACCGGTGCGCCGCTCACGCGATCCAGCACGTACATCATCGCCTGCTTCCCCATCGCGGCGACCGCCTTCACCGGCCTGCCGTCGACCGTGATATCGATCAGGATCGGCGCCGCCGCGACGTCCATGTTCCAAATCGGATGGTGCACCAGCTGAAAATGCCATCGCCGCACGCCGGTGTGATAGTCGACAGCAACGATGCTTTCCGCGAACAGATTGTTGCCGGGGCGCAGGCCGCCATAAAAATCCGAACTCGGCGTTTCAACCGGCAGGTACGCTAGGCCGAGTTCTTCATCGACTGCGATCTGGTTCCAGACGCCGGTATTGCCGGTGGTTGCCCAGGAATCTTTCTCCCACGAATCGGCACCGAACTCGCCGGCGCGCGGGATGGTATTGAATTGCCACAACCGTTTGCCGCTGCGGACGTCATAGGCGCGGACGAAGCCCTTGGTGTTGTTATGCGTTTTCGGCGTGCCGCCTTCGAGGAACGACGAACCGATCATGACGACCCCGTCGCGCGTGACCGCTGGCGTCGCGTGCAGGCCGATTTCGCCTTTTTCCGGATCGATCGGCTGATCGACGCCGAAGACCGCCCCGTCTTTCAAATCGACCACACCATCCTTGCCGAACGACGCAATCCGCTGACCGGTTCTGGCATCGAGTGCGACCAGCCGGAATCCGGTCGTCACGTAAAGGATCCGCTGATCGTTCGCGCCGTCGCTCCAGTAGGCGACGCCTCGTCCGGACAGCTGCCGCGGCGACGCCGCCGCCCGGGCGCCTTCGTGCTCGGCATGCATCCACAACAACTCGCCGGTCGTCCCGTTCAACGCCACGACGGCACGCCGCGTGCCGGCGCTGGTATAGAGCACGCCGTTGATCGCCAGCGGCGTCCCTTCGAGTTTGAATTCAGGCCGAGGTCCGAGCGAATCCGTTTTGAACCGCCACGCCACTTCGAGCGTGCCGAAATTTGCGGCGTTGATCTGATCGAGCGGCGAATAGTGCTGGTTCTTCAGATCGCCGGCGTACGAACGCCAATCCACTGTCGGCGGCGGCGCCTGGCCGAGTACAACGACGAACAACAGCGGAAACGCCGAGGCCGTCACGCACGCCGCGATCAGCCGTCCGACCTTGTCCCGGCGTCCGCTCCGCTCTCGGCGTTCGTTGTGACTCGGCATCGCGAAACCATACTCCAAAATCCCGCCCACTTGGCGTAGTCTTGTGGCGCTATGCAGATCATTCGTGCGACCAAAACCTACGACGTGTGCATCGTCGGATCGGGCGCGGGCGGCGGGATGGCCGCCAAAGTGCTGTGCGATGCCGGCGCCGATGTCGTGATGCTCGAAGCGGGCGTACCGTGGGACGTCGAAAAAGATTCGAAGATGTCGGCGTGGGCCTACGATTCACCGCGCCGCGGCGCGGCAACGCCGGAGCGGCCGTTCGGCGAATTCGACGGCTGCATCGGCGGCTGGGACTTGAAGGGCGAACCGTACACGCAGGCCGAAGGCGAGACGTTCGACTGGTTCCGCGCTCGCATGGTCGGCGGCCGCACCAATCACTGGGGCCGTATTTCGCTGCGAATGGGGCCCGACGATTTGGGAAAG
>JADMIO011000817.1_pt1 | contig 18644 bp, 19 predicted proteins | sample 8958161 | NCBI WGS metagenome assembly JADMIO01 (sample SAMN16585339, study PRJNA669376) | soil metagenome | isolation source: Crop rotation soil | place: USA: Cullars Rotation, Alabama | collected 2011 | reverse complement strand
CCAGCGCCTTCCGCTATCCGCGCGGCGAAGGCATCGGCATCGAGATGCCCGAGATCGGAGAGCCGTTGCCGCTCGGCAAGGGCCGCATCCTGCGCGAAGGCACGACGGTCGCGATCCTCAATTTCGGCGCGCGTTTGCAAGAGTGTCTGAAGGCTGCAGACCAACTCGCCACGTTCGGCCTCTCGACCACGGTTGCCGACGCCCGCTTCTGCAAACCTCTCGATGAAGATCTCGTGCGCCGTCTCGTGCGCGAACATGAAGTCGTCATCACCATCGAAGAGGGGGCCGTAGGCGGTTTCGCCTCGCACGTGCTTCAGTTCCTCGCGACCTCAGGCCTGCTCGACCACGGTTGCAAGATCCGCCCGATGGTCCTGCCCGACGTCTTCCTCGACCACGAGTCGCCGGTGAAGCAATACGACCAGGCCGGCCTCAACGCCCCCGACATCGTGCGCACCGCCATGGAAGCCCTCGGCCGCGACGGCCAACTCATCACCAAAGGCCGCGCCTAACCCCACTCCCCACACCAATCGTCATGGCCGGGCGTTTTGTCCCGGCCATCCATTTCCTCAACGGCGACGGCGTTGGGCCTGAGAGTCAGTATTTCCACACAAAGCCACAAAGCCACGAAGAGAAGGGATCAGCGGAGCATTCCTCCGTTCGATGCGAGCGGGAATGCGCTACGCGCGGGGAACGCCGACGCCGTGCCTTCTTCGTGGCTTCGTCGCTTTGTATGGAATGCTGTCTCGCAACTTGCACCGCCGTCGACATTGAGGAATGGATGGCCGGGACAAAACGCCCGGCCATGACGATTTGGGGTGGTTGAGTGGCACATCGCGAGCGCGCCGACATACTTCTCGTCAAGCAAGGGCTCGTGCAGTCGCGCGCGCGGGCTCAGGATGAGATCAAATCAGGGCACGTTCGGGCCAACGGAACGCTCGTTACCAAGGCAGGCGATCTCATCGACGCCGAGGCTGAGCTCACGATCGAGAATCAGAATCCGTGGGTCTCGCGGAGCGCTCTCAAGCTCATTCACGCGCTCGATCACTTCAATATCGATCCCAAAGACAAAATCGTCCTCGACATCGGCGCCTCGACCGGCGGCTTCACGCAAGTCTGCCTCGCGCGCGCAGCCCGCCGCGTTTACGCGATCGATGTGGGGCAGGGCCAGCTCTCGCCCATCGTTGCCACCGATCAGCGCGTCGTCTCGCTCGAAAAAACCGACAGCCGCAACCTGCTCAGTGATTCGTTCACCGACCAGCCTACGCTCATTGTCTGCGATGTAAGTTTTATCAGCCTCGAAAAGGCCTTAGTTCCTGCCCTTGATCTTGTGAGCAAGGGAGCGATTCTCATTGCGCTCATCAAACCGCAATTCGAAGCTGGCCCTGAGAATGTCGGCAAAGGCGGAATTGTTCACGATATCCGCGTACATGAAGAGGTCGTGGCGCGGATTCGAAACTGGCTCGGCGAACGGCCCGGCTGGCAGGTGATAGGCGTAACGGAGAGTCCGATTGAAGGCGGAGACGGAAACAAGGAATTCCTCATCGCAGCCCGTCGCAGCTGACGGCGCTGAGAAGGAATTCGACATCGCCTCATTGGCTCACGAGGGTGACGGCAGAACGGTCGACGGCAACTTCGTCCCCTACGCGCTGCCCGGCGAGCGCGTGCGCGCCAAGAGCGACGGCCGCCGCAATCAGATCACACAGATTCTGAAAGCCAGCCCGTCCCGCGTGACACCGCCTTGCCGCCACTTCGGAGTGTGCGGCGGATGTTCGCTGCAACATCTCGAGCTCTCCGCCTATCGCGAGTGGAAACGGCAGCAGGTCGTCCATGCTCTCGCCCATCGCGGTCTGCAAAACGTCGATGTGCGTCCGATCATCGGCGTCGATCCTGGCACGCGCCGCCGCGTCGAGTTCGCGGTCTCGCGCGGCCATGACGGTGTGACGATCGGCTTTCACGAGCGCCACGGCAAAGCGCTCGTGCCGATCAGCGAATGTCACGTGGCGCAGCCGGAGATCGTCGCGTTGCTGCCGAAGCTCAAAATCCTCGCCGAGGAAGCCTTCGACCTCGGCCAGATCGGCGATATCGCTGTGCTGTGGACGAAGGAGGGCGCCGACGTCGCCGTCCTTCCGGACAATCGCCGCATCCAGGATTTCGGCCCGCTCCGGCGCATGCGTCTGTCGAACCTCGCCGCCGAGCTCGACCTCGCGCGTCTGACGGTCGACGGCGACCTCATCGTCGAGCGGCGCCGGCCCTTCGTTCGACTGGGCACGGTCGATGTCGTCCCGCCGCCCTCCGCATTTTTGCAGCCAGTCATCGACGCCGAAGCCTCGATGCAGGAGTTGGTCGTCGCCGCGCTCGTCGCGGCGCCTCGCGTCGTCGATCTCTTTGCCGGCTGCGGCACCTTCAGTCTGCCGCTCGCTATCAAACATCCCGTTCATGCCGTCGAGTTCGAGCAAGAGCCGCTCGAAGCACTGATCGATGCCGCGCGGACGGGACGCGGCCTCAAGCCGATAAGCACCGAACAGCGCGATCTCTATCGGCGCCCGATGGTGCCGGCCGAGCTCAAGCGCTTCGACGGTGCGGTGCTCGATCCGCCCCGCGCGGGCGCTCGCTCGCAATGCGAGCAGCTCGCCAAGTCGCAAATCGCGCGGATTGCCTATGTCTCCTGCGATCCTGCGACATTGGCGCGCGACGCCAGGACGCTGGTGGACGGTGGCTACACCCTTGCCGCTGTGACCCCGATCGACCAATTCTTATGGTCTCCCCACATCGAAGTCGTGGGTGCGTTCGAGCGGAGGTAAGAGTGGCTTCGGTCGTCGATCGCGTGACGTACACGGCGGCGCAAATGGCCCGAGTGGCCTGGTTCGCCGGCCATTACATGCTCGCGCGCCGCATGGGCAATGCGCTCACCCGCGAGAGCCGCGGCTTCACGCCCGAAGCCGCCTGGCCGTCGAGCGACGACATTCGCGCAGCGATGACGGAGCTCTTCGAAACGGATTGGCGCGACATCTCGCGCGGGCTTTATCGCGCACCGCAAGAACAACGACCCGGCCGCTGGCTGTCCTTGAGCCGCAAATTCCTGCGCGATGTGAGTGAGGTCGATCGCCGCCGCGCCGAAGACGCAAATTCCGAAGTGTTGACGCCCGAGCGCCGCGAACGCTACCCGCGCTACTATCTTCAGAATTTCCACTATCAAACGGACGGCTGGCTCTCGGAAGAGTCGGCCAAGCTCTACGACTTCCAAGTCGAAACGCTGTTCTCCGGCACCGCCGATGCGATGCGCCGCCGCGCGCTTCCATCGATTGCCGCCGCGCTCGCGGGCCACGATCAACGGCAAATGAAACTGCTCGACGTCGCATGCGGAACAGGGCGTTTCCTCGCCGAGGTCAAACACAACTGGCCTAAGTTGCCGGTGATCGGACTCGACCTCTCACCCGACTATCTGCGCGAAACACGGCGCAATCTGCGCACCTGGTCGGCCGTCGAAACGGTCGAAGCCAACGCCGAAGCGATGCCGCTCGACGACGAGAGCATCGACATCGCGACCTGTGTCTTTCTTTTCCACGAGCTGCCACCAAAAGTTCGCCCGCTCATCGCGCGAGAAATCGCCCGCGTCCTCAAACCCGGCGGCACTTTCGTCTTCGTCGACAGCGTGCAAATGGGAGACACACCCAAGTTCGACGCCCTGACCGAAATGTTCCCCACCGTCTTCCACGAGCCCTATTACGCCGGCTACTCCCGCGAAGACCTTCCCGCGCTCTTCGCCAAGGTCGGCCTCGACCTCGTCTCGTCGCAGGTCGCCTTCCTCTCGAAGATCCTGACCTTCCGCAAATCCTAAGTCTGTTTTTGTGTCAGGACCGACTCCGCGGCGAGGCGATGGGCACTACTCCTCAAGCTCGAAAACGATCGCAAGGTTCGCCGCGAATATTTGTTCGCGTGCCATGATCTCAATCGACGGCGGAGCCGCTTCTCTCGCGTAGGCCATCACCGGTACACGCCTTGCACCGTATTCGTCCACCTCGATGCGATCGACGCTTATGACCTTGCCCAGGCGAAGCCCAAGAGCCTTTGCGGCTGCTTCAGCTCTCCTTATGGCATCTGCTGCAGCCACTTCACGTGCTTGAAGATCGTATTTGCTCGGGTCATCTACGGTGAACGATACGGAATCGATGTTTGTGGCGCCCAGTCGGATCATTCGATCAAGCAGCTTTCCTGAATACTCGTTAGCAGGAAGCGTCACATTGATTGAGTTCTTGACGACATAGCCGGTGGTCACCAGTTCGTTCACGGAGTAGCCATTGTCGGCTAATGGTGGATGTTGCGGAGCGATGCTGAAACCGGTCGTGCTGATCTTGTCACGGCCGATACCATCGTCGTTGAGGCCTTGAAGTATCCGGGCCATGACTGCGTTGTTTTCGTCGAGGGCGTCCGAAGCCGATTTTGCTGAATTCGTGACCGCACCTGAGACCTGTACCTTGTCGGGCTGGACTCTCAGTGCCGCCGAACCAACTACGGAAATGGACCGGTCCGGTCCCAAACCGAATTGTGCAAGAACCTGCCTTCCGCCGATTGCGGCAATCGCGAGTGCTGCCAACAAAGCAATTGCCACTGCAAAGGTCTTGAGACCAAGCCGGATTGCTTCCGAGATCATGACGATGCCCCCCCAACCACAGCAATACTAGCGCGACGGATCGCAACTGAGGAGAGCTTCAGTCTGCCAAGTCAAGACTTGTGACAAGTTTGCATGAGCTAATAGCCCGATTTCCATATGTCATGCCAACTCAGAAACACCAAGCGGCACGCGGAGGAAGAATCTTTGTGAAGGGGACTGGGTGCGCGGGTATGACAATTTTGAATTTACGTTTCGCGCCACTCTTGGCGGATCGTTTGGTAGGCGTCGCTTTCGATGAAGTCCCGCAGCTTCATGCGGGCATTGTTGGCGTGCATCGTGACGATCAGCATTCGAGGCAGCACTAAGACCGCGAGCAGCAGAACGGCGGCGGTCACGGCGACTAAGAAGAAGCCCCAGATTTTTTCAAGACCGACGTATTGCGGCTGCAGAACGACGATCAGTCCCACGATGCCGGCGAAGGGCAGGGAGCGCAGCAATATGCGCCGGCCCCGATCGTTCATGATGTCGGTCGCGATCGCGAGGAGAGGGTGGCGCTTCGAAACGGGTCCGCTCATGCGGCTTTGGATCTGCCGCTGACGCCGTATTTCTTGCGCATATCCTTGACCGATCTGGCGACGAGGGCTTTGAGCGTTGGCATATCCACGTCGGCGAGGCGTTTGAGATAGAGGCACGACTTGCCGTGCGAGTGCGTGCCGAGCTTAGCGAGCAGGTCGTCGTATTTCTCGTAACCCGTCACCAGATAGACGACGAGGTTCTGCTTGCGCGGCGAGAAGCCGGTGAGGCCCATATCGCCTTCGCGGCCGCTTTCATATTTGTAGTGTACGCTGCCGAAGCCGATGATTGCCGGCCCCCACATTTTGGCCGGCTCGCCCGTTGCCTCTCTCATGATCGCGATCAGCGTGCGCGAGTCCGCCGCCTTTTGCGGATCGTCCAGGGTCTTGAGGAACGCGTCGACACTCGCGCCCGTCGGCCTCGTTTGATTTTCATTGCGCTTCGCCTTCGGCGCGGCCGCCGGTTTCTTCGCGGTCGCTTTCGCCGCTTTCGTCCTTGCGACCGCCATGAGCTATTCCCCCATTTGCGCCCGGTGGCGCAGATAGTGATCGGCCAGCACGCACGCCATCATCGCTTCACCGACAGGCACCGCGCGAATGCCGACGCAAGGGTCGTGACGCCCCTTGGTCATGATTTCCGTCTCTTGCATATCGACCGTAACGGTCTTGCGCGGATTGAGGATGGAAGACGTCGGCTTCACGGCAAAGCGCACCACGACGGGCTGACCCGTCGAGATGCCGCCCAAAATCCCGCCCGCTTGGTTCGAGAGGAAATGCGGCTTGCCGCGCTTCGCGCGCATTTCATCGGCATTCTCTTCGCCCGAAAGCTCTGCCGCGCCGAAACCAGCGCCGATCTCGACGCCCTTCACCGCATTGATCGACATCATTGCCGCGGCGAGTTCGGCATCGAGCTTTCCATAAAGCGGCGCACCCCAGCCGGCCGGAACATTTTCCGCGACAACTTCGATCACCGCGCCGACGGATGAGCCGCGCTTACGCACCTCGTCGAGATACGTCTCCCAGCGCTCCGCCGTTTTGGCATCGGGGCACCAGAACGGGTTCTTCGCGCACTCGTCCCAATTCCAAGCCTTGCGATCGATCTTCTCTTTCCCGATCTGGATGAGGGCGCCGCGGATCATGACGCCGCCCTTCACCGCGGCGTCGAGGACCTTGCGCGCGATCGCACCCGCGGCCACACGCACCGCCGTCTCGCGTGCCGACTGCCGCCCGCCGCCGCGGTAATCGCGAATGCCGTATTTGGCCCAGTAGGCGTAGTCGGCGTGACCGGGGCGAAACTTGTCGCGGATGTCCGTGTAGTCCTTCGACCGCGCATCGACATTATCGATGACGAGTGAAATCGGTGTTCCCGTCGTACGCGGTCCGCCCGTGCGCTCATCTTCGAAGACGCCGGAGAGAATGCGGACCGTGTCGGGCTCTTTGCGCTGCGTGACAAAGCGCGACGTCCCCGGCTTGCGCTTCTCGAGCCAGGTCTGGATGTCGGCTTCAGTCAACACGATGCCCGGCGGACAGCCATCGACGACGCAGCCGATCGCCGGTCCGTGGCTTTCGCCCCAGCTCGTCACGCGGAAGAGATGTCCGTAGCTGTTGTGCGACACGTGCCTCGTGCGCTCCCGTTAATAGCCGTGAAGTGTCTCGCGCCCGTCCGAGATCGCGATGACGCCCGCGTTCTTGGCTTCGAACGCGAGGATCGTCTCGAAGTCCTGATCGAGCAAAATCCCGCGTATCATTCGCACCGAACCGCCGTGCCCGACAATCACGGTATTGCTCGAAACCGAATTGACGAAGTCGAGGACGCGCGCGTGAAGCGCAACGCGGCTTTCGCCGTTCGGCCAAGGCACGGTCCAACGATCGCCCGCCGCCTTGTCGCGCACGAGATATTTGCGGCTGTACTCTTTGGCTTCGACCCAGGGCTTACCCTGCCAATCGCCAAAATGGATTTCCATGAGCCGCGGATCGGATTCAAACGCGGCTGGCGCGAGACCCATCGCGTCGCGCACGAGGGTCATCGTGCGCATCGCGCGTCCGAGCGGGCTGGCGACGAAACGAAATCCCGTGCCGTCTCCGATCAACTCGCGCAGGAGCCGACCATTGGCGCGCGCCTGCTCGACACCGCGCTCCGTCAGAGGCGAGTCGCCCTGACCGGTCAGATGCTCAACGAGATTGTCTTCAGTCTGCCCGTGCCGGATCAGATAGAGCCTATGCGGGCAGCTGACGCTCATCCGGCCTTGGGCTCGTCGTCATCGGCGAGAGTGCGCAGCAGCTCGGCCGACTCCCGCGTGCGATCGACCGCAGCCAGACCCACGGTGTGGTAGCCGCAATCGACGTGATGCGTCTCGCCCGTCACCGCGCGTCCCAGATCGGAGAGGAAATAAAGCCCGGCATTGCCGACTTCCTCGATCGTCACGTTACGGCGCAGCGGCGTGTTGAACTCGTTCCACTTAAGGATAAAGCGGAAGTCGCCAATGCCGGATGCGGCAAGCGTCTTGATCGGCCCGGCGCTGATCGAATTGACGCGAATGCCCTTCTTGCCGAGATCTTCCGCGAGATAACGCACGCTCGCCTCGAGCGCCGCTTTGGCGACGCCCATCACGTTGTAGTGCGGCATCACCCGCTCGGAGCCGTAATAGGTGAGCGTCAAAAGGCTGCCGCCCTTGGGCATCATCTTCTCGGCGCGCTGCGCGACGGCGGTGAACGAGTAGCAGGAGATGTTCATCGTCATCGCAAAATTGTCTGACGTCGTATCGACGTAGCGCCCGCGGAGCTCGTCCTTGTTGGAAAAACCAATGGCGTGCACGACGTAGTCGATGCTGCCCCATTGCTTCTTCAGCTCGGCAAAGACCGCATCGATCGAGGCGTGATCGGTAACGTCGCAGGGCAGGAGGATCTTCGAGCCGATCCCTTCGGCGAGCGGCATCACGCGCTTCTTGAGCGCATCGCCTTGATAGGTGAAGGCAATCTCCGCCCCTTGGGCGTGAATGGCTTTGGCGATCCCCCAAGCGATCGAGCGATCGTTCGCGACGCCCATGATGAGGCCGCGTTTGCCCGCCATCAGGCGTCCCGTTTCGCTCATGAAAACCTTCGAATTCCTCAAGGGGCGGAAGCGCTTAGCGATAGGCGGCGCATCCTACACATTCACCCCTTTGGGTCAATTTGGTCCGAATGGCAAGTCCTTGGCTTAGGAGTCATCTCCCAGGCTGATGGAAACCCGCTCGCCGTTCTTGAATTTGGCCACGACCTCGAGCTCGGCACCGATCGCTTTCAAATAATTCTCCAGCGTTGTCAGCAGGATGTTGTCTTGATTCTCCATCCGGGAGACCACGGGCTGCGAGACACCGAGCGTCTTGGCAAGGTCGCCCTGGGTGACGCCCGCATGTTCCCGCAGTTCGCGAAGGGTCAGCTCAGCGTCCATGATGGCAGCTTTGACGGCCACACGGGCGCGGCTCTCCGGGCTCATCTTTTCGATCAGCGTATTAAACTTGCGGTGTCCAGCCATCGTACGACCTCGCCTCGGGTACTGTTTCAACACAATCGGACTCGTCTTTGATCAGGCCTTCGCGCTTTAGTTCGGCCAGATATTCGTCATAGAGCTTGTCGGCTTTCGGGATCATCTCTTCGTAGAACCGGCCGCTCGTCTTGATCCCACCGATCAGTAGGATCGCGGCTCGCCTCGGATCGAATGCGTAGAAGACGCGGATTGCCTGTCCGCCGCTCTGAACCCGAAGCTCTCGCATGTGACTGTGTTTGGAGCCTTTGACTCCCGAACTCTTGGGAAAGCCCAGCGTCACACCGCGCGCCGCCAACAATCGAACGGTCGCCGCCACATCCTCCTGCTCGGACAGTGTGAGCCCTTCCCAGAAGTCCGAGTAGAACTCGTCCGTGAATTCGGTGTCCCACATGATATAGCTTTCATGACATATGTCAAGCTAGCTATAATCCAGCGATAAATGGCGGAAAGCGTTCGGTTCTGTGGTCGAAATGGGTTTGAGTTGGGTTCGATTGCTTGAGTGGCTAAGCTCCTGGCCTCAAAATCCAAACTCTCGGGAGACGCGCTATGGCGACCGCGAATCGGCAGATCCTGTTGAACGAGCTGCCGAAGGGCAAGCTGACCCCTGAGCATTTTCGCCTGTCGCAAGGGTCGGTGCCAGCGGCCAAGGACGGCGAAGTGTTGCTCAAGGTTCGCTACGTCTCGCTCGATGCTGCGAACCGCGCCTGGATGCAGGGCCGCACCTATCGCGCCGCGCTCGAGCCCGGGCAGGTTATGGCGGGCGGCGCGATCGCCGAAGTCGTCGAATCGAAGTCATCGGGTTTGAAGACGGGCGATCTCGTTTTCGCCGATACCGGCTGGCAGGAATATGCCGCGGTCTCGGCGAAGGGACTGCAGCCGCTTCCAAAACTGGAGCCCATCACGCATCTCTTGAGTGTCTTCGGGGTTGCGGGACTGACCGCTTACTTCGGATTGCTCAATGTCGGTAAGCCGAAGGCGGGGGAAACGGTCGTCGTCTCAGCGGCAGCCGGTTCGGTCGGCTCGATCGTCGGTCAAATCGCCAAGATCAAAGAATGCCGCGTCGTCGGCATCGCGGGCGGCAAAGACAAATGCGACCGGCTCGTCAAAGAACTCGGCTTCGATGCGGCCGTCGACTACAAGGCCGGTCCGCTCTTTCCGGGGCTCAAGGCCGCGGCACCGAAAGGGATCGACGTCTATTTCGACAATGTCGGCGGCGAGATTCTCGAAAGCTGCATCTCGCTGATGAACATGCATGGCCGCATTTCCTGCTGCGGCGCCGTCTCGATGTATGACGGCAACGCGCCCGTCACCGGCCCGCGCAACGTACCTGGCCTTCTCGTAACGAAGCGCCTCACGATGCAAGGCTTCATCGTAATGGACTACGCCAAGGAGAACGACAAAGCGCTCTCCGATCTGCAAAGCTGGGTGAAGAGCGGCAAGCTCAAAGTCTACGAAGACATCCTCACCGGCATCGAAAGCCTCCCCCAAGCCCTCGTCGGCCTCCTCGCCGGCGACAACGTCGGCAAACGCATGGTGAAGGTCAGCTAATCGCCACGACCCAATGGGTCATGCGTGCCTCCGCGGGTTAGGCGATCGCATGTGGCGTCTCTTTCTCCAAAAAACGTCATGGCCGGGCGCTTGTCCCGGCCACCCATTCCGCGGTCATCGGGAGAGTTGGATTTTGCGCCACTGCGGATACAGACCCTTGTTTCGCCGCAGCGGCCTAATGGGTGGCCGGGACAAGCGCCCGGCCATGACGATTTTGGGAGAAAGTGCAGTTTGAAGGCGCATGCGATTGTCCCGCCTAACGCGGGCATGACACGTTTGGGTTAGTGCGGCTCGCCCTTCGCGTAGTTGCCCGAGAACAGGTCGACCACTGTGTCCATCACGGTTTCGTAGAGCCAGCTGTGAAAATGCTGGCGATAGGTTTCGACCCACGCATCGAGAGTCGTCTTCGGATAGATCCTGCCGTCGGCGATGACGGTATCGATCGTTTCGAGCGCGTCGAGCGAGAGCGTCGGATCGTTGCGATAGAGAACGATGTCGGCAGGGAGTCCTGCGGCGATGCGGCCGTAGGTCTTGTCTTTCCAGAAACGTCCCGGTGACGTCGTGGCCGTTTCGAGCGCTTGCTCGGGCGTGCGGCCGACGGCGACGAAGTTGCGCAGCTCATCGTGCAGCGATGGCCCCGGCACGACGAAGGGCATCAGCGTGTCGGTGCCCGCGTAGATCGGCACGCCGGCTTCGAACATCGCTTTGAGCAGATCGCGCTCGCGCGTCCGAAAGCCTTCGTAGATCGCCCCTTCGCGTCCGAGATTGGGCGCTTCCCAAATGCCGCGCCACACCTTCACCCAAAACCGCGGCATCACTTGCAGCTGCGGGTCCGGCGGAAAGCGTTTGACGTCGCCGAGTGTGCGGCGAACGTCTTCGTTGATGAGAGCCGGCGTGTGGATCGTGCCTTGCCGGAGCGCCGCCTCGACAACGGCTTTGATCCGCGCATCGGTCAAATGGGCAAAATCTTCGTTGATATAGTCGTCGATGCCGACGCGGGCGGGATCGGCCGGCTCGGGCACGCCGGTGAAATGCTGCACGTCCTTGAGATAGGGCGCGTCGAGCAGCGACACCGAGTGCGGCACGTGACAGACGATCGGCACGCCCGCTTTCGCCGCTTCATCGGCGATCGCGAGCACGACCTCGCGCTTGATCATGTTGTAGAGCTTGATGCAGCGGGCGCCGTTCGCGACGGCCTTGCGCACCTCGGCGCGGCCCTCTGCGGGTGTGCGCACCAAAACATTGTTCTCTCGCGTCGGCGGATCGCCGTCGAGCACCCGCCCGCACGAGATCACGCGCGGCCCCGGATAGCGACCGTCGTCGATCTCGTCGCGCACCTGGTAAGCACTGCCGTCGGCCGAGCCCATCTCGCGGATGGTCGTGACGCCGTTGGCGAGGAAGAGCAGGGCGAAGAGCTTGTCGTTGCCGACCGCCGTTTGGGGCGGCAAATGCGCGTGCATGTCCATGAGGCCGGGAAGGGCGAAACAGCCTTTGCAGCGCACGTCGCTCGACGCGGTCGCGGTCGTGGTGGGGACGATGGCATCGATGACCCCGCCGTTGACCGCAATGTCGACATGGCTGAGGTGTGCCTCTCCCGGATTGATGACGGTGACGTCCTTGATGGTGAACGTCCCGCGCTCCGGGACCGGCAGCATTGGGGGCTGAAGTCCGAACCAAACCAGAATGGCGATGGTGACGAGGGTGAGCGCGAGAGTGGCCCCGCCAATGAAGAGTCGGCGCAAGAGCATGGGAGGTCTCCTTGAGACGCCGGCGTAAGAGCCGCCGGACGAGACCGAGACCATGTCGCGCGGCGTCAGCGACCGCTTCCTTGCGATTGAAAACGCGAGACTTTTTCGAAATCGGCTAGGGTTTTTTGGAAACGGCGAGGGCCTGGGCCCGAAAGGCCGTCGGGGTCAGGCCCGCCGCCTCTTTGAAGGCGCGATTGAAGGGGCCGAGAGACGCATAGCCCAGCTCGAAGGCGATAGTCGAAATCGCGACGTCGGCCTTCATCGGATCGGCGAGCGTCACCTTCGCCGCTTCGATTCGTCTGGCGTTGAGGAAGTCGGCGAAGTTGCGATGGCCGAGGCTGTCGTTGATCACGCGCCGGAGGCGATGCTCCGGCACGCCGACCTCGGCCGCGAGCTGGCCGATGGTCAGCCCCTCGCGGCGCCAGACCGTCTCGCTTCCCATCACCGTCTGCAATTTGGCGATCACCGGGCGGTCTTTGACCTCAGCCGAGATCGGCTCGGCGCGCGCCTCTCCGCGCGGCGCGGCGAAAAGATCAGGCGAGGCCTGCGTGAACACCCAAATGCCTGCGAGACTGATGGCGGCGAGCGTCGCCGCCTGTGCGATCCCGAACCAGGGCGCGCCGAGCCCAAGTTCCTCGACGATCTCGAGTCCCGAGAGCACGGCACAATAAAACCCAACCGCGACGAGAAACGGCCCCCGCAACCGTCGGCGCGACTCGACCAGATCGCCGCTCCAACTTCGCGAGATGATGAAGAGAAGATGCGCGACCAGCGCCACCTCGAGCAGATTGTGGACGATCCAAACGCCGTTCGCCTGGTCGGGCGGCAATGACGAGCCGATGGCCGAGACGGCCGTCAGAACGCCGATCGGGATGAGCCACTCCCAGCGAAACGCACGATCGTCGAAGAGGGCGATGCCAAAGAGCCAGAAGTAACCGATGCCTGCGGCCGCGAGCAGCCACACCAACGGAAGCAGCGGACCTAACGCTTGAGTCTCAGCTCCGCCCGAATGAACCGCGAAAGCGGCTGCCGAGAGCGCGAAAGCCGCGCCTGCCCAATTGGCCGTGACTCTCTTTTCCGCGCGCAGCATCCCGGCAGCCGTCGCGATGAGCATTCCGGCGGCAAGTCCACGCAGAAGGATTTCGAGCGTCGACATGGATGGAGAGCGTCAGCCGGCGCGAAGGAAGGTCGGTTGAAGCGAAGTGGTATCAGCTCTTCTTAAGCTTGGCGCGCGGATTGTAATCCTTCGCCCATTTGCTGACGAAATCGGTGAGATCGTGATCGCCGCGTTCGGGCAGCGAGACCTGCACGTGCACCAGTTGATCGCCGGCCGATTCACCGCCGCTCGCGCCGATGCCTTTGCCTTTGAGCCGATAGGTCGCGCCGGTATTCGTGTTGGGCGCGATCGTCATCGTCACCGGCCCGTGCAAGGTCGGCACCTCGATCTTGGCGCCGAGCACGGCTTCGCCCAGCGTGATCGGCACGTCGACATGAATGTCGCGGCCCTCGCGCCGGAAGAACGCGTGCGGCTCGATCTCGATCGTGATGAGGGCATCGCCCGGCGTGCTGATACCGCGGCCGGACTCGCCTTGACCCTTGAGACGGATCTGCTGACCTTCGCGAACGCCGGCCGGAATCTTCACGTCGAGCGTCTTGCCGCCCGGCAGCGTCAGCCGACGCGTCGCGCCCGTTGCGGCCTCTTCGAACGAGACTTTGAGCGAATAGGCGGCGTCCTGGCCGCGCGCCGCGCGACCACGCGCGCGACCGGCTTGCTCCTGCCCGCCGAAGAAGTCGGAGAACAAATTGTCGAAATGCGATTTGTTGTCTTCTTCGCCGCCGCCGAAATTGAATCGGAATTCGCGGCGTTGCCCGCCGGCGCCGGGATTGCCCTCATTGCCGAAACCGAAGCCGCCCTGAAAGCCGCCCTCGAAGCCACGGCCCGCGTCCTGATACATGCGCGGCTGACCGTTGGCGTCGATCTCGCCATTGTCGAACTGCGTGCGCTTCTTGGGGTCGGAGAGCAGGTCGTAAGCGGCCGTGATTTCTTGATAGCGCTTGAGCGACGCCGGGTCCTTGTTGCCGGTATCGGGATGGAGCTTCTTCGCCAGGCCGCGAAAGGCCTTGCGGATCTCATCCTGGGTGGCCGTCTTGGCGACGCCTAAAATGCTGTACGGATCTTTCATCACTTCGACCTTAGACGAGCCTCTCGCGAGCCCGCCGATAGCCATCTTATGTAGTCGAGCTAAGCCCCCGGTTAAAGCGTTCCCCGGCCTTGAAATTCCGGAGCGGGGTGAGAGACGTTCTCACGGGACAGGCCAGGGGCCCGTCCCTATATTTTTGGCGAGAGGGTTAGGATGACGATCGAGAGCGACCCCAAGGCAGATTTGGCGGAAATAGCGGGTGCGGCCGACCCCTTTGTGCAGTTCGCCGCCTGGTACGCCGAGGCTGAAAAGGCCGAGCCGCACGACCCCAACGCCATGGCTCTGGCGACCGTCGATGCCTCGGGCATGCCCAACGTCAGAATGGTCCTCCTGAAGGGCTATGACGCCGGCGGCTTCGTTTTCTACACCAACACCGAGAGCGCCAAGGGCCAAGAACTCGCCGCCCATCAGGCGGCAGCCCTTTGCTTCCACTGGAAGTCCCTCCGCCGCCAAGTGCGGATTCGCGGCCCGGTCACCCCGGTGAGCTCCGAGGATGCCGACGCCTATTTCGCCACCCGCCCGAAGGACAGCCAGATCGGCGCCTGGGCGTCCCGGCAATCTCGAGCCCTGAAGGGCCGCTTCGAGCTCGAAAAAGAGGTTGCGAAATACGCCGCCAAATATGCGCTGAGCCGGGTCGAGCGCCCGCCCCATTGGTCCGGCTATCGTATCGCGCCGCTCTCGATCGAATTCTGGCGTGACCGTCCGTTCCGGCTCCACGATCGCCTCGTCTACAAACGCTCCTCGGCGAACGCACCCTGGACGACAGAACGGCTGTTCCCGTGACGGTCGAGCCTCTCCGATCTGCGCGCGGAAGGTTGTCGCCAGAGGCTGCGGCACAGTTGAAATCGTTGGCGACGCTTGCTGCCGTCAGCGTTGCGATCATCCTGGTCCTAATCAAGACATATGCCTGGTGGGAGTCGAGATCTGTCTCGATGATGGGCTCGCTCTTCGACTCATCGCTCGATTTCGTCGCATCGCTCCTCAATCTTCTCGCCGTCAAACAGGCGATCATGCCGCCTGATGCAGAGCATCGCTTTGGCCACGGCAAGGCGGAAGCGATCGCCGGAATGGGGCAGGGTGCGATTATCGCGGGCTCCGCGACGTTTCTGTTGATCGAGTCGGTTGAGAAGCTGGTCTCGCCCCACAAGGTTCAAAACGCCGGGTTCAGCATCGCGATCATCGTCGTATCGATGGTGCTCACCGCCGCACTCGTCTTCTTCCAGCAGCGTGTCGTGAAGAAAACCGGCTCGCTCGCCATCGCGGCCGATCAGCTCCACTACGCGGGCGACCTCTTGATGAACGCGGTCGTCATCAGCGCGGTCCTACTCTCGGGCTACTTCGGCTGGATTTATGCCGACGGCATCGGCGGGCTCTTCGTTGCCGCCATCATCGGCTACAGCGCTGCGCAAATCATGCGCTCCTCCTTCGATCATCTAATGGACCGCGAGTTTGCCGACGACGACCGCTCGCGGATCAAGGCCGTCGTCCAGCGGCATCCCGACGTCCGTGCGATCCACGATTTGCGGACACGCAGCTCCGGCTCCGCGTCCTTCATCCAATTCCATATTGAGCTCGATCCAGCGATCACGCTAATGCGCGCTCATGCGATCAGCGACGAGGTTGAGGACGAGGTGAGGCAGGCGTTTCCCGATGCCGACGTGATCATTCACCAAGACCCCGCCGGCCTCGAAGACCCGCCGCGCTTCGCCAAACGCAATGGCGATGTCCGGGGCCGGGCGGCGTCCTGACATCGCGAGGGGCGCCGGAAGGTTAAGCAGGTTTCGGCAGCCCTTTCGGCTGATAGACTAGGTCCTCAAGGGCACCCGGGCTTCGTTCGTGCAGCGCAAACTGACGGTTATCTTCTCCGCCGACGTCGTGGGCTATAGCGGGCTCATGGAGCGCGACGAGGCCGGGACGCTCGCGCGCCTCAAAGAGAACCGCAAATCGCTGTTCGATCCCTGCGTCGCCACCCATGGCGGCCGCATTTTCAAGCTGATGGGCGACGGCGTTCTGATCGAATTTTCGAGCGCCTCGTCGGCCGTCACCTGCGCGCTCGAAATCCAGCAGGCCATGACTTCGAGCGAGCCGGACGTCGCCGACAAGGAGCGCATTCGCTATCGCATCGGCATCAATCTCGGCGACGTCATCCTCGAAGGTGACGACATCTACGGCGAAGGCGTGAACGTTGCCGCGCGTCTGCAAGCGTTGGCTCCGGTCGGCGGTGTGACACTCTCCCGCAACGTCCACGACCAAGTCATGGGCAAGGTTGCGGCGGAGTTCGACGATCTGGGCCCCCACACCGTCAAGAACATCGAGCGACCGGTTCATGTTTATGCCGCGCGTCTCGGGACGGCGGCGCCGCAGAAGCCGTCCGCCGCACCCGCGCGTGAGAGTGCGCCTCGCGTCTATGTGTGCGTCCTGCCCTTCGCCAATATGAGCGGCGATGCGGAGCAGGAATATTTTTCCGACGGCATCACCGAGGACATCATCACCGACTTGGCGAAAGTCTCGGCCGTTGCGGTCGTCTCGCGCAACACCGCTTTCACCTTCAAAGGCAAGCACGTCGACATTCGCCAAGTCGCCCAGCAGCTAAAGGTCTCGCACGTCCTCGAAGGCAGCGTGCGCAAGTCGGGCAACCGCGTCCGCATTACTGCCCAGCTCATCGTCGGCAAATCCGACGAACATGTGTGGGCCGAGCGTTGGGACCGCGATCTCAACGATATCTTCGCGCTTCAGGATGAGATCTCCGAAGCGATCGTCGCCGGCCTCAAAGTGAGATTGCTGCCGGAAGAAAAGAAAGCGATCGAGCAGCGCGGCACGACCAATCTCGAGGCCTACCAGACCTATTTGATGGCGCGGCAGTTCTATATCACCAGCAACATGACCGACGCCCGCAAGAGCGACCGGGTTATTCGCCTCTGCCAGCGCGCCATCGAGTTGGATCCGAACTATGCGCGCGCCTGGGCTCAACTCGCTGTCGCCCAGCGTCTTCAGGCCTATGCGGGTAAGGCGGGAGACGCCGGCCTCGCAGCTGCCGAGAAGGCGCTGTCGCTCGACGACTCTTTGGCGGAGGCGCATGCGGCGCGGATCGGTGTGCTCGTCTCGAACCGCGAATACGACAAGGCCCGTGCCGCGCTCGCCGTCGCTTTGCCGCTCGAGCCCGACTCCTACGAATTGAACAAGGAGGCGGCGCATCTCGCATTTCTTGAGAATCGTCACCAAGACTCCATTCGTCACTACGAGAAGATGGCCTCCGTGATGGAGACGGATTTTTCGGCCGTTGGACTGTTGATGAGCTGTTACGCAGCCGTTGGCGACAAGGCCGGCGTGCGCAGCGCAGCCGAGCGAACCCTCGTGCGCGTGGAGAAGATCATCGCCCACGAGCCTGATAACGGATCGGCGTTGGGCATGGGGATCGGCGCGCTTGCGTTTCTGGGGCAGGCGGAACGTGCGAAAGAGTGGGCCGCGCGCGCTATGCTCCTCGATCCAGAAAACTCGAACATGCGCTACAATATTGCCTGCACGCTGATCTTGGATCTTGGCGAAATCGACGCCGGACTCGACCTGCTCGAACAGGCACTGACCAAATTCGGTAAGGACCGCCTCGCGCACGCCAAAATCGATCCCGATTTCGAATCCGTCCGCGATCACCCGCGCTTCAAGGCGATGATTGCAGCCGCCGAGGCCCGCATCGCGGCCGAACAAGAGCACGCGCCGCGGTAGCCGCAGGAACGGGCGGAACAATGGACTTCAACGAAATCGAAACTCCGCGCCTGCGCTTGCGTCCGATTGCGGCGACGGATGGGCCCGCCATTCTCACCTACATGTCGGATCCGCAGGTGACGGCCTTTCTGCCGGAAGGCACTTTCGACGATGAAGCCGCGCGAGTCTTTGCAATGAAACAATCCGGCGACGATCGCGACGCGGTCGCTGTCATCGAGAAAGCGAGCGGGCAATTGATCGGCCACATGCCGTATCACCCCTGGTTCGTGCAACAGACCTACGAGATCGGCTGGGTCTTTGGGCGGATGCACCAAGGCAAGGGCTACGCGACAGAGGCCGGACGCGCGCTCCTCGCTCATGCCTTTGGCTCACTCAACGCGCACCGCGTCATCGCGACGTGCCAGCCGGAAAATCCGGCCTCGTGGCGCGTCGCAGAAAAACTGGGTCTCCGGCGCGAAGGCCATTTTCGCGCCTGCCTTTATCGCGCACCTGGGATTTGGTGGGACGAATATTTCTACGCGCTGCTCGCAGACGAATACTCGACTATCTAAACTCGGGTTCGACTGCGATCTCTCAACGACACGTACACTCGCAATAGGCCAAGCACGAGACCGTAGGCGAATGCACATATCAAAAAGTACGAGACTAACCGCGGGACTCTTTCCAGCACAGTGGGATCCGAAGCTTGGAATTCACGTGACTTGAAGTCGCGGC
>JADMIO011227299.1_pt1 | contig 18646 bp, 10 predicted proteins | sample 8958161 | NCBI WGS metagenome assembly JADMIO01 (sample SAMN16585339, study PRJNA669376) | soil metagenome | isolation source: Crop rotation soil | place: USA: Cullars Rotation, Alabama | collected 2011 | reverse complement strand
AACGGGGTGATCGCCACTGCGGCGTCTTTTACATCTGCCTTCGCTATTTCTCTTGCGAGGGAATGGGATCTTACATTCTCAACCATCACTGTAACTGCCTCCATCCTGGCTACTGCAAACTACACTGCTAATGGAAATCTGAAGTTTCGACTGGTGATGATAGAGAGAGAGATTGATTTTCCAACTGCCACCGGATCGAACGGGGAAAAAGAATTTCACAATGCCGTGAGACGCTCGTTTCCAAACCTTCCTACCGCAACAACTTTAGCTCCGGTATGGACCAACGGACAACAACAAACTTTCACCATCACGTGTCCCCTTCCTCCCAACATTGTGAACAAAGAGGAAATAGCTTTTGTCGGATTCATCCAGGATGATGGCAACAAACGCATCGAGCAAAGTAAAATGTCCGATACCCAGGGAACTACAGACGACGCGAAAGCACTTTCGGTGATGGTCCCCTCATTGATCTGTTCTGCCGCAACAACTGCGTCCATCACCATTCAAAACCACGGGAGCACAAACATCAACAGTTTGACAGTGAATATTGCATTGGATGGAATTAATCAAACAAACATTCCGTTTAGCGGAACACTGGCGCCCGGAGCTTTTACATTTTTTCCGTACATTCTCAATTCACTCTCATCCGGAGGCCATCTTCTGAGTTTTACAGTTGCTAACGTGAATGGGGGAAATGATACATATCCTGCTAATAACGGCGCTGAAACATTTTTTGTAAAAGGTGCTGGCCCCGTTCCTGCTCCACTCATTGAATCTTTTACGCCGACTGTGGCTATCCCTGCCGGATGGGCTCTTTACAACGAAGATAAAGGCAGCGATACCTGGATACACTCTGATGTCGGGGCCTTTGGAAAAGGTGCCGGCTGCATGTTGTACCGTTTTGTTTCCAACAGCACGATCAGCGACGCTGATGACCTTCTTCTTCCTGCAATGGACCTCAGCACGATCTCCTCTCCCTCACTTTCTTTCGACCTCGCTCATGCTCCTTATCCCGGGGGATACAGCGACTCGCTTGAGGTACTCGCCTCCACTGACTGCGGCTCTTCCTGGACCAGGATCTATAACAAAAGCTCCGCTACAATGTCCACTGCGATTGAAACTACCTCTGAATTTATTCCCGCGTCTGATGAATGGAGAACCGAGATCGTTGACCTGGCACAATTTAATGGTGCTTCTTTATTTTTTCTCATGTTCAGGGCTATCAATGCGAATGGAAACAATCTTTACATTGACAATGTGAACATCAGCAATACACCCAACACTACGTTTCTCAGAGAACTCAATCCCGGGAGTCTGAACATTCGCATTTATCCAAATCCCGCTGGAGCAACTGCCTATCTTGAATTAAAAGATCAGAGCAGAAAAGATCATAGCATAAGAGTCTTCGACGTGCTGGGTAAAGAGATCTTTCCGCAGGTGACAAAAAAAAGCGATGATGTGGAATTCATTGACGTGACATCATTGCCGGCAGGCATTTATTTTATTGAAGTAGCGCAAGGAGAATACACGCGTAATTTAAAGTTAACCGTCGCCCGTTAGAAGCTGTCTCTTGTATGACACTAAACTTCTGACTCCCTTCAGGCTACTTTTTGATCGTAGCCTGCTTCAGGAGAATATCTCTGATAACCTGTTGAAGTTTGTTGAAATTTACAGGCTTGGTATAGAACTCGGCGCATCCCAGGTCCTTACACCTTTTCATCTCATCATCCTTATCCGACACGCTGAGAACATACACAGGGATCTTGGGCATATTGGGATTAGATCTCATTTCCTTGAGTATACCGAAACCATCGATGATCGGCATGTTGAGATCGAGGATCAGCAGATCCGCCTTGTGATGACCCGGATCTGAAAAATGCCCTTTTCCGCCCAGGTAATTTAATAGTTCCGCGCCGTTATAAACGGAAACGATCTCGTAACCGTTCGCATTCAGTGCATGGAACGCTTCCCGGAAAAAGATATGATCATCTTCATCGTCGTCAGCGTAGAGTATGTGAGTGACTGTATTCAACTCATCCAAAATTACATTTTTGAAATACACTTTAAAATACCGGAAGACTATAATTTTTTCGCCGTGCTTCGAGTCCTGCCTTTACAATGCAAAAAGCGGACCCGGCAAGCCCTGATAAAATAAAAAAACCCGGAAATGGTATCATGTCCGGGATAAACATTCGGTAAGGTGTTTTGATCAAAACGGAAGATCAAAAAGCAGGATCAACGGTGATAACAAACCCATTACAATTGCGATTTTTTTAATAAGTTCTTGCATGGCCGGTACTTTTAGAGGTTTATATTCTTTTTTTACCCCTGAAACTCGAAATGGTTTCGAAATGGTCAATGAATAAGACCAAATCTAAAATTGCAACCACGAAAGGCTGATTTGCAAGGATTAAAAACGGGCTGGTTCCGCTGGAAGTTTGATCGCTGTGAACTCACCAACCAAAGGTAAGACCCAGCATCAGCGAGTTACCTGGCATGGCCATTTTAGTGAACGTGCAGGCAAATCCGAATCTTTTAACCCTGAGTCCTACTCCAAAGCTGAAGGCGTTCGCACCCCTTTTGTCCGGCAGGATCATTTCACGCTGACGACGGTAATTGTAAGCCACTCTCAGGTGGAAGTTCTTTGTGATGAGGATCTCTGTTCCAACAGTGATGTGCCTCATGAGATTGTCGGCAAACTTCCCGCCCCGCACTTTAAACCTGTCAAATCCCGTGGAGTCTATCTGTGTGGTTCCTGTAAGTGAGCTGTATTTTCCAGCAGTGTCGATGGGACTAATATACCTGAGGTTCCATTTGAGCAGTTGGTCATATACAAAGAAGAGACGGAAAGGCGCTTTCTCCATCTTTTTGCTCATTCCGAATTGTACGCTCCAGGGCAGGCTTTCTTTCGGGCTTCCCTGCGAATAACTTTTATACATCACACCCACATTCCTAGCAAGAAGGCTTGCTGAAAAATCTTTTTTCGTGTGATAAGTAACTCCAAAATCAATGGCATTGCCGAAAGAGTTGTAAACGTCGTATTGCGAAATAATGGTTTTCAACGCCACCCCGATATTAAACATGGAATCTGCCATAGGTTTGGCGTAATTCAGATTGATCGCATAGTCGCTCGCTTTAAAATCACTGGTCTTGGTTCCAAGTTCATCATACCCGGTGAATTTTCCATAATTGAATGCCTGGATGCTGACAGCCGCCGTTCCAAGTTTTTTCAGATCGTAAGGAGCTGCCAGCGAATAGTAATTAATGTCGCCGACGTAATTGCAATAATTGAAAGCCGCTTGTTTAAGCATTGAGGGATTGAGTAGCGCGGGATTGCTGTGCACAAGATTGATGTCATCACCCCAAATGCACATGCTGCTGCCGCCGTTAGCGGCTGAACGTGCAGTCGCCGGGATGTCAAGAAAACGGTAGGTACGCGTGCCTCCTACCTGGGAAAATGACTGCTGGAAGAAAAAAAAGATTATGAGTACTAAGGCGCTTCTCAACGGATGTTCAACGGTCTATAACAAAAAATATTGCACTAAATATACAAAAATCAGAGGCTCATCATGTCCTTGAGTTTTACAGCTTGTCGCCTGCTGATCTCAATATCTCTTCCGTCCTTCATCTTCACATTGAGCCCTCCGTTGAACCAGGGTTCGATACTTTGAATGTAGCTGAGATTGATCATATGTTTGCGGCTCGCCCTGAAAAACTGCTTTTCGCTCAGCCGTGTTTCAAGACTGTTGAGGCTTCTCAGAATAAGAGGGCGAAATGTGTCGAAGTAAACTCTAACGTAGTTGCCCTCCGATTCAAAAAGTCTTATATCAGAGAGTCTCACAAACCAACACTTTTCTCCGTCCTTAATAAAGACCATATCACGTTCTGTAAGGGGCGTATTGTTATCGAGTCTTGAAGCGGTTTCTTTAACGGTGAGTTTTTTGATGGTCTCTGAAAGCCGATCTGCCTGAACAGGTTTGAGAAGATAATCAAAAGCGTTAAGTTCAAATGCTTTGATGGCATGTTCGTCATGCGCAGTAATAAAAACCACATCGATCGCAGCGCTTATCTCTTCAGCAAGTTCAAGCCCGCTCTTGCCAGGCATCTGGATATCGCAAAATACAATGTCGGGTTTTAATTGCTGGATCTTGTCTTTTGCCTCTGTGGCGTCAGAACATTCGGCAATGACCTCAATGTCCTTATAGGAAGAAAGTAGGTTCTTCAACTCCTGTCTCGCAAGACGTTCATCATCTACTAGTATCGCTTTCATAGTTGCTGGTGTTTGGAACTTTTGGTGACCGGTGACCCGATTTTTTCAAAGGTATATTAATCTCAACAACCACAAAATCCCCCTTTTGGCGCAAACTGATGCCTGCACTTTTTCCATACAGTAGTGACAGCCGCTGATTGGAGTTGCGAAATCCTACACCCGTATCTGGTTTTTGCGAATTGATGATGCCTGTATTTGACACTGTGATCAGGAGAGTTTCGTCCTTGATATACGCCTCCACTTTTACAAGGCCATTACCGGGGAGTCTTGAAATACCATGTTTGATAGCATTCTCAACCTGGGTTTGGATAATAAAAGGGGGAATACCCGTCGACTCCGCCTCTTTCTGAATTTCGAATGCGTATGAAAGTCTGTGCTCGTACCTGATCTTCTCCAGTTCAAGATAATCTTTCACCAGGTTCATCTCTTCGTTTAAGGGCACTTCTTTATTCTTGTCGAGTTGAAGTGTGTTTCGCAGAATATTTGAGAGCCTGGTCACCGCGGTCTTTGCATTTTGCGGATGTTCGTCAATAAGCGCCCGTATGCTGTTCATACAGTTAAAAATAAAATGAGGATTCAGCTGGGCTTTCAAATTATTGAGTTCTGATTCCTTGCTGGCCGCAAGATAACGCAGCGAATTGATCTCGGCGCGACGATAGTTCTGAAAGTACTGAAAGCCGAAATAAATCACATTCCAGAGGCAAAACACAACGGTGAAGTTCAAGACGTATTCGGAAATGCTCACCACCGTCAATCCGGCCATATCCAAACCAAAAGCTTTTGTCAAGCTTAGAATGACCAGAAAAAAAGCGACGCCTTTTAAAAAACTAAAGACAATGATGAAGATGAGTTGCGCCGGGATCCGGTAATTGAGAACATTTAATCGCAGAACGACGCTCCTGTAAACATGTGATATCGCAATTCCTGCAAAAAGCATGATACCGTAAATAAGATATTCCCGGTAGTTGCTTTCCGTGCTGAGCCCAAGAAAAATGGAGTTAACAATAATATAGAAAGACCAGCCGAAGATCTGACAATACCAATAGATATGTGATCTTTTCAGCAATCTTGTTCTTAAGGATCAGTTGTTATTGATGGTCCAGTCGTTCTCGAATTTGCAGGCGAACTCCGGGTCGAGTTTAATATAGGTGATCTTCGAGCGTTTCCTGATCCAGTCTTTGATGATCTTTTTCTTTTGTTCTTCCGTAGCCATCATGGAAACTCTCTGGTAGTCGTCCTTTAAGTTTGTGCGGTGCGGGTCGATCCTGTTCTTCAGTTTAATGATCCTGAATCCCACCTTACCATCCATCCCTGTATATTGCATTGGCTTACAGATATCGCCAACCTGCATGCCGTTCAGGGTGGCGATCAGGTTTTTGTCAAGCTGACTGAGAAACTCATTGTCAAATTTGGTATTTGCAGTCTGTGGATTGACCATTAAGCCGCCGTTTTGTTTTGTTTCGGCGTCATCGCTAAAACGTTTCACTGCATCTTCAAAATTGATCCGGTGTTCCTGTATTTCAGTGTAAATAGAATCAAGTTGTTTTTTGCTGCGTATAAAATCTTCATTGGTGATCTTTGGAATGATGAGAATGTGCCTGAGATCTACAAGCTCGCCTCTTCTCTGCACCAATTGAACGAAATGGTAACCGTACGCGGATTCAAAAATATTGGAGATCTCGCCGTTCTTTAATCTGAAGGTTACAGCTTCGAACGCAGGATCGAACTGGCCCCTTCCGATGTTTGCATAAAATCCTCCTTCTTTGGCTGAACCCGGATCCTCGCTGTAAAGTCGCGCCAGGATGCTCATGCTGGACTCTCCTTTTAATACGCGCTGACGATAAGACTCCAGCCGCTCCCTCGCCTCTGCCCTTGCCTCCGCACTGAAAGTTGGCTTTTTCACCAGTTGTTGCATCTCAACTTCCGATTCAATGAGCGGTAAACTGTCCTGGGGGATCTTGCTGTAAAAATGTCTTACTTCTGCAGGTGTGAGTTTAAGATCGCCTGTGATCTTGTTGTTCATTTTATCGGCGATCAACTGTTCCTGGACTTCCGAACGTAGCTCGTCCTTTAAAACATTGGTGCGTTTGCCGTAAAATTCCTCAAGCTTCTCTTCACTGCCGAACTGGTTGATGTAATAAGCCATCCTCCTGTTAAGTTCAGTATCAACCTCAGCGTCTGCTACGGTAACACTATCCCTGTCGGCCTGAGCCACGAGCAGCTTCTGGTAAACAAGCATTTCAAAGGCCTTACATCTGTCCGGGATCTGATTCTGATTTTCCTGCTCGAGCATGATGTTTTGCATATCACTCATAAGAACGGGGTATTTTCCAACAACCGCGATCACTTTATCTAGCACCTTGGGTTGTGCCTGGATGTAAGCAGAGGTGATCAAAAATAAAATCAGGAAGTTCTTAAAACGCATGAGGTAAATTTACAGATAAGACGTATGAAGCGACCCTACGATTTCATAAAATTTGATAAACATCAGCGCTTGATCTCGAAGGTCTGGTATCCCTGAACGGGTTGTTCGTCAGGCCTTACTTCGGTAACATCGGCGTGACGGGGTCCCATATTGCACCACTCAATGAACCTGTGCACATTTTCCTCTTCCCCCTCGGCATGAGCAAGCACCGAGCCATCATGCTGGTTGCGAACCCATCCAGTAAGATTAAGTTTGTGCGCCATCGCCTGTGCATTGTACCGATAATTCACTCCCTGCACTTTGCCTTTGACCAAAATTCTGTAACTGCGGATCATTCGGCAAAAGTACCGTAAATTTTATTTGGTGGTATTGATCAGATTAAGGTTCATCTCCCCGATAACCCTGAATGCGGTGCGGCGATTTTTCTGATGCGCGGCTTCAAACTCCGGACTTTTATCCACCATTTTATCGATCTCAGATTGCGGAATGATCGGTTTGGTTTCGCCGTATCCGATAGCGATCATTCGTTTTTTAGCTATCCCCTTACTTTCCATATAGTCAACGCAGCTCTGCGCGCGCGCCTGTGAAAGTTTCCGGTTGTATTCATCATTACCGCGGGAATCGGTATGCGAGCTTAGCTCTATACTCAGGTTGTCATTGATCTTGAGGAGATCCACGATCTTATCCAACACCTCCATGGATTTTGGTCTCAGTGTGGCTTTATTAAAATCGTACTCAACACCTTCGATCTCAATATCTCCTTCAGGAATTTTCTCCAGGTAAAAATCAACCTGGAAATGTTTACTGTCGGTGAGCCCCTTCGTTACAACACTTTCCGATCTTCCAAAATATTTGTTCTTCTGCGCTTTTAAAAAGTATTCAAGATTTGGTTTCAGATCGCTCTTATAATAACCCTCGCCATCAGTTACAACATAGAAGGGCTCGTCCTCACCATGTACATCTCTCACTGTCACAAGAGCCGACGGGATCGGATTGTTGGTCTTTCCGTCATACACATAGCCGTCAAGATCGAACCTGATAGGCGCATTGTTGTAGCTATAAATATTGTAACAGTGCCCGCCAACACATTCTTTTCTGTCACTGGCGAAAAATCCTGAAGTCCCGAGACGGTCCACAATAAAATAAGCGTCGTCTTTCGGTGAATTGATCGGGAGGTTAACGTTGACAACCGGTTGAAAAACGGAATCATCCACATTCAACGAACTTTTGCAGATATCGAGCCCCCCAAGGCCGGGATGACCGTTCGAACTAAAATAAAGTGTGTTGCTAATCTCATGAAAAAAAGGAGTGACTTCGTCTCCCTCAGTATTGATGGGTGATCCAAGATTGCTTGCCTCCCCGATAAACCCATTTTCATCGATCGGCGCTATCCAAAGATCGAATCCACCTTTACCGCCGGGACGGTTAGAAGAAAAGATCAGTCTTTTTCCGTCTGCAGTAACAAAGGGCTGCTGCGTCCTATATCCGGGCCGGTTTATGTTCGTACTTAGCTTCATGGCTTCATAGAATTTACCTCCACTGGTTCGTGCCATATAAATAAATGCTTCACCCCTGTTGTTGTCGCTCCACCGTGTAAAAAGCATGACCTCATCGGGAGTAAAAACCCCTGCACCCTCGTGAAGGGAGGTATTCACCGGGCGTCCAAAGTTCACCGGTCTTAACCAGATCGTGTCCTCCCTGACAGAATAATAAAGATCACAGTAATATCTTGAATCTTGTTTTTCGGGATCAGAAACAACACCGCCTTTTCTCGCACTGGTAAAAAGAAGTTTGTCATCGCCGAGATAATACATGGGCGCAAAATTACTTGTCCCCGAATTAAAAACGAGCGAGTCCATCAGTCGTATTCTGGCTTTTTTGGGAACCAGGGTATCAAGGGCAAAATAGCAGGAGGTTTCTTTTTTCTTAGCAAGTTTAAGAAGACTATCGCTGCCAAGCTTAGCAACAACGAAACTGTCGAGCGCACTTAAAGCGGCACGGTAATTTTTCATTTGCATGAGAGACACGCCAAAATAGTACCCGGCATCCGGGTATACTTTTCTATCCACGCACTTTTTAAACGCAAAAACCGCGTTGGTGTAATCGTAATTGAGTCGATAACTTTGAGCGAGACGATAAAGGATAAAATCATACTTGCTTGATTGAGCGAGATCTTCTTTTGCAACGTTTGTACTGTCTTTTCTTTTTGTGACGGAAAGCTCAGGCACTTTGAACAGTGAAGGCATTTTAAGATTGACGAGCTGGGCTTCGTAAGGAAGTACATATCGTCTCAACACTGTTGTGTCGTCAAGCACTTTCGAATAATATAACGCCGCATTGGCATAATCCTTTTTCGCGTACGCTTCGTCAGCCAGATCGATCCATACTTTTTTCGACTGGGCATGCGCAGAGAGACTCAGTAAAGAGACCAGAAGCAGATAAAAATATGTGTGGATCTTGATTATAAGCGAGGGCAATTTTTAATCTCGTTGCTTTTTGGTTTGCGTCCAAGCCATGTCAAAGAAATCTCGTAGGCTCCACGAGCTTTGGAAACCGAACTAAGGGTAGAGAAATTAAAATCGTACGCCAGTTTGATGATGTAATTATCCTTCCGCAAGCCGGCGTAAACAATGGAGGCATCATTTACGCGAAAGTTGTACCCAGCAAGTGCATAGAATTTTTCTCCTTTGAAAAAATAACCCGCGTCCACAGCATACGTCTGTTGAACAATGTTCGCCTGGGTGTAAATGAGGATCTTGGGAATAAAATAAAAGATCTCGCTAACGTTAACGCGGGTTCCAGCATGAAAATAGAACCTCCGCGGCAATCTGTTATCGCTTCCGAAAAAGCTTTCTTTCGGAGCAGTGAGGTTAAAGCCGCTCACACCGAGGAACGGATTGAGCCTCGCCTGTTGTTTGCCATAATAATAAAGGAAACCGAAGTTCACCGACTCCTGAAAATAAGCCCTTCCCTGAAACTGCTCGTTACTTGGCATACCGCGATCAAATGATCCTCCATTACTGCCACTCCACTGCGAATCAAACGACAAATACTGGTAATCGATCCGTTTTTGAGTGAATCCCGCCTGAAGTCCCAAGGAGAGATTATGGTACTTCATTTTGTCAAACGGAATATAATAAGCCACCGATCCTAAAACTTCAAGCACATTGTAGTTGGAAGCACCAGCTCTCATTTCAGTGATTTGTCCTCCAAATCCCCATTTTTTATACGGCATATCGAAACTTGCAAGAGCAGTATTAAATGGTTTTGATGCAATTGCGTTCCATTGATTTCTGTATTGCGCATGTGCGCGGATCTTGCTATCGACAAGTCCGGTCATTGCGGGATTTAAGAACAATGGCGCCGCATCGTACATACTCAGATGAAAATCCTGTGCGGTTGATCGCAGAGAAATGATCAGCGCCAGCAATAAATATTTTCGCGCGTGTCTCACCTCAACAAAGTAATATCCCCGTTCTTCTTTACCTGTCTGTTGTTGTACATATCCACCACGAGCGTCCACACATAAACGCCTACGGGCTGATCGACACCTTCTTTTTTTCCGTCCCAGCCTTCCTTCTGATCATTTGTTTCAAAAAGCAATTCACCCCAGTTGTTATAAACGCGGAACAACATTTTTTCGAAGGGGCCTCCTTTCACGAAAAGAAGATCGTTGTTGCCGTCCCTGTTAGGAGAAAACGCGGCCGGCACTTGCGGAAGAAGTGAAACATCAATCAGTTTTGTGGCTGTATCGGTACAGCCTGCGGCGTCAAAAACAGTGAATTTGATCAGGTACAATCCCGCCGAAAGATAAGTGTGTGAAGGAGCCTGTTCCGAAGACGCATCGCCATCACCGAATTCCCAATACCATCCTGCGATATTGTCTTTAGGTCTGCTGAAGTCTGAAAAATAAACCGGCTCCTGTGCAACGGTGGGATTATTCGTCATGCCGAACTCCGCTTCGGGTTTGCCGCTCACGTCAATGCTGATCACTCTCGGATCAGAAACACATCCCAGCGAAGGGTCACTCCCCGGAACTCCTGCCGTAACTGTGAGAACAGCGAGATATGATCCGGGAGAAGAGTATTGATGTGTGATCGACGTTCCGGAATTTTTGAAGACATGATTACCGGTGGTATCGATGTCTCCAAATTTCCACTCCCATTGAATGACCGGGTCTGAACCTGGAGGCGCGAAAGATTTATTGGTGAATGCGACCGGTTTGTCTTCGCATGCCGGTGATGGTAAAAAATTAGCGATCGGCAGCGTCTTCACGATTACATTTTTTTGAGTGATGTCAGGACATTCGACATTCAGCAGGCTCACGCCGGTGACAGTAAGCGTCACAAGGTATTGTCCTGCAGCGGTAAACGTCTTTAAAGGGTTGATCGCGGAAGATAAAGATGTTGAAGTGCTGTCCCCGAAATCCCAGTTGTACTTGAGTGCTCCGGTGCCGTTTTGTAGGGATGTGCTCGAAAAAGAAACGGGGCTGTTCACACACCTTTTTCCAAACGTAACGAAATCAGCTTTCGGTGCAGGAATGAATGATGCGGTGAAAGCGGATGAAGTTGGCGGACAATTTCCATTTTGGGTAGAAGACAACGTTAGGATCACAAAACCGTTATCAATATCCGCTTGACTCGGTAAATACAACCCGTTCAGCGATGTAGCTGACGGCGTAAAGGTTCCGGGCGAAGATGTGGTGCTGCTGGCCGACCAGATGCCAGTCGTTGTATAACCAGAGATCGTTCCTGTAAGTGCCACCGGAGCATTTTTGCATACGGGAATAAAATTCTGGTTCACGAGAACAAGCGGGGGTTCGAGAATAGTGATGTCGATCGTATTTGTTTCAGCGGGACAAACAGCGCCGCTACTTAACAGACTGAACGTAACATTCCCTGAATTGATGTCGAGTGCTCCAAGAAAATAAGTTGCCGTGATCGTTCCGAACTGCTGGCCCTGCGTGATAGAGCCTGTACCGCCGCTCAGCCAGGTTCCCTGGTTTGAAGTCCCTGTGATCGTTCCTGAAAGTGCAACAGATCCTGAAGCGGCACATACTGGAGTGATCGTGGATGGCAACAGTAGTTGTGGTTTCGGAATGATGTTGATCTGCATGGTGGCGCTTTCTGCCGCGCAGATACTGTTCTGCGTTGATGTAAGAGTTAACGTGATGCTATTTTGCAGAAGATCTGCCTGTCCCAGTATATAGGTGGGACTAAGCATAGCGTTGGTCAATGTATATGCGCCGGCTCCCCCGCTCCATGCGCCGGTACCGGTGATGCCACTGACATTTCCGTTAAGAGCGAGCGTTGTTGAGTTTGTGCAAACCTGTGTATTGCTCGGCACAATAGATACTATCGGAGCGTTAATAAATCCGACAGTAAAAGTGCTTTTTATATTGCTACACCCCTGAAGCGGCAAAGCAGTCGTCAGTGTCAGGGTGACAAGCCCGGTATTGATGTCAGCCTGCGACAATGTATATGTGGTCTGTTCTCCAGGTACCCCGAAACTTCCGCCGTTGCCTCCGCTCCAGGCGCCGCCGCCTGCATTGCTGACAGTAGCGTTTAATGCGACCGGGATAATGTTGTTGCGGCACAGGACAGTTCCGGTACTGGCAGTGATCTTTGGGTGTTGATTAATGATCAGCCTTACAGAGTCCGTGATATTTTTGCAAACTCCCGCGGAAGTAAGATAAAGCGTGATGGTCTTCGTTGGGGCCGTCGACGCTGTGTCATTCGCGCTCACAGTATAGATAGTTGATACAACTCCGATCGAAGATGTGTAAACTGGCTCGAATGTACCTGACGCTCCTCCCTGCAATGTTGATGTACCGAGGCTGACGCTCGTTGTCCAGAATCCTGTAAGTGCTGCCCCTGAAATTGTTCCGGTGACTGCAACGGTTCCAGCACCACCCGCGCAAATAGGTTGAACCGTTTGCGTTTTAACCGTTGTTCTTCTCAGAAACGAAGACATATAATGGAAAAGCGTTCCACCTGTTTGCGTTCCGTTAAACACTCCCATAGCGAAAAACCCGTTTGTTCCCGCTGAATTAAATAACAAATTCGACGAGTTAACCGGTATCTGAGCGGTAGTGAATGGCCCAAGCTGCGCGCCGTAAAAGGGTCCTCCTTGCAAAGTTGCAGTCGCGGGAATGGCCGTAAATTGAGTCTGCGCGATCGGGATCGTATTGCTGCTATTCACAAGCGTAAATCCTGCGATCGCTGCCGACTTGCAAAGCACGTTAAGAAAGAACGGGTCCGCATTGTTCCTGGTAAATGTAACACTGTCGGAGCCCGCACAGTTTAGTGGCGGTAACAACGCTTGTCCGAGTTCACAGCCGTAGCCGCTGGCATGAAGCAGGTAAATGTTTTTATCGGCCCGCGCATAGGTAAGATCCGAATTAAGGTTGTGGGTGTAGGTGTCTCCTTTGTTCAACATTATTGATGTTGTTGTAGCGCCTACTATTTCAAGTTTGGTAAAGTTCTGTGTGGCCACGGCAAAAAACGCTTCTCCTGTTTGGGGATTCAATTGGCCGCGATTGATGATATAATCCGTCCCAACTAATTCTACAGGAACGATCTGGTCGCCCATGAGATCATAACAAGTTTGGCCGGATCCGGATCCGGGATTCACCGAGTCATCAGAAACAGTTACCGCAACCGGTTTGTCTGAAACAACAATACTGCCACCAAGATTTTGACCGGGAATGCTTGTTGTTTGTGAAGTATTTTCAGCGGTATAACAAGCGCCCTCCACCGGAAGAAAAACACTGTATGTAACATTCGCCGGATGTCCTACCACGTTGCATCTTGGCGTGATCCATATTGTGGTATTGGGTTTGGTGGCAATGATGCAGATCATGCTTTTTGGCTGCGTGGTAATACCATCACCATTGTTATCCGTGGTTCCGAGATTTTTATTGTTCCATTTGTTCTGGAATGGACAGACGAACTCGGTCCCGAATGCATTTTGTCCTTTTAGTGAATAAGTTTCGGGATTGTTCGGCGTTACAGTGATCTCGTCGTATACCACTGTGATTTTTGACGTCGATCGTATCCTCACCCCGTTTGTGCGTACCACATTGGCAGGTCTGGTTTCCAGTGAATCGTAACCAAGACTTGTCGGGCTCGCGAGAGCGCCTCTCCAATAAACGATATCAACCAGCTGCGCCGGCCCCATCACGATCATCGTATCCAGCGAAAATGGTGATGCAGGTTGTTTGATATAAACCGTGGTGGAAGGGGCAGAAAAACTTGAAATATGAAATTTAATGGGTTGTTTCGGATTGTGATCAGGAGTCACCCATGGCGGAGCAAAATAAAAAAGCGTATCAATTTGGGCGGCCAGATTTCCACTCTGGAATAAGCAGAAGAGACATAACAATTTCAGGAGAACTTTTCCTTTCTTGAAAAGTCCCGCAAGAATGTTGTTTACGATATGGCAATTTTTGCTCACTGCCTGTTAGTCCTTTTTCTTGTTCTTTAGTGTGCTTTTGATAGTGTTATCAATATTATTAAGTTCTTTCTCGTCCTCTTCCTGTATCAATTCCGATTTCGTTTTTTTCTTTTTTAATGGAATCAGATACGATAACATGATCTCATGACTTCCTGTGTTATACCTGCTCAATTTCGTGACCGAATAATCGTACGCATAACCAAAGCCGAACTGCTTATCGATGTTACAACCAAGAAGAACGCTTGCATTTGAATTTTCACGGTAAGAAAATCCAATCCATATCATATCTTTATAAACGCCCTTTAAAATATATTCAAATTGTTTTGGCACGGGTGCGCTTGATCTCAACAGCACAACAGGTTGAAGCGCGTAACGTTTTCCCTCACCGAACCTGAAGTTGTATCCTGCAAAAGTGTAGAAGTGCGGTGTTTGTCTGCCGATTGAAGCGTTCCAGCTGATCCTACCCGCGGGCATCTGCTGATCGCTGAAGCCAAGGAAAAAATTCTTCGTATAAAAATAAAAACCAGCCGAAGCATCAAATGCAAATCCGTTCAATCCTCCGGTTGTGAGATAACTGTCGTCTGCATCATATGACCTGGCCTTGTATGATTTCACGCTGTATTGAACCACACCCGCACTTAGACCGAAATTGATAGCAGCCTTGTCATTGATCTGCAAATGATACGAATACAGGCCGGATACGGAGTTAAATTCCAGCAATCCCATTCTTTCTGACGTGATGATCCCACCTGCAGCCATTTGCGGGCGTTTGCGAAAGTTACCGTATCCATTGAAGTTTGCAGTAGTGGGTGCTCCGTCAAATCCAAACCATTGATTCCGGTACCCTGCATTAAATTGCGTTCCCTGGTTTACACCGGCGTAGGCAACATTGTACAACAATGGATTCATTAGAAAATTTGTATAAACACCCTGTTGCTGCGCATGCGAGCCCGCATGAAACAACACCATCGCGATGGCAGTGAGGAAGTAAATATTTGTTTTGCTCTTCAAATCACTTAAGTAAGGTGACCGATCCTCTTATTACAGGATTAAGATTGTCTCTCAGATCAATTGTATAATAATAAACTCCTACCGGTAAAGGATCTCCTTTGAAACTTCCATCCCACGCGTTGGAATAACCTGTGCTCGTAAAAATCTGTTGACCCCAGCGGTTAAAAATGGCTATCTCCGCTTTTGGAAAATACACCTCTATAAAATCAAGTCTCCATTCATCGTTCTTGCCGTCATCGTTTGGCGTGATCACGTTGGGAATAAGTTTGACTATCTCTGTGACAATATTGTTCACCCGTACTTCAAGTGAATATGTGCTCGGACAACCGAACTGATCCATGATCTTCAATTTCACAACATACAACCCGTTGTCCTTGTAAAAGGTTGAAGGATGTCGCACATAGCTGCTGTCACCGTTACCAAAATTCCAGGCCCAGCTTTCAGCGAAGGATGATGTATCCCTGAAGTTCACCGTCGCCCCTAACCCGGGAACCGAATTGTTCAGGTAAATAAATCTGGCAACCGGTCTTGGTGTGATGTCGATCGATTTGGAGATCACAGATTGACAACCTCTGTCACTTGTCACCACGTGGGTAATGTTATAGATTCCTTCCGAAGGGAATACGAGGGAGGTATCTTTTGCAAAGGAAAAACCATAACCTCCAAAATCCCAATAATGTCCGTTTGTTGGAATGATGTCGGGTGCGGTTACATTTGATCTATCAAAGAATTTAATCAACTGAGATGAACCGCTGCAATCGCGCGTTAACTGGAAACTGGCACTCGGCAAAGCACTCACCTGGACCAGTTTTTGCGCCGTATCGAAACAATTAAAATTATTGCGAACGATCAATTGAGCAGTATAAGTTCCGACTGCATTATAAAGATGTCTTGGGTTAAGGCTTGTTGACGGAACAGAGTTGTCACCAAAATCCCACACCCATTGGTTCAACGAACCGAGTTGCGATGGATTCACCGACTTATCATTGAATTCCGAGAGCTGTCCGAGACAAACAGGGTTGACAGAGAAATTCGCAAGAGGCTCTTGCTGGAAATTGATCCTCACAACATCTTCTGTACCTATGCAAAGACCATTGTTCGTCGTTGTCAGGGTAAGTGTGATATATCCAAAGGCAACTTCAGCAGGCGCCGCTATGTACGTGCTGTTCAGAGCGGCATTAGACGGTGTATAAGTCCCTATGCCACCTAGCCAGAATCCTGAACTTGTCACGCTCCCCGTCACTTGTCCGGATAACACGGCCTTTGGATCATTCACACACGAATTGATGTCGGAGCCCGCATTCACGATCGGTGGCTGCGTAAAAAGGATCTGAACACTGTCTTTAACCGGTAAACAAATTCCGTTGTTGGTACTTTCGAGGTATAACCACACACTCGCGTTTCCAAGATCGGCTGAGCCGGGAATGTAATTCCCATTGAGTGCAGTGCTATTCGGCGTGAAAATGCCATTGCCTGACGTTTGCCAGATGCCAGTTGAAGTAGTTGTTCCGGAAATAGAACCATTCAGCGTCACCGTAGAATTGTTGGAACATTTCACAAGGGGATTGACCGGGCTTGCCACCACGAACGCCGGTTTCGCCAGCATGACCACCACTGTATCCGACACCGGATTACAACCGGCATTATTTGTAGAAGTGAGAACGAATTGCAGCTGGTTCATCATCGTGTCAGTCACTGCCAGTTGGTATGTGGGAGTAAAGCTGTTTACCCCGGCAACAAAATTTCCGCTTGCAGGAATTAGAATGCTCCAGTAACCTTGATTGGTAGCTCCGTACACATCACCCGAAAGTTGTAAAGTCGGGTTGTTACCGCAGATCACTGAATTCGCACCTGCAGATACAATTGGAGGTTGTCGTACATGCAGTTTAAGAGTATCTGAAACATTCGGACAAACGCCCGTCGTATTGAGGACTATCTTCACGTACCTGTTATTTGGTGGAATGGAAGGATCGTTATTTGTCGTATCTAAAAGACTCGGGACATAAATATTACTGGTCAGTTGAGTCGCCCCGCCCATAAAAGTTCCAAATCCATTCACCAGGCTCCAGGCGCCTGTATTTGGACCACCGCCAACAGTGCCGTTGAGCGTGAACTGATTATTTGCACAGGTTGTTGCCGTTGGAGCAAAATTCGCACGCGCGAAAGCGTCAACACTAAACTCGCTCGCCTGAGCATAACCGGTTCCATTCGCCGTACCTCCGTTACGGACAGATACACCAAATATATCTGCATTGTTCTTTAACTCGTTGTAGGATCCCACCGTAATTGACGCAGTGGGAATAAATACCCTTGCGGCAACAAGGTTACCGTTACTTCCTGGAACAACGGAAAAAATATTAGCAGGTAAATTCAGAGCCGTGTTGTTGCTTGTGAGCGTAAATGAGCTCTGATAACCGTTTCGCGTCCAGATGTTCAAAGTCAGTGAATCAGAGGTGTGCCTAATAAAGGCTGAAGTATAAGAACCCGCGCAATAGGCCGGTGCCAACTGTGTCCCACCCAGTCGGCAACCATACCCGCTCGCATGAAAAAGATAAACGGGTTTATCGGCATGTATAAAATAGATCGGATCTGTTAAGTTGAACGAAAATGTTTCTGTGGCATTGATAAGCGTAACCAAAGTAGAAGTGGCGCTCGAGAGAGTGAAACTACTTGCATTCATGTGAGCTAACACGAACGCAGCGTCCGTTGTACCGTTACCCTTGACGATAATGTAGTCCTTGCCTGTAAGATCGCTCGGTGTGATCTGATCGGCGAATGTTGATCCGCAAGGATAATTCGTTGATCTCACCGTGCCCTTTACAGTCACAGAGATTGGTTTGTCTGATGAAATAATGGAGCCCGCAATTTCACTGGCCACCGATTTGTTGGTATCGAGCACCGAGAAAGTCTGGCCCTGCGTAAGCGTTTGAACAAAAGTGACATTTTTGCTATGACCAATACAATTAGCTTTTGGTGTGATCAAAACCGTGGTGAGACCGGCATTGGTGGCGACGATATCGAAACCCACGCCGCCATCTGAGACAGTAAATGTTGTGAGCAATGAGCTCGACGGTACGCAGGCATAAAAATCGGTTCCAAGCGCACGCCTGCCCTTCAGACAGATCATTTCCCGGTTCCCATTGTTTTGATTTCCGATCGTATAAAAGACCGAGACATTCTCTTTAGCGCTGATGTAAAGTCCTTTATTGGAAACTGTATTGACCGGCGCACTTTCAACAGAGCCGAGAAAAGTGGTAAGATCGAGCGTAAAGATACTTGCCGCCGCTATCGAAACGGTCGTATTCACGGCGGCAGTACCGGTCAACGCAGGTTGACGTATGTAAACATTGCTTGCCTGTGAGTAAGTTTGAATATGAAGAACAATCGGTGCGTCCCCGGGAGTCGAAATGTTATTGGAGATATCAGGAGCAACAAACCAAAAACTGGTGTCGATTTGCGCTCTGGAAGAAAAAAGTGTGGGAACG
>JADMIO011302009.1_pt1 | contig 18649 bp, 15 predicted proteins | sample 8958161 | NCBI WGS metagenome assembly JADMIO01 (sample SAMN16585339, study PRJNA669376) | soil metagenome | isolation source: Crop rotation soil | place: USA: Cullars Rotation, Alabama | collected 2011 | reverse complement strand
GACGTGAAGGCGCGCATCGAACCGACCGCCCGCCACGTCCTGTCGGTCAAGGGCTTCGAGGTCTGGGTACCCCGGCCCTAGCCGCCGATCTGGATCATCGCTTTTCTGGGCCCGCCGCCGCCGCCCAGCTCGAACAGATGGCCGTCGCGCTTCTTCGCGACCGCGGCGCGGATCGCGGCGGCGACACCGTCGGCACCGCCGCCGTGAAGCGCGGCACGCAGATCGACGGCGTCGTCGTGAGCCAGACACGCGTGCAATTCACCGGTCGACGACAGGCGCACGCGGTTGCAGTCGGTGCAGAAGTGCTCGGTCATCGCCGAGATGATGCCGAAGCGGTTCATGCCGGCGGCGTCCTCGACGCGGAAGTAGCGCGCGGGTCCCGCCCCGCGGGCCTTTCCGCCGCGCTCGGGATCAGCGGTCACGAGGCGGCCGGGAAATGCCGCCGCCACGGCGTCGCGGATGGCCGCCGCCGGCACCAGCTGCTCGGGCCGGTAGAGCGATCCCGCGGCCATCGGCATGGGCTCGATGAAGCGCGGGACGAAGCCCCGCTCCCACGCGTAAGCGCAGAGCGCGCCCACTTCACCGTCGTTCTCTCCGCGCAGGACGACCGCGTTGGTCTTGATCCCCGTAAAGCCCGCCGCGCGCGCGGCGTCGAGCCCCGCGAGGACGTTCGACAGGTCGCCGCGCCCGGTGATGCGCCGGAAGCGCCCTGGGTCCAGCGAATCGAGGCTGACGTTCAGGCGATCGACGCCGGCCTCGCGCAAGGGCAGGGCCAGCTCGGCCAGGCGCTCGCCGTTGGTCGAGAGCGACAGCTCCTCGAGGCCGCTGATCTCGCGCAGCCTGCGCACGAGCGCCGTCAGTCCGCGCCGCACCGTCGGCTCGCCGCCCGTCAGCCGCACCCGCCGGACACCCACACGCACGAACGACGTCACCAGCGCGGCCAGCTCGTCCGCTTCCAGGAGGTCCTCCGCCTCGGCGTGCTCGACGTCCTCGGGCAGGCAGTACCCGCAGCGGTAGTTGCAACGGTCGGTCAACGACACGCGCAGGTAGTCGATCTTGCGCTCCTGGGGATCGACCAGCGGCCGGCCGTCGTCAGCCTGGGCCCCGGACGCGGGCAGGGGGACCACGGACGCACCCGGGAAGACGGGCAAATGCCGTCGCGCCTCGGTGGATCCCTCCGTCGCCATGCCCCCTAGTAGTACGCCACCTTGCGCCCGTCGGGTACGGGACCGCATGACGCGCCGTCCACCCTCAGGAATGGACTGCTCGGCGATTGACCGGCTGCGCCCAGCGTGGGAAAAGTACGTCCGTCATGTCCATCCTTTCGAACGTCAAGGACGCGGTGTTTGGGCAGGCCTTCAAGCTGGCCGGCAACCCGAATGTGACCAAGCTGGTCAGCGATCCTCGCCTGATGAACGCCGCCATGAAGGCGATGAGCCTGGGCGGGACCGTCAAGACCGAGCTCGACCGCGCCGGCCGCATGGCCGCGGGCATGTTCGGCCTGGCCACCCAGGACGAGATGTCGTCGCTGCGCAACACGATCCACGGGCTCGAGGACACGATGGCCGGCCTCGAGGCCAAGGCCGCCGCCGCCTCGGCAGAGGCCCAGCAGGCGACCGCCGCGCTGGCCGCCGCCGGCGGTGATGGCGCCGCCCGCAAGAAGGCTTCGCCGGCCAAGAGCTAGGCGAGGGCGCAGTAGTTCCGCATGCCTCCCCAGATCGACGTCGCCCTCGAAAGACTCCGCTTCGGCCAGACCTCCCGCAAGGATCTCTGGTGGTTGCAGCCGCTGCTCACCGTCCTGGGTCTGACCGTCGGCTTCGGGTACCTGACCTACGCGCTCTTGCAGCCCGACTTCTACTGGTGGGGGCCGTACCTGTCACCGGTGGCGTCGCCGGAGATCTTCGGCAACTCGCCGCACGCGCTCTTTCACGGGGCGCCGTCCTGGTGGCCGAAGCAGCTGCCGCTCTTGCCCGCGATCTTCATCCTGTGGGCGCCGGGCGGCTTCCGCTTCACCTGTTACTACTACCGCGGCAGCTACTACAAGGCGTTCTGGGGCGACCCGATCAACTGCGCCGTCGGTGAACCGCGCAAGAGCTACCGGGGCGAGGCGAAGCTGCCGCTCATCATCCAGAACGTTCACCGCTACTTCCTCTACATCGCGATCGTCTTCATCGGCATCCTGACCTACGACGTCTACCTGGCGACGCAGTTCCCGGGGCCCACGTACCCGGGGCCTGAGGCCGAACAGCACTTCGGCGTCGGCATCGGCACGCTGATCATGCTGGTGAACCTGGTGCTCATCTCTTGCTACACGTTCAGCTGTCACTCGTTCCGCCACATCGTGGGCGGGGTGCTCGACGTGTTCTCGAAGTCGCCGGCGCGCAAGAAGGTCTACGACTGCGTGACCTGCCTCAACAAGAAGCACGGCCTGTGGGCGTGGTGCTCGCTGGCGTCGATGTGTTGCACCGAGCTCTACATCCGCCTGTGCGCGATGGGCGTCATCACCGATGTGAGGTTGTTCTAGATGGCCGTCGCCGATTTCGACACGCACGAGCACGACGTCCTGGTCATCGGCGCGGGCGGCGCCGGTCTGCGCGCGGCCATCGAAGCCGCGTCGACGGGCGTGAAGGTCGGCGTCATCTGCAAGTCGCTGCTGGGCAAGGCCCACACCGTCATGGCCGAGGGCGGGATGGCGGCCGCGATGGGCAACGTCGACGATCGCGACAACTGGCGCGTTCACTTCGCGGACACGATGCGCGGCGGTCAGTACGTCAACAACTGGCGCATGGCCGAGCTTCACGCCAAGGAAGCGCCCGATCGCGTGCGCGAGCTGGAGAAGTGGGGCGCGCTCTTCGATCGCACGAAGGACGGCAAGATCCTGCAGCGCAACTTCGGCGGCCACCGCTACCCTCGGCTGGCGCACGTCGGAGATCGCACGGGGCTCGAGCTCATCCGCACCCTGCAGGACCACGGCATCCACCAGGGCATGGAAGTGTTCATGGAGTGGACCGTCGTGCGTCTGCTCAAGGACGGCGGGCGCATCGCCGGCTGCCTGGCCTACTCGCGCGAGCGCGGCACGTTCAAGGTGTTCAAGGCCAAGGCCATCGTCATGTCGACGGGCGGCATCGGCCGCGCCTACAAGATCACCAGCAACAGCTGGGAAGGCACGGGCGACGGACACGTCCTCTGCTACGACGCGGGCGCCGAGCTCATCGACATGGAGTTCATCCAGTTCCACCCGACGGGCATGGTCTGGCCGCCCAGCGTGAAGGGCATCCTGGTGACCGAGGGCGTGCGCGGCGAGGGCGGCGTCCTGCGGAACAAGGACGGCAAGCGCTTCATGTTCGACGACATCCCCGAGAACTACCGCCCGCAGACCGCGGACAGCGAGGAAGAGGGCTGGCGTTACACCCAGGGCGACAAGAACGCGCGCCGTCCCCCCGAGCTGCTCACGCGCGATCACGTCGCCAGGTGCATCAACCGTGAGGTGAAGGCCGGCCGCGGCAGCCCGCACGGGGGCGTGTTCCTCGACATCTCCTGGATCAAGGAGAAGCTCCCGAACGCGCAGGAGCACATCAAGAAGAAGCTGCCGAGCATGTACCACCAGTTCAAGAAGCTGGCGGATCTGGACATCACGACGACGCCGATGGAGATCGGCCCGACCACCCACTACGTGATGGGCGGCGTGCGCGTCGACGCGGACACGCAGATGTCGCGCGTGCCGGGCCTGTTCGCGGCGGGCGAGTGCGCGGCGGGCATCAACGGCGCCAACCGCCTGGGCGGCAACTCGCTGTCCGACCTCCTTGTCTTCGGCAAGCGCGCCGGCGAGTACGCGGCCAAGTACGCCAAGGAGTCCGCGTTCCCCAACGTCGCCTCGGGCGAGATCGCGGAGGCCGCCAAGCACGCGCTGGCGCCCTTCGAACGTCCCACCGACGCGGGCGGGCCGTTCCAGATCCAGTACGAGCTGCAGGACATGATGCAGGACCTGGCGGGCATCGTGCGGAAGCAGGACGAGCTCGAGCGCGCTCTGGACGGCGTGTTGAAGCTGCAGAAGCGCGCCGCCGCCGTCGGCGTGAGCGGCAACCGTGAGTACAACCCGGGCTGGCACACGGCGCTCGACCTGCACAACCTCTTGACCGTGTCCGAAGGCATCTGCCGCGCGGCCATGGAACGCAAGGAGAGCCGCGGCGGCCACTTCCGGGACGACTTTCCCGAGAAGAGCCCCGAGTACGCCAAGTTCAACACCGTTCTCGCGCGTGAGCCTGACGGCAGCATGAAGCTGCGCCGCGAGCCCATCATCCCGCTGCCCCCCGAGCTGAAGCAGATCATCGAGACCGAGACCAAGTGATGGAAGCCAAGGGCGGCAAGACGAAGGCGACGTTCCGCATCTGGCGGGGCGACAAGTCGGGCGGCGGGTACAAGGACTACCCGACCGAGGTGTCCGAGGGCATGGTCGTCCTGGACGCGGTCCACAAGATCCAGGCCGAGGACGCCAACGATCTGGCCTGCCGCTGGAACTGCAAGGCGGGCAAGTGCGGCTCCTGCTCGGCCGAGATCAACGGCAAGCCGGCGCTCATGTGCATGACCCGTCTCGAGACGCTGCCGCTCGAGCAGCCGGTCACCATCGAGCCGATGAAGGCGTTCCCGAAGATCAAGGACCTGGTCACCGACGTGTCGTGGAACTTCGAGGTCAAGAAGACCATCAAGAAGTTCAAGCCGCGCAAGCCCGACGGCGCCGACGCCAACGGCAACCCGACCTGGGACGTGCAGCAGCAGGACGTCGAGCGCGCGCAGGAGTTCCGCAAGTGCATCGAGTGCTTCCTGTGCCAGGACGTCTGCCACGTCCTGCGCGATCACCACCTGCACGCCGAGTTCATCGGCCCGCGCTTCCTGGTCTACACGGCCGCACTGGAGATGAACCCGATCGACGACGACGATCGCGTGCCCGACCTGAAGCACGAGCACGGCATCGGCTACTGCAACATCACCAAGTGCTGCACCAAGGTCTGCCCCGAGGAGATCGTCATCACCGACAACGCGATCATTCCGCTCAAGGAACGCGTCGTCGACCGGATGTACGATCCGTTGACCCGCCTCCTGCGCGTCCTCAAGGGCTGACGGCGGCGGCGGGACGCGGGCGCCGCGTCCTGTAGAGCGCCGCCAGGATCAGGGCCAGCGTCGCGAACGAGAGCGCGAGCCCCGGTTTCAGGTACGTGCTGGCGTAGCGGAGGACGACCTTGCTGTGGCCCGCGGCGAGCGGCACCCCGCGCATCCAGCCATTCGCCGGCACGCAGGGGACGTCGTTGCCGTCGACGGTGGCCGTCCAGCCCGGGAACCAGGGTTCGGCCAGGACCAGCAGGCCGGGGCGGGCGCTCTCGACGTCGACCTCCAGCGCCTCGGGTTCGAAGTGGGTGATGCGGGCGGTGGCCGGGGCGGCGTCCGCGGGCACGTCGGCAGGCAGCCCCGGCAACGCGGCCTCGACCAGCGCGATCCGGTGAAAATCGTGGCCCTCGTACATCCGGCGGTTCGCGCGCCGGAAGTCCGGCTCGACGACGGCGGCGTAGGTCACGTACGACCGCGGATCCGGGTCGGGGTTCGTGACCAGCTTGTTCACGCGGGGATCGACCCCCAGCACCAGGTTCATCGAATGGAAGGGGAAGGGCCCCGTGCCCGGCGCCCACGCCGGATACGTGTTCTGCAAGAGCGGGGCTTCGAGCCCCTGCATGGCGTGGATGTGATCCCACACGCGGCCGAGCTGAAGCGCGACGTAGCCGGTCGGCATGCTGTAGCCGCCGGCCATCGACGCGTTCTCGCGCACGTGGGGCGGCGGGACGAACGCGCGAGGCGGGACTCCGTCCGGGGTGAAGAAACCGCCGCGTTCAAGCCTGGCCCGGACGGTCGCCTCTCTCTTGTGGCGCGAGAAATCCGCGAAGGATCGCTTGAGACCCATCGTCGCGAAGCCCAGATCACCGGCGGTCAGCGCCAGGAGCGCCACGCCGACGGCCGGCGCCCCCCACCGCGATCGGATCGTGTCCCGCAGGTGCCAGGCCGTGAGCAGCGCCAGCGCGGCGAGAATCCACGGCGCGCGCGCGAGCGACAGCAGAGGCGGCATCCCCGGGAAAAACGTTCGCAAGGCCAGGCTGCTGGCCGCGAGCGCCGTGGCCCCCATGGCCCAGAGCCAGAGGACGCCGAACCGTCCGCGGCGCTGCGTCCGATCCGAAAGGAAGATGCCCGCGGTCAGCACGATCGGCAGGCACACCAGCACCGCCGCGCGCGAGTGAATGCGCATCTTCGAGAGCGCCGGGATGACGTGAAAAAAGACCCTGAAGAAGGGCGTCCGGTCACCGACCGCGATGAGCGCCGCCACCGACGCGACCAGGGCCAGCGCCCGCACGTTCCGGTCGCGGCGCCACAGCGCCAGGCCCCCGAGCGCCGCCAGCAGCACGGCGATCCCGACGTACAGCTGATCGGGCGCGGGCGCGCGATGGGATGGGCCCCCCGGAATGACCAGCGAGCCGAACCCGGCGGCGGGCAGCGCGTAGGACGCCGCGAACGCGATCGACGGAGCGTTGCGGTTGCTCTGCCCCATGAGCTCGGCGATCGGCAGCACCTGCGCCGCAGCGAGGGAGACGCTCGCGCCGACGGCCGCGGCCAGCCACCCGAGATCCCGCGCCAGGCTGGCCGCCGCCGGACGAAAGGAGCCTTCGAGCCTGCGTCCGATCATGAAGAGCGCGGCGCCGAGGCCCGTCACCCACGACATCTGCGGATGCCCCGAGAGCAACTGCAGCCCCAGCGCCAGCGCGAGCCACGCGGCGGCACGCAGCGACGCGCGTCCCGGCGCCGCGTCCTGCAGTCCCACGGCCAGGCTCAACACGAGGGGCAGGTAGCACATGGCGTTCGCGTAGTTGACGACGCCGCTCTGGTACGAAGCGACCAGCGGCCCGCCGGCTGCGAACACGAAGGCCAGCGCGAGGCTGACGCGCGCGTCGACGCCCAGCGCCCGCGCGAGCCGCACCATGCCCCAGAGCCCTATCAACAAGTGAAGGGCCGTCAGGATCCCGGCGGCCACGTGTTGATCGAGGAACGCGTAGAGCAAGGTCGGCGGGTAGAACAGGGTCGCGTCGAAGTCCGCGAGGAACGGACGTCCCAGCATGACGTGCGGGTTCCACTGCGGCAGGCGGCCGGCTTGCCAGGCCGCGGCCAGGTGATCCTTGTAGAACGCGTGGATGCGGTCCCAGTCGATCGAGTCGAACAGCGTCGGTGACGTGAAGTGGTCGACCAGCGCCAGCGCCGCCGCTCCCAGCGTGAGAATCGTCCACTCCCGGCGTGTCGGCTCGCTGCTGCTCACGGCCCGCCTCTCGTCTCGCACCGTGATGTTGCCCGAGCCGTCCTCGTCACCCGGCCGCGCGACCGCCATCGGGGCGCCGTCAGTTGATCCGGCGCAGCACGAACAGCACGCGCAGGGTCAGCCAGATTGCGAGATCCTTCTCCTTGCCGACAGGCGCTTCCTTCTTCTTGGCCGCCGCGACCGCCGCGCCGTCTTTCGACGGTGGCGGGCCCGGGTACCAGAGGCCGTCGTCGGACTGGCGCGAACGGATGTACGCCTCGGCCGTGCGCACGCCCGAGTTCTCCTTGCCAAGGCCGATCGCCGTCACGGCGTCGAGCGCGTCGAGGACGTCCGTCCACATGCGCGGCTCGCTCAGGATCTCCCAGAACGCCGGGGCCTTGCGGTCCGGATAACGATCCGGCTGCAGGAAGCGCGTCGCCAGCAGCTCGGCCGCTCGCCGCGCCTCGCGCGACTGACGGTAGACGGGGGAAGCCGCGAACGAGCGCAGCACCATGCCCGTCACCAGGTGGCTCGAGGGGCGCGCCGCCGAATCGGTGCGCACGCCCCGCCATGCCCAGCCGCCGTCGTCCTGGCGGCGTTCCAGCAGGTAGCGGAAGCCCTTCTCGACGCGCGGGTCCTTGTCGAAGCCCGCCCGGCACAGGGCCGCGATCGCCCAGCCCTGAAAGTGCAGCGCCACGTTCTTGGTCCGGGCCGCGGGCGTTTCACCCAGCGCCAGATCGGCGATGCCGCCGTCGCTCTCCTGGGATTTGAGGAGCGCGTTGGCGGCCTTGTGCAGGGGCGTGGCGGCGGGGCCACCGGCCTCCGCGCGGATGCCGAGGTCGGCCAGGCGGTCGATGGCGCGTAGCGTCGCAAGCGCGTTCGTGAACGCGACGCTGCCGATGCCCTTCTCCGTGCCCCGGGGCGGGTAGTGCCCGTCCTTCTCGAACTTCTTCACGAAGCTCTTCACCTCGGCGAAGTCCCAGACCTCTTTCACCGTCGGGGCTTCGCTGTCGTCGATCAGGTCGCGCCTGACCCTGGCCACCACCGCGTGCGAGCCCTCACGCAGGAGCCGGGGAATCGGATCGCGCGCCAGCCGCGCACGCCAGCCCGACAGCGCACGCAACCCGGGCTGCGGGGTCGCAGGGGCGGGGGAGAAGCGGGGGCGGTTCATGGGTACCAAAATCTATCGCACTCCGGCCCCGGATGGAGGTTTCGCGATGCGGCCAACCGATCTATTTGGCGCAAATCCCTCCCGGAGCTAAAAATTGAGGGGCCAACCATGTCCCTGAAGGCCGATCAGCGACCCACCAAGCGCGAGGCGTTCCTCGCGTTCCTCCAGGAAGGCTGGGTCTCGGTTCATCTTGACGCAAGGCGGCTTGGCGTGGACGTGCCCAAGAATCTGCGGAGCGAGCCCCGGCTGGTCCTGCAATACGGCCGGGACATGCCGTTGCCCATCCCGGATCTCGAGGTCTCCGAGGCCGGCGTCCGGGCGACGCTCTCGTTCGCGCGCACCCCGCAGGCGACGATGGTGCCGTGGTCGGCGATCTACATCATCGCGTGCACGGACGGCCGCGGGGTCCTCTACCAGGAGGACATCCCGGAAGAATTGCTCGCGCTGGTCCAGCCCGTGGACGCCGAGACCGGGCAGCCGCTCGATCCCCTCAAGAGCCGGGAGAACGTGCTGGGCGCCGCCGAGGACGCGGCCGAAGCAGGCGCGCCGGTTCGCGCTCTGCGTTCCATCGGGATGAACGAGACCGCCGACGCTTCCGGGACGAGCGAGACCGCGGGCGCCGAGCCCGTCGTCGCAAGCGGCAAGGCGAAGAAGCGCAAGCCGGCCTTGCGCCTGGTCAAGTAGCGGCGCGCGCGGACCGCCGCCGGCCTATTCCTTGACGACGGCGTCGCAGAGGAAGCGGGCGAGCTCTTCATGGCGCGAGCGGGCGTCCTCGAAGCCGATGCGCACGAGCTCGCTGGCGTACTCACCGTCGAAGAGCACGTACGACAACAGATCCGCTTCGTTGGTCCCGCGGGCGTTGGCCAGCCGGCGCAGGAGCCGGATGCCCGAGCCGCCGCCCGCGCCCTTGAAGCGTCCGGCGCGCGCGACCTTGCCCGCGATCTCGCCCAGATCGCAGGACGGCCGGATCATGTACTCGCCGACGATGCGGTAGGGGGCCCCGCGCATCTTGGTGACCACGGCGTCGAGCCGCTTCTGGTAGGCCTCGTCGCCGGCCTCCTTGGCGGCGGCCACAAGGGCGTTGAACCGGCGCAGGCGATCGAGATCGTAATCGACGTGATCGAGCAGGAACGCGTTCAGGATCTTGCCGGCCAGGAACGCGGCCCCCGGGTAGGGCTGGGCTTCCTCGGGCGCGGACGCCACGGGATCCGGCTTGGAGGCGTGACGAAGGCCGATGACCAGGACCTTGTCGGCGCCCAGGCGCAGGGCCGGCGAGATGGGCGTGTTCTGGCGGAGGCCGCCGTCGCAATAGAAGCGTTCGCCGACCGCGATGGCCGGGAACAGGATGGGCAGCGCCGCGGACGCCAGCACGTGCTCGGGCCCGATGCGCACGGCCTGGGCACGCACGTGCGGATCGGGCGTCCAGGGGGGCAGGGGCTGCGCGCTCTCGACGAACACGACAGTCTTGCCCGAACCGATGTCCGTCGCCGAGACCGAGATCGAATCCAGGTGGCCCTGTTCCAGGTTCTTGCTGATCCGGCTCCACGGCATGAACCGCCGGACCATGCGCTCGAGCTGGCGGGTGTCGACCAGGCCCCCCAGGCGGCGGTGGCCCTTCTCGAACTCCGCGATCTTGCCGCTGCCGAGGAGGGTGGCCGGCGCGCGCATGAACTCGCGCACGCCGAAGGAGACCACCTCTTCCAGAACCAGCGTCTCCCAGCGGTTGACGAGCAGTTTGCCCTGTTCGGCCGGGATGTCCGCCGTCGACGCCATGAACCCCGCGTGGATGGCCCCGACGGACGTCCCGCAGACGATGTCGAAGTGGATCTGGCCGCCGATGTCCCCTGCCAGGTCCTCGCGGATGTACTTGAGGACGCCGGCTTCGTAGGCGCCGCGCGCGCCGCCGCCCGACAAGACGATCGCCACACGGGGTCGATCCCCGCGCCGCACGGGCTTGGTGGGGGTGCTCATCGGGGTCCGCCTAGTTTGCCGGTGGCGGGGCCGGGAGCCAAGAAATGCTTTATGATCGCAGCCATGCCAGCACCGACGAAGAACTCTCTCACGTTGACCCCCGGCGGAGGCTTCCTTCTGGAACCCACGGGATCGGCCGTCATCTTGACGCCCGAGATGCTCAGCGACGAGCAGCGGATGATGCAGGCGACGGCCGAGGATTTCATGCGGCGCGAGGTCGAGCCGAAGCTGGCGGCGATCGAGGAGAAGAAGCCCGGGGTCATGCGGGCGATCCTCGAGAAGGCGGGCGAGGTGGGCCTACTGGGCCACGACATCCCGGAGGAATACGGCGGCCTCGGCGGTGACAAGACCAGCAGCAGCCTGATCTTCGAGGCGGCGAGCCGGGTCGGCTCCTACGCCGTCAGCTATGGCGCGCACGTCGGCATCGGCACCATGCCCATCGTCCTCTTCGGCAACCCCGAGCAGCGGGCGAAGTACCTGCCCAAGCTGGCGACGGGCGAGTGGATGGCGGCGTACGCGCTGACCGAGCCCGGGTCCGGTTCGGACGCGCTGGCCGCGAAGACCAAGGCCGTCCTGAGCGCGGACGGCAAGACCTGGAAACTGAACGGCACGAAGCAGTACATCACCAACGCCGGCTTCGCGGACGTCTTCACGGTTTTCGCCAAGGTGGACGGCGAAAAGTTCACCGGGTTCATCGTCGAGCGGACCTCGCCCGGTCTCACCATCGGCCCCGAGGAGCACAAGCTGGGCATCCGGGGCAGCTCGACCTGCCCGCTCATCCTCGAGGACTGCACGATCCCGGCCGAGAACGTGCTGGGCGTCATCGGACAGGGCCACAAGATCGCCTTCAACATCCTGAACATCGGCCGCTGGAAGCTGGGCGTGGGATCGACGGGCGGGGCCAAGTACTGCCTGGAGATCGGCGTCGGGTACGCGAAGGAGCGCAAGCAGTTCGGCAAGCCCATCGCCGAGTTCGATCTCATCCGCAAGAAGATCGGCGACATCGCGACGCAGACGTTCGTGACCGAGTCGATGGCCTACCGGACTGCGGGGTTGCTGGACGCGCGCAGCGCCGCCATCGATCCCAAGGATCCGGCGGCGCAGAAGAAGGAGATGGACGCGGTCGAGGAGTACGCGATCGAGTGCTCGATCATCAAGGTGTTCGGGTCCGAGATGATGCACGCGTCGGCCGACGAGACGCTGCAGATCTTCGGCGGCGCGGGTTACATCACCGATTACCCCATCGAGCGGGTGAGCCGCGACGCGCGCATCAACCGCATCTTCGAGGGCACCAACGAGATCAACCGGCTGCTCGTGCCGGGCACGCTGCTCAAGCGGACCATGCAGGGGCGCCTGGGATTGATGGGGCTCATCGGGCAGATCCAGGGCGAGACGAAGGATCCGAAGACGATCGACCGCACGGTTCCGTCAGGGCCGCTGGGCGTCGAGCGGAAAAAGTGCGATTTCGCGAAGCGCGCCGTCGCCTACGGGGCGTCGATCGGCGTGCAGAAGTACATGCAAGCCATCTCGGAGAAGCAGGAGCTGCTGGGCGCGCTGGCCGATTGTCTGATCCTCGTCTATGCGATGGATTCGGCGATCACGCGCACGATGCAGATGATCGCGACCCACGGCGAGGAGAAGTCCCAGGCCGCCACGTGGATGGCCCAGCTCTTCGTCTCGCAGGCGCACATGCGCGTGTTCGACAGCCTGCGCGAGATGTTGATGTGGGTCTCGGACGGCGACGAATGGTCGGGCGAGATGAAGGCGCTCGACAGCTATTACGAGCTCACCCGCGTGAACACATTCTCGCTGCGCCGGAAGATCGCGATGCACACGATCGAAGCGGGCGGATATCGCGTTCTGAAGTAGCCGGCTTGCCCATGCGAACCACGCTTCGTTTCGTGTCGGTGCTCTGCTTGCTCGCTTCCTGCGGAGGGGCGGGCAGCCAGGACGGGGGCGCCGCCGGGAACGGCGGCAGCGGCGGCAGCGGTGGGACGGCGGGCAGCGGCGGGACGGCGGGCAGCGGTGGGACGGCGGGTACGGGCGGCAGTGGCGGCAGTGGCGGCACCGGGGGAGATGCGGGCACCGGAGGAGGAGGAGCGGCGGGCACCGGTGACGGCGGGGTTGCCGGCGCCGACGGCGGTACCGACGCCGGGGGTGCGCCGGGCAGCGACGGAGGCGGCGGCTCTGGCGGCGCGGGCGGCTCTGCCGGCACGGGCGGCGCATTTCTCGTCGACGGGGGTTCGGACGCGGCGTCGATTTCCGACGGTGGCGGTGACGGCAGCGGCGGTGATGCCGTCGTAGACGCCGCCGTTCCAGCCGAGGCGACGCTGGTGGTCGACGTGACCAAGCACACGTTTGCCGACCAGCTGGCCGGATCGGAAGGCACGACCGAGAAAGCGTTCACCTTCAAGAACGTGGGCGCAACGGCGACCGGCGAACTCACCGTCGCCATCGACGGCCAGTCGGAGGACTACTCCGTCGAGGACGGCTGCAACGGCGCGGTCCTCGACCCGAACGAGTCCTGCGCGATGATCGTGGTCTTCGTTCCACTGGAGGGTTCCCGGGGGCAGAGGGCGATGACCATCGACGTGAGCGGGACGCCCGGAGGCAGCGTGCGGGGGACCGCCACCGGCAAGTCGCTCGCCCCGGCGACGTTGGCGTTGACGGTGACCAACACCGTCTCGTTCGCCCTTCCCGTGGACGAGCCCTCGCAGCCGAGGATCTTCAAGATCACGAACACGGGGGACGTCGCGACGCCCCATTCCGTGGTGATCTTGATCCCGGAGATCGGCAACTACTCGGCCTTCACGCTGCAAGCGGATGGCTGCACTGGTTCCACGGCGCTCGCCCCGCTCGCGTTCTGTACGTTCCAGATCGTGTTCAAACCGTTCCGCTCCGGCCAGCACAGCGGGTACGTCTACGTGAGCTATGGCGACGATCCCGTCACGCAGGCCAATCTGGTAGGTCAGGGCGTCGCCCCGGCCCTGCTGGTCACCGTGCCCAAGGGGGGGGATTTCGGGCCCATGGGCCTCGATCGTTCGGGCAGCGGCCTCTATTTCGACACGTCCAACACCGGCAACGTGTCCACGCAGACCCTGACCGTGTCGGTCACCGGACCGAACCCGGGGGATTTCCCGTTCGACGTCGATTACTGCACCGGCAACGTTCTGCGCGGCAACGAGATGTGCGGGATCGGTTTCATCTTCAAGCCCGTCGCCGACGGGCCCCGCAGCGCCACGGTCACCATCAGCGACGGTACACTGCAGACGACGGTCACGTTGAAGGGCGAGGGCACGGAGAACGAAGCGCGGCTCTACTGGGATTACACCGACCAACCCGAGGGTGGCGGCGGGGCGGTCTATGCGTACCTGGGGATCTTCTCGTACGTGCTCGAGAACCGCGGCGACGTCCCGAGCGGTCCCGTCTCGATCTCCATGACCGGTCCCGATGCGGCGGACTTCGTGCTCGAGGACGTCGACTGCAACGTCTTCGCCGACGCGCTGCCGGCGTTCCCCGACGCCGCTTGTTACGTGAACGTGTCGCTGAACGCTGCCGAACCGGGGGACAAGGTCGCGTACCTGGAAGCCACCAGCTCCACCGGAGGCACCGCGAAGCTCGAGTTCCGCGGGACCGTGTTTTGACGACGGGCCCGCTCGATCCCGTTCCGCGGAACGTCCGGGTGGCCCTGCTGGTGGTGACGGCCCTGTTCCTGGTCCAGTTCGGCCGAACGTTGGGGTACGGGTTGGTCTGGGACGATCAGATCTTGAGCGGTCCTTTCTTCGGGCAACCGCTCGGCAAGCTGCTGCTGGGCACGCAGCAAGAGCAGCTCGACACCGTCATGCTCGAGACCCGCGGGTTCAAGATCCCCTTCGACAGCTACCGGCCCATCGCCTCGCTGTCCTACTGGTGCGATCTTGGTCTCTGGGGTCTGCGGGCGGCGGCGTTTCACGCGCACAACGTCCTGCTCGGTCTCCTCAACGTGTTCCTCGCCTTTCACGTCGCGCGGCGGCTGTTTCGCGCGGCGCCTTGGGTCGCCCTCGCGTGCGCGGCCATGTTCGCCCTGCACCCGTTGCAGGTGGAACCGGTGGCCTACGTGGCGGCCAGGTCGGATCTCCTGGCCGGGACCTTCACGTTGTTGTGCGCGCTGTGCGCCGCCGCGAGCGCCGACGCCGACGCGCAAGCCGCGCGCAGACGCTGGCTGATGGCGGCCCTGAGCGGCGCCTGTCTGGTGGCGTCGCTGCTGACGAAGGAAAGCTCGCTGGGGCTTCCGCTCGGTCTTCTCGCCATCGGGCTCGTGCAGGGACGGGTCCGATCCTTCGGCAGGGCCGCGCTCGTGCAGCTGGGCGGTGTCGCTGCCTGGCTGGCGGCCAGGACGATGCTCCTGCGCAGCGGCGACGCCGTCCAGGGCGACAGCCCCCTGCGGATGGTGCTGTCCGTGCCCGCGATCCTGGGCGGCTACCTCGAAGGCTTCTTCTTGCCCACGGACCTCTCGATCGAGCGGCAGTTCCACACCGCGACGGTCTGGTCGTGCCTGGCGGGCGGCGTCCTCGCGATGGGGTTGCTGCTCGCGGCGCGCAGGCGTCAGGGCCCGGACGGCTGGGCGGCTCAGGCAGCGGCGGGCCTTCTGTGGGCGGGCGCCTTGCTGGCGACGGCCCCGTTCGGCGTCTTCTCCACCAACGTGCTGTCGGACCGCTATGCGTACGTGGCCATTCTCGGCATGACGATCGCGTGCGCGGCTCCGCTGCAAGACCTGCGGCGCGCGCGCCCCGCACTGAAGCCGATCCTGATGGGCGTCGCCGGCGTGTGGTCTCTCGGGCTCGCCCTGGTGGCGATCCTGCAGGTTCCCACCTGGCGCGACAACGGGACGCTCTACGCCCACGCCCTGCGCACGCAACCGGACAGCAGCATGGCAAGCTACCGGGTCGGTTACCTGCACGCGCGAAACCGGCAGTGGGAGCTCGCTCTTCCCCACTTCGCGCGCGCGGTGGAGCTGGACCCGGGCAACTACGTCGCGCTGAACAACCAGGGCGTGACGCTCTTGAACCTGCGCCGCTGGGACGATGCCATCGCCGCGCTCGAGCGGGCCTCGGCCGTCACCGGCAACATCAACTACCGGGCGCTCTACAACATCGGCCTCGCGCACGAAGGGGCGGGCCGGCGCGCCTTCGCGGCGTCGGCGCGGGTCAACCACGCCTACGAGCAGGCCCGCCGCGCGCTTCACGACCGCTGCCCGGCCGGCCAGCCCGCCGAGCCCTTCTGATAGGATGATCGCAGTGGCGCCCAGGTCTCCCTTGCGCGCGTGGTGGACGGTGGTCTCCGTCGTCGGCACCGTCTCGGCGCTGGTCATCCTGGCGGTCACCGTCGATGCCGCCGCTCTTCTGCAGGCCTTCGCCGCCGTTCCGCTCTGGACCTGGGGGGCGGCGCTGGCGCTCTACGCGTCGGCCATGTGCCTGGGCGTGCAGCGCTGGCGCATCCTCCTGCGCACGTTCGGCGCGACGAACGTGCCCGCCCCGGCCTTCCTCGCGCGCGCGTATCTCGTCGGGTTCTTCTACAACACGTGCTTGCCCGGCGGCCTGGGCGGCGACGTCGTCCGGGGCGTCGCCAGCCGCAAGGCGTTCGCGAACGACAACACGACGGGGGGCCTGGCGGTCGTCTTCGTGGAACGTCTCATGGGCGTGACCGCGCTCTTGCTGCTGGCGTCGGGGGCCACGTTCTTCTTTCCCCTCAACGGCATGGCGAACCTTCACCTGGGTGCGGCGGTCATCCTGGCCGGGATCGCCGCGTCCCTGGCGCTCCTGGCCTGTGCGCCACGGCTTTCGAAGGTGCTGCCCCGTCGGCTGGCCCGCGTCGTCGCCCAGGTGCCCATCCCCGGCAGCTATGCGCCGTTCTTGCCCGTGCTCCTCATCTCGCTGGCCGACCAGGCCTGCGTCGCCCTGTGCGGGCACCTCTTGATCCACAGCATGGTCCCAGCGGTCGCGCTGTCGCAGTCGCTGGCGATCATCCCCGTCGCGGCCGCGTCGGCGATCCTGCCTTTCACGATGGCCGGGATCGGCGTCCGCGAGGCCGCCTTCGTCACGCTCTACGGGACCGTCGGCGTCAACCGGAGCGAGGCGGTCGCGGGGTCCGTCGCGCTCTTCTCCTGCCAGCTTTTTCTGGCGCTCGTCGGCGGTCTCGTGGTGCTCTTCGGATCGCTGGATCTCCGCAGGCCCACGCCCGCGTCCTCACCCCCCCGATGACCACCTCACCTCCACGCCTGACCCTCATCATTCCGGGGCTCAACGAGGAACAGAGCATCGGGCCGATGCTCGACTCGCTGGCCGGCCAGCCGTTCATGCAGCGGCTGCGGCACCACGTCGACGTGCTGGTCGTCGACGATGGCAGCACGGATCGCATGGCGGACGTGGCCGAGTCCAGGGCCGCATCGTTCGAGAACCTGCGCGTCCTGCGTCTTTCCCCCAACGTGGGCAAGGGCAACGCGATCGCGCGCGGGATCGCAGAGGCCAAGGGCGACGTGATCGGCTTCGTCGACGGCGACGACACGTTCGCGCTGGCCGACGTCGAACGCTTCTATGACACGGTCTGCGGCGGCGCCGACGTCGTCATTGGCGATCGCCGTTTGAAGGAATCCGTCTACCGCGTGCCGGCGTGGACGATCCCCTACATCCACTTCCGCGCCTTCGTCGGCCAGCGCTTCAACTTTCTCGTCCGGACGCTGACGCCTCTGCGGGTCATGGACACGCAGTGCGGGTTCAAGATGTTCTCGCGCCGCGCGGCCCAGCGCTGTTTCTCGCGCGTCCTGGTCGGCGGGTTCGTGTTCGACGTCGAGGTCCTGTTGACGGCGCACGAGGCGGGCTTCGCCATCACGCCGTTGCCGGTTCGCCTCACCTACAAGAACCCGGAACCCACCGCGGACGTCGCCTCGATGTCCGTCAGCGTCGCTGGAAAATTCCTGCAGGTCCTCGCCAACCAGCGCGCCGGCAAGTACAAGACCTGAGGCACGCGTGATCTTCGTCGCGGACGATTTCGGCTTCTCACCCTCCACCAACGCCGCGATCCTCGAGCTGGCGGCCGCCGGGGCGATCGACGGCGCATCGGTCCTGATGACGGGCCCCAGCGCCGACGGCATCGCCCAGCTGGCGCGACACCCCGGCGTGAAGGTCGGCCTGCACCTGAGCCTGACGTGGGGCCGCGCCGTCTCGGATCCCGCAGGCCTCGGCGCGCTGGTGGATGGGCAAGGGCGATTCCACGCGCTGTCCGCTTTCGCGCGGCGGCTTCTGGCACGGCGGATCGAGATGGCGGCGCTGCGCACCGAGATCGAGGCGCAGCTGGAGGCCTTGCTCCGGTGCGCAGGGCGCGTCGACTACGTGGACGGTCACCAGCACGTCCACGTCGTGCCGCTGGTGTTCGAGACGCTGAACGAGATCCTGGGAACGGGCCGGTTCGGACGCTGCCGGGTCCGGTTCGGCACGATGGCGGACGGTCCACTCGTCCGCCGGGGCCTCTTCAACACGTTCGTCGGTTACCAGCACGTCCGCCGCCGGCTGGGACGTGTCACGTTCCACTTCGACACCGCCGCGACGGTCCGCGATCTCCCACCGCCGGGCGGGGCGGCCACGGATGACGGGACCGAAGCGATGCTGCACGTCGCGCACCCGGACGTCCCCGAGCCCCACCTGGACGGTTCGACCTACGACTTCCAGAGCCGCGTCGATCAGTTCCGCCGCCTGCTGGCTGCCCGCCGTCGCTGAGCGCCGGTCAGCGCACGCCCGCCGCGGCGATCGTCGTGCGCGGCACCCAGACGGTGCTGGCCCCGAAGCGCGCGGGCAGGCGGAGCCCGAACTTTCGCGCCAGCAGCGGGGCCGGGAACGCGTGGGGGTAGGGGACCGCCTCGACGCCGGTGAAGCCCTCTTCGATCAACAGGCGGTGCAACGTGGTCCGGTCGAAATAGAGAACGTGCTCGGGAATCTTGAAGGACGGCCAGCGCGCGCCCAGCACGTGACGCCACGGACTGCCCATGTCGGGGACGCCGAACACGGCGCGCCCGCCGGGCCGCAACCGTTCCCGCACCCCGCGCACGAACGCGCGCGGATCGTAGATGTGCTCCAGCACCTGGAACGCGACGACCAGGTCGTACCTGGCGCCCGGCGGTACCGATTCCAGGCCGCCCGCGAACACCC
>JADMIO010970583.1_pt1 | contig 18652 bp, 17 predicted proteins | sample 8958161 | NCBI WGS metagenome assembly JADMIO01 (sample SAMN16585339, study PRJNA669376) | soil metagenome | isolation source: Crop rotation soil | place: USA: Cullars Rotation, Alabama | collected 2011 | reverse complement strand
GGACTACCGGCGCGACTCGCCCACGCTCGCGCCTCTGACTTTCTATCATCAGCTCTCTGCTTTCGTTGACCCGCGTCTGCCGGTGCGGTACCCTGCCCCAGAGGCCCGCGCAGAGAAACAGTGGGCCGACAAGCGTCCACCTGTTGCGAGGAGGGGCTCAATGGCGCGCAATCCCCGACTAGCGTTGCGATCTGTGCTGACCGGCCTGAGTGTTGGCCTGATCGTCATGGCCTGTGGACCGAGCTCGAGCCCGGCGCCAACAACTGCGCCGGCCAAGCCGACCGAAGCCGCCAAGCCCGCGGCGCCGGCCGCACCCGCCGCTCCGGCCGCTGCACCCGCTGCTTCGCCTGCCGCCGCGGCTGCCGCCCCCGCCGCAGCTCCGGCCGCCTCTCCCGCGGCCGCCGCTCCGGCCGCCAGTCCGGCTGCTGCCGCGCCAGCCTCGCCACCGATTAACCTGGAAGCTGCCAAATCGGAGGGCAAGGTCGTCGGCTACGGCGTGCTGATCGACTCGCAGTGGAAGGCGCTCAACGACATCTTCCAGAAGAAGGTCGGCATCCCGGTCGAGAACTTCCGTGGGGCGACCAACCAGGTCGTCAGCCGAGTGGAAACCGAGAAGGCCGCCGGCCAGAACCTGTTCGACTTCATCATCGTCGAGTCGCAGTATTACGACGCTTTCGCGAAGGCTGGCTACGTCCAGAAGCTGCCCGGCGACGTCATCACCCGTGTGCCGGACAAGTGGCGCGACCCGAACGGCTACTACGCGGTCTTCACCCTGTTCCCGACGACCGTCATCTACAACACCGACATGGTCGGCGCAAACGCACCCAAGGTGCTCGATGACCTGCTCGACCCACGCTGGAAGAACAAGATCGCGATGACCGATCCGGTCCTCAACGAGACCTTCCTGCGCTGGTTCTACGTGATCCGCAAGCAGATGGGCGAGGAGAAGGCCAAGACCTTCTTCACCGGCCTGGCGGCCCAGAACCCGACCATGTTCGAGTCCGGCAACACCGTCTCGACTAACGTCAATCAGGGCCAGTTCCCGGTCGGAATCGGCTTCATGACGCACGTGCTGTCGGTTGGCGGTCCGAACGGCCACATGGACTACATGAAGCTGAACCCCATGCAGGCTGGCAACGGTGCGCTGGCGCTGGCCAACAACCCGCCGCACCCAAACGCCACCCGCGCGATGAGCGACGTGTTCATGTCGCCGGAGTACCTGCAAGCGTCCGGTGACCTGGGCTATCCGATCACCGTGCCGGGCGTGAAGAGCGCCATCAAGGGCGCTGATGAGATCACCTTCGAGTCGCTGCCAGGCATCAGCAAGGATCAGTTCGACGAGATGCAGAACTACTTGAAGGCGATCTTCAAGAAGTAGCCGGGGCTGCGCAGAGTCGATCGACCGATGGCGACCCTCACCAGGCCAGCCGAGACGCTGCGAATTTCGCGGCTCAGCGGGCTGCGCGGTCTCTCACCCGCGCAGCTTCTGGCTGGGCTAGTCGTCGGGCTGGCCGCGCTGCTCTGCCTGTATCCGGTGGCTATGCTGCTTCGCGGCAGTCTGCACACCGGGCGAATCAACGATCTCGGGCCGCTGACCCTCCAGAACTACGTCCGCGTCTATTCGAATCCCGAGACCTACCAGCTTTTCACCACAACAGTCTGGTACGCCGTCAGCGTGTCGCTGGTCTCGGTTGCAATTGGCTTCCTGCTGGCCTGGGTTGCCGTGCGGACCAACGCACCGCTAGCCAGTCAGATGAGCTGGCTGATCTTCATTCCCTACGCCCTGCCCAGCACGCTGACCTCGGTCGCCTGGATCCTGCTGGCTAATCCCAACACCGGATTTCTGAACCAGTTCGCCCGCGTCTTCATGGGCGAGGACGCCACGCCCTTCAACATCTACAGCCTCGGCGGGATGGTGTTCGTCTCGTCGACGCACGCCTTCGCCCTAGCGTTCGCGTTCCTCTCGGCGGCGCTGCACTCGATGGACCCGTCGCTCGAGGAGGCCGCCCGGATGTCCGGAGCGACCACGCTCCAGATAGGTCGCCGCGTCAGCTTGCCGTTGGCCTGGCCGGCGATTTTTTCGATGCTGGCGCTTCTGGTGATCCTGGGCCTTGAATCGTTCGATGTCCCGGCCTTCATCGGTATCCCCGCTAAGATCTACGTCTTCACGACTGAGGTCTTCATCCAGACCCGTGTCGTCACCCCGCCCGACTACGGCATGGCGGCGGCTTACGGAGCTCTGCCGCTGCTGCTGGCGCTGCTGCTGACCTACTACTACCAGCGCAGCATCATCCAGCCCGAGCGCTACGCGACGATCGGCGGCAAGGCCTACCGCCCGCGGCGGATCGACCTGGGTCGCTGGCGCTGGCTCGCGTATGTGGCCTTCCTGGTCGTCTTCCTGGTCGTGGCGGTCCTGCCGCTGCTCACGCTGGCCGTAGTCTCGCTGGCGCCGACGCTGATCGCCGCCAAGAACTTCGCTGTTGGCAGTTTCAGCCTGCAGCACTATCAGACGGTGCTCGGCGACCCGATCGCCCAGCGGGCAATCAAGAACACCATTATTCTGGCGGTCGTGGGCGCCACAGCCGCGATGGGCATCGCCTTCCTGGTGGCCTACGTTACGACCCGCACGAAGCTGCCCGGGCGTGGCCTGGTCGAGTACATCCTGTTCCTGCCATTTACCTTTCCCAGCGTCGTGCTGGCGGTTGGCATCCTCTGGGGCTACATCCGCTTCCCGATCGCGGTCTACGCCACGATCTGGATTCTGATGATCGGCTACGTCACCAAGTTTCTGCCCTATGGCTTGCGGACGATGTCGACCTCCTTCTTGCAGATCAACCGCGAGTTGGAGGAGGCGGGACGCACCTCGGGTGCCAGCTTCGGCCAGATTCTGCGGCGGGTGATCCTACCGCTCAGCCTGCCCGGCCTGATCGCCGGCTGGTCGCTGCTGGTGGTCGTCTTCATGCGCGAGTTCAGCATCAGCCTGATGCTCTGGGCGTCCGGATCCGAGGTGGTCACCGTGCTCTTCTATGACTACTGGACCAACGGCCGTTTCGGGCAGCTTGGCGCGCTCGGCATGCTGCTAGTGTTCTTCTCGCTCGTAATTGTCTTCGGCGTTCGTCGCCTGGCTCGCCTGGACACCGTGGCGACCACTTGAGCACCGCCGGCGGCCAATTCTCCGGCTGCACCCGTTCGCGCCAGCTCTCACACTCGGTCAAAGGAGACCCTTCGTGACCACCACCGCCTCCTCGTCGATCACCCGCACCCTGGCCGAGTTCGCGCTGAGCATCGACCCGGCGAAGGTAGATCAGGCAGTTCTCCACGAGACACTGCGGATTTTCGTGGACACCGTGGGCTGCGCCGTCGCTGGCCACGTCACACCGGCTGGCCAGATCGCTGCCGACCTGGTGCGCGACGAGCGGGGCCCACGCCTGGCCAGCGTGATCGGAGCCGGCGAGAGCAGCATGATGCCAGCCTCCTACGCCAACACCGTGCTGAACAACGCGCTCGACTTCGAGCCGGTTGGTCCGGAGGGTCACGTCTGTGCGGTGGCCGTGCCAGCCGCGCTAGCGGTGGCCGAGGCTATTGATGCATCCGGCTCAGAGCTGCTGGCTGGCCTGCTGGCGGGGCTCGAGCTCGGCGGCCGAGTCGGCGGCGCCGTGCGCCGTCCGGCCCAGAGCGGTATGAAGAAGACGCCCGACGTGCGTGGTACCGCCCACGCCGTCTTCGCGGCGGTCGCGGCGGCCGGGCGTCTCCTGAAGCTCACACCTGATCAAATGCACAACGCCTTCGGCATCGCCGGCTACAGCGCAACGGTGCCGACGCTCAAGAAGGTCATGTCGTCGCCGCACTCCCCGATGACCAAGTACGACCACCTCGGGCTAATGACCCAGAACGGCATTCAGGCCGCCCTACTGGCCCAGCGCGGCTTCAGCGGCGACCCGCAGGTGCTTGAGGGCGAGTTCGGCTTCTGGCGCTTCGTCGGCGCGCTGGGCTGCGACTGGGAGCACTTGACTCGCGATCTCGGCAGCTACTGGACCATTCCTGAGACCTGGTTCAAGGTCTACCCGGTCATTCTCTACACCAACCCGGGCGTCGCGCTGACCCGCCAGATAGTCCGCGAGCACAACATTTCTCTCGACGCCATCGAGCACGTCGAGATCGCCACCAACCGCACCAACGAGGTCCAGGCCGGCAAAGAGATCCTCGACGCCATGGACGCCTGGACCAGTTACCCCTACAACGTCGCCGTCGGGCTGTTCGACGTCCGCCCCTGGCGCAACTGGCAGGTGCCCGAAACCTACCGCCGGTCGGACGTCCTCGACCTGATGCGGAAGGTCGACCTGCGCCCGCTCCAGGCCGCCGAAGTTTCGACGATGGGAAACTACTGGGAGGGCTGGTGCCCGGTCCGGGCCGAGATCAAGGCCGGCGGCCGCACCTACGACGGCGCGATGGACTACCTGCCACTGCTGCCGGACGATGCCCTGAACGCCAAGTTCCGCGAGAACGTCGGCGGCATGCTGCCGGATGACCAGGCTCGGGAGCTCGAGCGAAGCTGCTGGGACCTGGCCAGCCTAAAGAGCGCTCGCGAGCTCGGAACGCTGCTTCGGGGCGACCGCTAGGCAGCACCACTACACATCCCGAAAGGACACCCGATGCCGCACAGCTTCTCTGGCAAATATGCCATCGTCGGGCTGGGCGCGCTGGTCGGCCGCTTCCCGGGCCGAAGCGCCCGCGCCCTGGAGGTCGAGGCGGTTCGTCTGGCGATTGAGGACGCTGGTCTGCAGCGCTCTGATATCGACGGCGCGATCAACACCCGCATCGAATCCGGCTCCGGCGAGTCGCGAGGTTGGACCGACTCTTACGCCCGCATCCTCGGCCTGCCGACGAAGTTCTACTTCACGGTTCAGCGCGGCGGGGCAATGACACACCTGGCAATCGTCGCCGCCACCCAGCTTCTCGACCTGGGCATCGCCAACTACGTCGTGGTTGGCTACGGAGCCAGTGACTGGTCCGACACCCGCGACCGCGGCGAGCGGCGGCAGCGCCACACCGAGCGCGAGGGGCTCTGGGGTCGGCCCTACGGCGACCTGAGCGCCGCCAGCCATCACTCTTTCTTCGGCTCGCGCCACATGCACGAGTACGGCACTACCAACGACCACCTCGGCATGGTGGCCGTCTCACACCGACAGTGGGCCTGCCTGAACCCCGACGCCCAGATGCACGGTCGGCCGCTGACGCTGGAGGATTACCACAACTCGCCGATCTACGTGGAGCCGTACCACCTGCTGGACCTCTGTCTCGTCAGCGACAGCGGGGCTGCCTTCGTGATCACAACCGCCGAGCGCGCCCGCGATCTTCCGCGCCCGCCGGTCTACGTGCGAGGGGTCGGCTTCGGTGAGGCCATGCGCGAACTGTGGTGGGAGAAGAAGAACTACACCAACCTGGCGGTTGACACCGCCAAAGCCTCCGCCTTCGATCAGTCTGGTCTGACCCTGGCTGACATTGATGTCGCCGAGCTCTACGACTGCTTCACCATGGAGGTCATCCTGCAAATGGAGGACTACGGCTGGTGTGGCAAGGGCGAGGGCGGGCCGTTCGTGGCGGCCGGCAACATCGCCCCGGGCGGCTCGATTCCGGTGAATACCGGCGGCGGCCTGCTCTCCGGCGGCTACATGGCCGACTGGACGCCATTCGTCGAGGCCATCATTCAGCTTCGCGGCGACGGCGGCCCACGCCAGGTAGCCGACGCCAAAGTAGCCCTTGTCAGTGGCCACGGCGGCGAGATCCTGCGACCCGGCATGTGCTCGATCCACTCGAGCCTGCTGCTTTCGAACGAGCTCTGAGCGGGGATGACGATGGCCTGGAACAAGCCGTTGCCCAACATCGACCTCGACCACCGCGAGTTCTTCGAAGGTCTGCGCCGCCACGAGCTGCTCGTGTTCCGCTGCAAGAGCTGTGGCGCCAGCCTCTGGCCAGCCGCCTACTGCCGCTCGTGCCCGGCCGAGCCGTTCTACGGCAACATGGAGTGGGCCCCGGCGAGCGGTCGCGGAACCGTCTTCGCCTTCAACATCCACCGTGCCGCCTTCCACCCCGGCTTCAAGGACGACTTACCCTACGTCTACGCCCTGATCGAGCTCGAAGAAGGCCCCAACTTCGGCTCGAACGTGATCGGCTGCGACCCGACTGAGGTGCGGGTCGGGATGCCGGTCGAGGTCGTCTACGAAGACGTCGAGCCCGACGACGGCGAGCCGTTCACGCTCGCTCGCTTCCGTCCCCGTCAGAAAGGATGATGCGCGCGTCGACCGCCTGAATGCCATCGGCATAGCCGAAGACCGGGTTCAGGTCGATCGACTCGATTCGCGGCTCTGCCAGCATCAGCTCGGACAGCACGACGAGTGCTCGTGTCAGGGCGTCGCGGTCAACCGCTGCCTGGCCGCGGGCGCCCTTCAACACGGCGCTGGCGCGGATCTCGTCCAGCATCTCGGCTGCGTCCGCCTTCGTGATGGGGGCGACGCGCAGCGCCACGTCCTTCAGCGTCTCGACGAAGATCCCGCCTAGCCCGAATAGCAGAACCGGTCCGAACTGCGGGTCGCGGTTTGCGCCGAGCACCAACTCCAGCCCCGGTTTTGCCATCGGCTGCACTGCCACGCCTTCGAATCGAGCGCCCTGAGTCGCAGCGACCTGCTGCAGCTCCTCGAAGGCCCGCCGTACGGCTCCAGCATCGATCAGCCCGAGCCGCACGCCGCCGACGTCGCTCTTGTGCAGGATCTCTGGCGCGACGACCTTCAGCGCAACCGGGTAGCCGTAAGTCTCGGCCAGCTCGACCGCCTGGTCAGCCGTCGCAGCCAGCCCCGTTGCCACGACCGGCAGTCCCGCTACTCGCAACAAGTCCTTCGCTTCGACCTCGTCGAGCGCGCTGCGATCGGTCGGCAGGGCCGGGAGCGCTGGCAGGTGCGGCCGCCCTCCAACCTCGCGCCTCTCCGCCTGCCGCCGCAGGAAGCGGCTGTAGGCGGCCAATCGGCCGAGAGCCTGGACGCCGCGGCCGTAGCCTTGCCCAAACACCAGCCCGGTTTCTCGGATGAGCTGATGCCACTCGTCGCTGAAACGATCGGCACTGCGCGACAGGACCGTGAAGAGCCGATCTGGATTGGCTGCGCGTGCCTCCAGGAGCTCGTCGACTCGCTTCTGCAGTCGGCCAATCGGCCCATTGCGCGGCACCGTGAAGCGTGCCACGACCATGTCGATCTGCGGCTCGGTCGCCAGCGTTTTGAGGATCAGCGGGAACGATGTGTCCATCTCAGGCACGGTCCAGGTCGCGCCAGTGTCGAGCGGGTTGGCGGAAGTGGTGCCGATCGGCACCAGCGGCTCGAAGATCCTGGCGGCCTCGTCGGAGAAATCCGGCAGCTCCAGGCCGGCCGCCGCCGCCGTGTCGCACAACAGCCCCTTGCCGCCGCCCGAGATCTCGATGATCGCCGCCCGCTCGAGTGGCCGCCGCCGAAGCACCGGTACTGCTCCGCTCAGCAGCGCGCCCACCTCGATCAGCTCGTCGACGTCGTGGACCCGGATCAGGCCTTTCTGACGGACCAGTGCGTCGAATACCTCGTCGCTGCCGCTCAGCGCGCCGGTGTGGGTCAGTGCCGACTGGGCAGCCTTTGCCGAGCTGCCCAGCTTGACCAGCACGATCGGCTTGCCAGCCACGGCCGCCTTGTCCGCCGCGCGAACGAAACCGGCCGGATCGCGGACCGCCTCCAGGATCCCGATGACGACTTCGGTGTTCGGGTCTTCGACGTAGTAGTCAAGCAGGTCGGCCGCCGTCAGCCCAACCTCGTTCCCAGTGGATGCCAGGTGGCTGAAGCCGATCCCGCGGGCATTGCCGTAGGAGATGATCTCGTTTAGCAGCCCGCCACTGTTTGAGATCACGCCGACGTTGCCGACGACTGACTCGCCCAGTCCCGAGCCAGTGAAGGCGCCACAGCGGTTGACCACGGAGGCCACGCCGAAACAGTTCGGCCCGATCAGCAGCAGGTCGTGCTCCTGCGCGATCTGCTTGACCTGGCGCTGCAGCTCGGCGCCAAGCTCGTCCGCCTCTGCAAAGCCGGCCGAGACGATCACCGCCGCTCGCGCACCCCGCTCGGCGCAGGCTTGCAGCGCCTCCGGTACCCGTTCGCGGCCGATCACGAGCATCGCGCACTCGATCGACTCCGGCAGGTCGGCCACCGACGGGTAGGCCTTGATCCCGTGGACCTGATCGCGGCGCGGGTTGATCGGGTAGTAGCGGCCGTCGAACTGCAGGTCGCGCAGCGTCAGGTAGGCGCCCGCGCCGTAGCTGGAGCTCTCCGAAGCGCCGACGACGGCGACTGACGAGAAGTTGAACAGCGGATCGAGACGATGCCCAGCCATGTTCGGGCGCCGCTCAGGAAGGCTTGCGCTGCGCCTCGGGCGAGCCGAGGCCGGGGCGGTACTCCTTCTTCATGAAGCCCTCGATACCCCCTATCGCGCCGCCGCTCTTCTGGTTGTGCGCCAACTGGTCGACCTTCGCGCTCAGCCAGTACCAGGCGTCCTCGTAGCTGACCGACGGCGAGACTGCCTTCCAGGCTTCCTTGCAGGCCCGCAGCGTCTCAGGGTCCTTCTGCTTGAGGGTGTTGGCAACTGCCAGTACCCGGCTCTCCAGGTCCGCCTTCGGCACCGCTTGAGTGATCAGCCCGATCTCGGCCGCCTTCCTGCCGTCGAACGGCTCACCGGTCAGGATGTAGTAGAGCGCCTGGCGGGGCTGTACGATCTCCTGGACCACCTTCGTGACCAGGCCGCCGGGGATCTGGTTGAAGTTGATCTCAGAAAGGCCAAAGACCGCCTCTTCGGCCGCGATGGCGATGTCCGACGAGCAGACTACCGTGAAGGCGCCGCCAAAGCACCAGCCGTTAATCATGGTGATAGTCGGTTTCGGGAAGAAGTTCAGCTTCTCGTGCCGCCAGGCGTGCGAGATGCGGCGAATCTCCTCGCGCCCCCGCCGGTCATCCTTGAGCTCGTAGAAGTACTGCTTCAGGTCCTGGCCGGCGCAGAAGGCGTCGCCACTGCCGGTGATCACCAGCACCCGCGTCTCGTCGTCGAACTGCAGCTCGGTGAGAGCGTCGTACATCTCTCGGTGAAGCTGCGGGCTCATAGCGTTGCGCTTCTCGGGGCGGTTGAACTTCAGCGTGGTAATGCCGTCGTTCTTTTCGATCAGGATCGTGGAGTAGTCCATGCTGCCCGCCCTCCCGCGTGCTTCGGATCTGCTGTTCTGTCAGTGGCGGGCCCAGTATACCATCGCGAATTGCGGCTTCCCGCGCCTGCCAGGCTATGCGAATCTGATCTTCCGCGTGTACCATTCAGCAGCAGTCGGGAGGTTCCAATGACGGAGCGACAGCACGCCTGGGAAGACGTGATTGACGACGAGATACGCGCCGTGGCCGGCAACTACGCCAACCGCCAGGGCCTGCGGCGCCGACCGGCCTTGCTCGTCATCGACGACTACAACGCCGTCTTCGGCGACCGTCCCGAGCCCTTGCTCGAGGCGATGAAGCGCTTTCCAAGCAGTTGCGGCCCATCCGCCTGGGACGCCGTCGAGCCGACAAAGAAGCTGATCGCGGCGGCTCGCGAGGCCGGTATCCCGGTCATCTACACCACCCGTGACCTGCAGAACCAGGTGCCCGGTGAGGAGCTCGGCTCGACCAAACGGGACTCGCAGGGCGGCGACCCGATCTGGGAGTCCGCAATCTTTCCGGAGTTTGCCCCAGGTCCCCGCGACCTGGTGCTGCACAAGGCCCGCGCCAGCGGCTTCTTCGGCACGCCGCTCAACGCGCATCTGGTGGAGATGGGCATCGACACCCTGGTAGTCTGCGGCGAGTCCACCAGCGGCTGCGTCCGCGCAACCTGTGTGGACGCGAAGATGAACGGCTACAAGGTTGGCGTGGTCGAGGAGTGCGTTTTCGACCGCAACTGGCTGAGCCACAAGGTTAACTTGTTCGATCTGAACTGCAAGTACGCCGACGTCATCTTTCTCGAAGAAGCCCTCGCCTACCTCGATGGCATCCGCGAGGAGAAGCAGGCAATCCAAAAGACTGTGCCAGTGCTGGCCTAGAAACAGATTCACCACCAGTCCACCAGGGCATCGCGACCCGGGCAGACTCGGTGGTTTGGTGGGCTGGTGGTGCGCTCGGGTCCGGCTCGAGCTCCGCATCGGCTTCTGGAAAATGGGAGTGGGCTCTTGGCGGTGAAGGAAACGGCGATCGCGGCACCGCGGGCTGTACGAGCGGAGGCGGCACTGCCAATTCCGCCGCTCATCAAGCGCAACACGCTCTACCTGGCGCTGTCGCAGTCTATGACCGGCGCCGGCACGCACATGGCGTATGCCCTCGGCTCCCTGATGGTTGTTTCGCTGCTCGGCAACGCCACCCTGATGGGTCTCTCGGTCACCCTGATCGGCTTGAGCCGCTTTATGGTCGCCTACGCCATCGGCAAGATCACCGACACCTACGGCCGCAAGCCGGGCATGCTGGTTGGCCTGGCACTGGCGCTGGTTGGCGGCCTGATGCTCGGCAGCTCGATGTTCGTGCGGTCGTTCCCGTTGTTCGTCATCGCCATGCTGATCTTCGCCATGGGCATGAACGCCGCGCAGCAGCTCCGGGTCGCTGCGACTGACATGTACCCGCCAAGCCGCCGGGCCGAGGGCCTCGGCTACGTGCTGACCGGCTCGGTGCTCGGTGCGTTTGGTGGGCCAATCCTGGTCTCAACCTCTGAGGCCGTCTCACATGCCCTTGGCGCCGACCCGCTCGGCATGCCCTGGATGTTTCTGCCGCTCGTCATCCTGCCCAGCATCTATGTCGTCACCCTGGTTCGCCCCGACCCGAAGGAGATTGCCGCCAACCTCGAGAAGTACTACCCCGGCTACATTCCGGAAAAGAGGTCAGGCGCGAAGGGCAACGCCAGCATCTGGTCGATCCTGAAGCAGTTCACGCTGCTGACAGCTATTGCCTCGAATTTCTCGGCTCAGGGCACGATGGCGATAGTGATGGTGACAACCTCGCTGGCCCTGGCCCATCACGGCCACGACCTGTGGCAAATCTCGATCTCCCAGGGCCTCCACTCCATCGGCATGTTCGGCCTCTCGGTACCGGTCGGCCGCCTGGCCGACCGCTTCGGTCGCCGCTCGATCCTGCTGCCGGGGACGCTGATCGTCGCCCTGGGCGGGATCCTGGTCGTGACGACCGAAGCCTACTGGTCGATCACGCTGGGCGCCTTCCTGGTCGGCATTGGCTGGTGCTGCTCGAACGTATCGGCGACCGCCATGATCGCCGACGCCACCCAGCCCCACGAGCGTGGCCGCGCGATCGGCCTGAACGACACCATCTCCAGCGGCGGCAACATCTTTTTGCCGCTCATGGCCGGCATCATGGCCGAAACCTACGGCATGCCGATCCTGGCCGTGGTCTCCCTGATCTTGATGGCCGGCCCGCTCACCATGCTGCTCACGCTCCGCGAAGCCCACCCCGCCCCGGCCGCGGCCTAGCGGCGAACCGCGAGTCCCCAAAGGGAGAGGGCGAAGCCCCTCTCCCTTTCCCGACCCCTACTCCAACCCCAGCGACGCGTACGCATCCACGATCTCGCTCCCCGTCGCCGCCCACACCCCCTCGTGCCCCAGGATGTAGCGAATGGCGCGGTCGAGCGCGTCGATGCGGTGCGGAACGCCCGTCAGGTACGGGTGAATGGCAATGGCCATCACTTTGCCCGTGGTCTCGCTCTCGCGATAGAGCACGTCGAACTGACGGCGGATCATCGCCTCGAAGCCATCCGGCGTCAGATTGGCCCGCTCGTAGGCAGGGATGTCGTTGCACTCCTGGGTGTAGGGGATCGAGTAGATGGTGCGGCCGTCTGCCTGCATGCGGTACGGCTGGTCGTCGTTTACCCAGTCTGCCACGTAGCTATATCCATGCTCGATCAGCAGGTCGAGGGTATTAGCACTCTCCATCAGGCCCGGCCCCAGCCAGCCTGCTGGCGCCCTGCCGGCCGCCTCGGTAATCCGCCGCGTCACCCGCCCGATCACGCCATCCTCATCCTCGCGGGACAGATCGCTGAGTCGGCGCGTATTCGTCTCGCCATGCCCCATGAACTCCCAGCCTAGCTCGACCCCGGCCGGCACGATCTCGGGGTAGGCGTCGCAGACATTGCTGTTCAACGTCACCGTCGCGCGCACGCCATGCCGCTGGAGCACCTCGGCGATCCTCCAGACCCCGATCCGCGCCCCGTAGTCGCGCATCGCAAAGGCCGGCACGTTGGGGATGACTTGTTCGACCCGCGCCCCGATGACCTCGTCGATCGCAAACACCTCGATGTTCGGGATCAGCCAGAACGCCAGCCTGGCCCCATTCGGCCACTTCAGTGGCGGGCGCTGCGGGAAAGGACGGTGTGGATATGGCAGCGGGGGAACAGGCATGGTCGCGACTCCCTGGCTTCATCTCGCGATTTCGGTCGCTCGCGGGTAGTGCTGGGAGCAACGATAAGGCGACCGCGGGTGGGCGTCAATCGACGATGCGGAATTGCCGCCACGGGCGTCCCAATCGCTCTGTCATCCCGAAGCGCAGCTAGGGATCGAGAAAAATTGGGCTGAGCCTTTTAGAACTCTCGCTGCGCTGTGGGATGACAGGGAACGAGATGACCCGTGAGAGTTGACACGGAAGTCGGACCTTGCGTGCGGCGCCTATGGCACGATACCCCCGTGCACCTAAACGACCAGGACAGCCCTAATGCAGCCTTCGGCACCCTTTACGGCGTCGGCCTTGGCCCTGGCGCGCCCGACCTGCTCACGCTTCGCGCGCTGCGGGTAATCCAGAGCACCCCGACGCTCTTGCTGCCCGTTCGTCGCCCGGGCGACAGCGGCTTCGCCTACAGCATCGTCGAGCCTCACCTCCAGCCAGGTAAGCAGCGCATCGTGCGACTGCCGTTTCCGCAGGAGATGGCCAGCGCCGAGCTTGACGCGCAGTGGGACGAGCATTGCCGTGAGGTGCTGGCAGTCCTGGACGGCGGCCAGGACGCTGCTTTTCTTACCGAGGGCGACCCGCTGCTCTACAGCAGTTTCATCCAGCTTCTCGATCGGTTGAGCGTCCTCGCTCCGCGGCTCGCAGTGGAGATCGTGCCGGGCGTCTCGGCGATGAACGCCGCCGCCGCCGCAGCCGACCAGCCGCTTGCAGCTCGCGGCGAGCGGCTGGCGGTGCTGCCGACGGTCTACCGCGACGACGATCTCCGCCAGGTGCTCGAAGAGTTTGATACCGTTGTCCTGCTCAAGGTGAACCGCTCGCTCGACCGCCTGGTACCGCTCCTGCGCGAATTGGGCCTGGCCGAGCGGGCGCTGCTGGTCGAGCGTTGTGGCCGACCCGAGCAACGCATCATCCGCGGCCTGGACGCCGACCCCGGGCCGGTCGACTACTTCTCACTGGTGATCGTTCGCCGATGACCCCTCCGTCCGCATCAAGCGCCGGGCCAGGCACCGTCTACTTCATCGGGGCCGGCCCTGGCGACCCCGAGCTGTTAACGCTGCGCGGCGCGCGCCTGATCGGCCAGGCCGACCTTGTTCTGTACGCCGACTCGCTGGTCAGCCCAGAGATTCGCCAGTTCGCGCGGCCCGGTGCGCAGGTCGTTGGCACGGCTGATCAGACACTTGAGAGGATCCTCGAACAGATGCTGGCGGCGAGTCGCTCTGGCCAGACGGTCGCCCGCGTCCATAGTGGTGATCCCTCCCTGTACGGTGCCCTGCACGAGCAGCTCGCCGTGCTCGAAGCCGAGCACATACCCTACGAGATCGTGCCGGGCGTCAGCTCAGCCTTCGCGGCCGCTGCTACCCTGCGGGCGGAGCTAACAGTCCCCGAGATCGCCCAGACGGTGATTCTTACTCGTCTGCCGACGCGCACGGTTGGCGTGGCCGGCGAGCGCCTGCGTGACCTGGCCGTTCACGGCGCCACTATGGCGATTTTCCTGAGCGTTACCGCGGTCGAGCGAGTTGTCAGTGAGCTACAGGCAGGCGGCTACCCGCCCGAGACGCCGGCCGCTGTCGTCTACCGCGCCAGTTGGCCCGACGAGCAGGTGCTGCGCGGCAAGCTAGCCGACATCGGCCGCCTGGCTCGCGAGGCTGGCCTGAAGCGCCAGGCGCTGATCCTGGTCGGGCGGGCGCTCGACCCTGCGATTCGCCACCTGGCCGCAGATCGCCGGTCGGGCCTCTACAGCCCCAGCCACAGCCACATCTTCCGCCCCCAGGCCGGAACCGATGAGACCAACGGCGCCTGAGCGCAACGGGAGTCGGCTGGCCCTGCTGGCCGTTAGTCCCGACGGCGCTGCTCTTGCCAGACGCCTGGCCGCTGGCTGGCCCCAGGCCGACTGCTACGTCCATGAGCGCTACGCCGAACCTGAGCTGCAGGTAGAACGCCGCCTCAGGCCGCCCCTCGGCGGCGCCGTGGCCGAGCTCTTCGGCCGCTACGCTGGCCTGGTCTTTTTCCTCCCGCTCGGCGCGGTGGTGCGGCTGATCTCCCCGTGCCTGGGTGACAAGCTGAGCGACCCGGCTGTGGTTGCGGTCGACGATGGCGGCCGTTTTGCGATCAGTGTCCTGTCCGGCCACGCCGGTGGCGCCAACGAGCTGGCTGAGCGCGTCGCGGCAAAGCTGGGCGCGCAGCCAGTCATCACAACCGCTGTTGAGCGATACGGACGGACCGCGCCTGAGCTCATCGGCCGACCCTATGGTTGGAAGCTGGAGGCCAGCCGCCGCGCCCTGTTGCGGGTTGCCGCTACGCTGGCCCAGGGACTGCCGGTGGCTGTTTACCAGGACGACGGGCCGCGCGATTGGCGAGCAGCTCTCCAGGCAATCTGGTCAGTCGAACAAGTCGAGCAGCTCGCCGCCGCGGCCACCAGTGGCGCAATCGCAATCTCGGATCGCCAGCTCCCCAGTGAGCTTCTCGATCATACCGTCGTCTGGCGCCCGCGCGGTCTGGTGGTCGGGCTCGGCTGCAGCAGCGGCGCCCAGCTCGACGAGCTAGAGCAGCTCCTCGACGAGGCGCTGAGGGCCGCTGGCCTGGCTCGCGGCGGCATCGGCGCGCTGGCCACGCTGGATCGCAAGCTAACCGAGCCCGCCCTGCAGGCGTTGGCTCGCGGTCTCGGCCTGCCCTTGCGAGGCTACGCGGCCGCCGAGCTAGCCCCAATCGAGGTGCCCAACCCGTCAGATGTGGTCCGACGCGCCGTCGGCTGCCCGTCCGTTTCCGAGGCGGCCGCGCGGCTCGCCGCGGGCGGCGGTGAGCTGCTCGTGCCGAAGCGCGCCAGCCAGCACGCCACCGTCGCCATCGCCCGCCGAGCCCAGGAGCGCTGATGCCCGACGGCAAGCTGTTCATCGTCGGTACCGGGCCAGGTGCGACCGGTCTGATGAGCACGCAAGCTATGGCGGCAGTGGCCGCGGCGGACGTCGTCGTCGGCTATCGTGGCTACCTGGAGCAGATCAGCGGACTGACCGACGGCAAGCGCCTGATTCCGGGCACGCTCGGCCAGGAGCTCGCGCGCGCCGCCCAGGCGCTCGAGCTAGCCGCTGCGGGCCAGACCGTAGCGCTGGTCTCGAGCGGTGACGCTGGTATCTATGGAATGGCCTCTCCAGCCCTCGAGGTGCTCGAAAATCGCCTGGCCGCGGGACAGCCTTGCCCGGACGTCACCGTGGTACCGGGGGTCTCAGCCGCCCTGGCCGCCGCCGCTCTCCTTGGCGCTCCCCTCGGGGCGGACTTCGCAGTCATCAGCCTCAGCGATCTGCTGACGCCCTGGGACCGCATCGAGCGGCGGGTCGCGCTCGCCGCCGAGGCTGACTTCGCCCTCGCCTTCTACAACCCCGCCAGCCAGCGTCGCGACTGGCAGCTCCCCCGCGCCCGCGAGCTAATCCTGGCCCACCGTCAGCCGACCACGCCGGTGGGTCTGGTCCGCCAGGCCTACCGACCGAGCCAGGCAGTCGTCCTGACCGACCTGGCTCGGCTACTCGATCACCCCCTGGACATGACCAGCATTGTCATCGTGGGCAACAGCACAACCCGCCGCTTCGGCGATCTGATGGTCACGCCGCGTGGCTATCTGCCCGATCCCAGTGCTGCCAACGAGCGCTGATGGGAGGTCCCAATTCCCCCTCTCCAGGGGGATTCAAGCGGCTTTTCCTCTGGTACAATTCGCTCTACCCAAACCCTGGAGCCCGCCCTGATCCCCGACAATCCCAACTGGCGGCGCCATAAGAATGCCTGCATCTACTACCGCGAGCGATGGACCGCCGAGGAGGAGATGGGCGACGAGGGCTGTGTCCTGCTTTACCAGATCATCTGCCTGCACGACACCCCGCCTCTTAACTCTGACGAGCAGGACAAGTGCATGAAACCCCGCACCGCCTGCTGGCGGGACCCGTCCATCAAGTGCAGCAAAGCCGCCGCCGAAGCCTACCGCCGCGAAGCAGAGGAAGCCAGGACGGCGTCGGTTTCCTAAAGACTGGCGCTCGTAGCTCACCCGGCGTTCGCCGTGGCCAAACCCCGCTGCTCCCAGAGTCCTTAGGCGTCTCCGACAGCCGCGGCGAGCTCTTCCGGAGTGGTCGTCGCCACCCCGAGCCGCCGTACGACCAACCCAGCCGCTGCATTCGCCAGGTGGGCAGCCTCAGCCAGACTCGCGCCGGCCACCAGCGCCAGCGTGAGTACGGAGATCACCGTGTCTCCCGCACCCGTCACGTCGAAGACCTCAGTGCGATTGGCGGCTTGGAGGTGCAGCGCGGCGGTATCGCGTCCGACGGCCGTGAGTCCGTCCTGGCCGCGGGTGATCACGACGGAGCGGACGTCGAGCTGGCCCAACAGGTCGCGAGCTGCAGATTCAACGCTCGCGTCGTCGCGGAGCGGGCGGCCGACGGCCGCCTCGGCTTCGGCCAGGTTGCATTTCACGAGCTCCAGGCCCGCGAAGCGGGCCAGGTCACCCTGGGAGTCGGCGGTGGTGATCAGATTGTGCTCGCGGCCCAGCTCGCGGGCCAGTGCGATGCTGGCAGGGTTGATCACACCGCCCTTGTAGTCGGACAGTAACAGGGCCTCCGCGCCGCCCGCCGCGGCCCGCAGCCGCTCGGCAAGCGCCGCGGAGCTCGCCGCGTCCGGCGGCGGAGTTAGGTAATCGAGGCGCGCGATGTGCTGGCGGCTGGCACTGTCCTCGGCCAGCAGTCGAGTTTTCGCGGCTGTGCGCAGGCCAGGCTGGGTCACGATGCCGTCGCTGGAAAGTCCGGCGCGGGCCAGCTCCTCACAGAGTGTCCTTTGATAGTCGTCGTCACCCACAGCGGCCACCAGGCGAGCCGTCGAGCCCAGCGCCTGGATGTTGACCGCGGGGTTCGCTGCGCCGCCAGCTCGACAGAAGCGGCGGCTGAATTCCAGGACCATGACCGGCGCCTCGCGCGAGATGCGGCTCGGGCGGCCGACGAGGTATTCGTCCAGGATCACGTCGCCAAACACCACGATCTGGCGGCCCGCCAGCGACGGCACAAGGGATCGAAGCTCGCGCTGTGTGCTGGTCATCGCAGTCGAGTGTAGGCTACTAGCGCCGCCACGCCGAGTAGCAGCAGCTCAGTCAGGTCCGGCCGCAGCGCTGCCAGGAGGACGCCCGGCGGAAAAATGCCGCCGGTGCGATTCCCGACCAGTACCAGCGTTAGCGCGAGCCTTCCGAGCGGGAAGCCGATAACGATCGCGGCCACTGCCGCCCAGCCGAGCGACGAGCCGCGCTTGTAGTTCGTGGCGCGGTTCATTGCCGCCGCGACGCCGATTCCCAGCAGCCCGCCGAGAATCAGTAGAAAGAACCCGCGCAGGCCGAGTGCGCTCAACACCGCTCCGCCGATCGCCGCGGCCGCCAGACCGGCCAGCGCGCCGCGAAGTAGAAACTTCGGCTGGACGTCGTAGACTGGCAGCCGCGACAGCCGCGCACATTTTCGGCAGCGCGCCCCGACCGGCGTCTGCACCAGGCACTTCGGGCAAATGGGCGTCAGGCACTGCCCGCAGCGAAGGTAGGTCTCGATCTGTGGGTGCTCGGCGCAGCGGGTCGGCGTCGGCTCGTCAACCACTGCGCGCTCCGCGTGCGGAGTTGGCAATCAGGGGTTGGGAGTGGGGGTCTATCCCTCCGTCTCGCAGTACGCGCGCAGCCGCCGCCACTACCATCTCCACCGTCACGATCTGCAAGCAGGTCCGCGCCGGACAGCCTGCTGGCGTGCCGAAGGAGTGGCCGCGATGGATGCAGGGGCTGCAGGCCAGCGGCTCACGCACGACCGAGTGGCGCGGCTCACTGGGCGGATACGGCCCCCAGGCGCGGTGGTTCGAGGGGCCGAAGATGGCCACCACCGGCGTCTCCACGGATGTCGCAATGTGCATCACGCCGCTGTCGTTGCCGACGAACAAGCTGGCCCGCCGCAGGAAGGCGGCCAGCTCCTGTACCGATGGGACGCCCTCGATGATCACCGCCATCTGGGTCATCTGCTCGACGACCTCTTGCGCCAGCTCGCGCTCGCCGGGCGCTGGGCCGGCCAGGACCAGGATGCGCAGGTCCCTTTCCAGCACAGTGGGATCCGAAGCTTGGAATTCACGTGACTTGAAGTCGCGGC
>JADMIO011227298.1_pt1 | contig 18653 bp, 3 predicted proteins | sample 8958161 | NCBI WGS metagenome assembly JADMIO01 (sample SAMN16585339, study PRJNA669376) | soil metagenome | isolation source: Crop rotation soil | place: USA: Cullars Rotation, Alabama | collected 2011 | reverse complement strand
CGCGACAACTTGTCCACGTGGAATTCTAAGCTTAGGATCCCAATGTGCTGGAAAGATCTTGCGTTACGCCCGTGACTTTTCCGGTTCCCAATCGCAAATTCGGCAGCGCGAGCATCATCTCGTCCACAAAATCGTTCAGCGTGAGCCCGCTGTCCGGGCTGCTGTTATTTACCGGCGCGGGAAAATCGGATTCGACCATTTCGACCGGACCGGTTCCGGTCGCCGTTTTGAAGGCGGGATAAATAAGCGCCGGCGGGCGCACAATGCGCAATATCGTCTGCAGCGGAACGATCGGCGAAAGAAACGGACCGCCGCTGCCGAGATTTTCGGTAAAGCTGATCTCCGCCGGCGGAAGAAAGGCGAGCGCATTTGCCGCGATAAGCGAAGCGGTCAAATTGTACATTATGATCTCGTTCGCGCTGAGATTGACCTTTTGCTCCGCGAAACGAACGATCAGGCTATTGAACGTGTCGTTCGCCGTCGTCGTGACTTCGACGCTTCTGTCCTTATTGTAAACAACCACGTCCGGCGCGATCAGATTTTGCATCGCGGCATTGGCGAGCGCAAAAGCGGACGGCGTAATTCCGTAAGTGCTTTCGATCGTTTCGGGCTTCGTAACTTTCGCGAATTTCGCCGGCGGGCAAAGGAACAAACCGCCCGCGCACAGATCGCCCGCGGTGTCGCCGACGGCGTTTACAACGTCCGCTAGCGTCGCCGCCGGCGCCTGGCTCCGGAGCGATTTCAGGACGCTCGCAAACGAAGGCTGGTCGTTGCCGGTATCGACATTGTAATTCGTTCCGCCGACCGGGATCGTCAGCGTAATTCCCGGCTGAATCGTTCCCGGCATATTCTCGTTCGTCGCCGCAAGCTGCATTCCGGCGGCTCCCGCGGCGGGATCGAAATCGAACCGCTGCGCGATCGCGTTCAGCGTTTCGTTTTGGCGAATCGTGTAAGGAACGTTGATCGCATTCGCCCACGACAAAGTTCCCGGAATCACAAAACCGCTCGTGGCGGGAAGCGTAAAACCGGAATTAGCGCTGAGCAGCAATTCGATCGGGCAGGCGTAACGATCGGCAAACTGCTGCAATGTCGACGGCGGGCTTCCGGCGGTAACTCCGGCGAAGTTTCCGAAATAAACGAGCGCGCCCGGATCGAAAATATCTTCCGTTTCCAAATTGAGCGTTGAGAGCGTTTCCGCGCTTTCGCCCGAGCTGTTGTCATCGAGCGTATCTTCTTCTTTTACGACATAAATTTTCGTGATCAATGTCTGATCGACGGCGAACATTCCCGGATTGTCCTGATGAAGGCTCGCCAAACCTTCGGCGGTAATATTGACGCCTTCCGCCGCAAACGCGGAAACCATAAGGTTAAGACTGTTGTTCGTCGCGTCGACGACGATCGTGACCGACGTCGTGTCGTCGACCGGAACCGAAAATTCGAAACCGATCTCTAGAACGGGCAGCGGCGCGTTTTGAAAAGCGATGTCGTAGACGGTCGTATTCGCGTCCGACGCCAGTTTCGAAAGCGGCGCGGTCGGCTCAGCCGGTCCGGTCGAAATGCTTTTCGCCGGCGTGATCAGGCTCGTTCCGGTTTTCAAAAGCAAGCTCGTATTTTCCGGCAGCAACAGCAAATCCTTGGCGCTCGCCGGTTTCGGATATCCGAGCGGCGGCATCGTGTAGAGCCGGCTGATCGATTGATGCTCGACGAACGGATAAAACGCGGGAACGACCGGAAGCGTCGCTCCGAACAGATCGGCGATAAGCAGATCGGCGTTTGCATAGCCGAGCTCGGTGTAGCGGATTCCGTATTTCGCGATAATGTCTCCGAGCGTGGCGGCGCCGACCGGTTTTGCCGGCTGCATCTCGCTTAAGCCCGAAAGAAAAGCGTAGGAGCCGGCGGCGAATTTCCAGAGCGGGCTGATGTCTCCGATCTCGACGCCTTTGTTCCCGTAATTTTTGTTCGCGATATAATTTAGCGAAGATACCAGCCAGCCTTCAACGCCGGGCTGTATCAATTGATAATACGTCTGGCTGTATTGGTCGCGCTGCTGCGCGATCGCGTCCGCGTTCACATTGCCGGGCTGCGACGGAGTCGGGATCAATTCGGACGGGCGCGGCGCGATCGTCACAGATAATTGCGCGCCAGCCGACGACGGAAGAACCTTAAAGCTCCGCGCCGTCGAAGCCCAATCGCTGACGCCGATCAGATTGTCCGTGTAACCGACCGGAATAACGGTCGTTCCCTGCTGCGCGCCGTTCGCGCCGGTGCGGTTTCCGAGCACGTCACCAAAACCGAAAACAAACGAAGCCGACGGCAGCGCGGTTTGCGTTCCGTAGCCTTGATACGGATCGGCGGAAGCCGGCGGCAAGCCCGGCACCTCGGGCGCGGCAAGCTTTGTTCCCGCGAGAATGAAGCGCGCGACCGGCATCACCTGCGAATATTGCCAGTAAGGCAGCGGATTTTCATTCGTCTCGCGCAGCGCGCCGGCAGCTTTTGCCCGGCGCAATTCGCGCGCGCGTTCCCATGCCGGCTGCTTTGTTCCGTCGGACGGATTCGGCAGAACCGGCATTCCGGAAGCCGGCGCGTAAAACGGCGAACCCGAAACTTGCGCCACGTTAAAGCTCATCAAGCTGTAAAGCGTCTTGAGCAAAATTTCCTTCGGATCGAACGAGCCCGATTGAGTTTCCGGATTCGGCGTAAATAATTCGAAGCCGACGTTTCCGGGCGGCACCAGCGCCTGCGTGATCGTTTCGGAAGGCTCGCTGCCGGCGCTCTGCATGTAAACCGAAAGCTGCGTGCCTTCGTTGCCCGAGCCGATCAAAACGCAATTATTAAACGGCAGCAAGCTTCTGCCCGCGGGCGCGATCGATTGCTGCGTCGAGACAACGACAAGCAGCTGCAGCGTAATATTTCCCTGCTGATCGAATGCGCTTCCGGGAAGCTCCTGTCCCGGGCTGAAATAATATCCGGTGCCGCCGACGACGCTGCCTTCCCAAAGCAAGGTCAGAAAATCGGCGAGCGAAGAAAGACTCGCGTAATATACATCCGGAGCGGCTCCGGCTTCCGATCTCGCCAGCATCAACGACGGAGGAACCGAAAGCGTGGACAAATTACTTTTGATCAGAAACGCATTTGCCGGATCGGCGGTAAGCACGGTCAAGCCCGAAGTGTTCGCCGCGTTCGGCGCGGGCGAAAGCAGCTGGTAAACTTTGGTCGTTCCCATTCCCTTGCTTTTGAGCCAATTGCTGAGCGTGAGCAAAAGATAACGTTTATCGGTATCTACGCCGATCAAATTAAATTGCGAAGAAGTGCTGCCTTCGAGCCGCTTGAGCTTGAACGGGATTATCGTTCCGTAAGTGCCGTTGTCGATTTGTATCGCTTCGGCGCCGGCTTCTCCGCCTTGCGCCGCCGCCAAAATTTCGTAAAGCGTGGGCGCATTGTCGATCGCTTTGGCTTGCAGATCGTCCGGAAGCATCCACAATCCGGGATTGCCGGTTACGTTTTGCTGTCCCGGCGCGGGCGGAATCGGAAGCGGCGTCGGCGTTTGCAATTCGATGCGATGCTCCAAGCCGTACGTTCGCGGCACCGTTCCGCTGATCGGCAAAACCGACGGCGCGGTAAGCTCCGGAGGATAAGGCGGCAGCGCCAATCCGTCCGCGGGCGAAGCGTCGAGAATATCTTCGTTGGTGTAACTGTAGTTCAGCGAAGCTTCGACCGGCTCGGTGAGCAAGACCATTCCGACCTTAAACGTGGATTCGTTCAAGCCCGGATTATAAACGAGCAGATCCGGGTAAGTTTCTTCGAGTCCGGCGAGCGTATCACCGGTCTGAACGGTGATCGAGCTGAACAATTCTATCCACGGCTGCTCGGAGAAAAGATCGAGCTCGAGCGCCGTTTCGGTCGGTTTCGATTTGTCAACGTCGATGCTGAACTGCTGCCCCGTAAGATCGTAAAACGGAAGCGGATTCGCCGCGTCCGGGACGACGTGACCGTCGTCCGTTTTCAAGCCCGGCAATTGCAGTCCGGACATCAGCATGCGCGACGATTGATTAACGATCGACACAAAGCTGTCGCCCTGCAAAATCGCATCGATGAGCACATCGATGTCCTGCGCCGGAAGCAGTTTAACGAGCAAAATCGTTTCGTCCGCGAATAAACCGCTCACGGTTTTCAAACGTGAAGCCGCGTCGACGATCGTCAACCCGTACGTCTGCGCGATCGACGCGAAGCTGAGCGGGGACGAAATGGCTGTCTTTGCGTCCGGAACCGTGATCGCGGCAAGCGGCATCAAAACATTCGCCGCGCCGAGCCAAGCCGCGACCTTTGTCCAGTCGTAAATCCATATTCCGCTTGCCGGCAAAGTCGGGTTGCCGCTCCAGCTTGCGTCTACGATCAAGCGGCGAACAAGCGATTCGATCGTTTGACCGACTTCAATTTTAATTCCGGTCTCGGCGCCGATATTCCAACTGTTCGCGCCCGCGGAAGTGACCTTCGATTGAAACGCCGTCCATTCCGGAAATTGCTGCGACGCAGCCAAATCCTGCTGAAAAGTCAGCGCATACCCGATCCGGTAAAGCGTATCGCCGGCGACGGTCGTGTAATTGTTGCGGTTTTCCGGCTGGCTGTAAGCGGCGCCGAAAGAATTCGGAACGGTCAAAACGTGTCCCGGCGGCAATTCGATTACGGAGGGAATCGTTTGCTCGGGGAACAAGGTTTTGAGCAATTCCTGGTTGAGCTCGGTTATCGCCTGTATGTACCAATCCGCGATCTCCGGAACCGCCGTGCCCGCGGTAAAATCGAGATCGACATAACGCACGAAAAAGACGGCGGCGGTTCGCAGCTGGACAAAATCGGCGGGCGCGTTTGTGAATGTTTGCTGCGGAAGATCGAACGTCGAGCCCGCAAGCAGAATATTCGGAGACGAAGAAAGTACCGGATAATTACTGTCCTGAAACTCGAGCAGCGAAGCGACGTCCCGCACCTGGAAAAGCTCGGCGATCGTTTGCAAAGTGTCGCTTTCGCCGGCTTGATGCACGAGCGTGCCGAGCTCGGCTTGCGTGATCGCGAACGGTTTGTCCGGATTATCGAGCGCGAGTATCTCGGGCGCGATCCCGAGCACGATCGTAAGAACCGTTCCGACCGGTTGATTTTGAAGCTCGGAGACCAAATTCGGGTTGAGAAATTCGAGCTCTTCGACGGTCGCCCCGAGATTTGCCGCGACGCTGTCGATCGTATCGCCGGATTGAATCGTGTAATGAACATCGGTTTTCGGCAGCGTCGCCGCGACCTGCTCGAGATTCTGCACGACGCCCGAAACGGTCGTAACCGTCACGGTCGTATCGTTCATGTGCTTTTGCATTTCCTTGATCGCATTCTGGATCAGCATCATGCAAAAATCGCGGAACATAAAGCTCGTGAACGATTCGTAATTCGCCGGATCGTCTTCCGACGGCTTTCCGTCGCTTTCGCCGCTGACCGGGAAATAATCGTTCAAAATCTGCGAAATTCCCCATTCGTACCACGGACCGATCTCGTTCTTGTTGCTGAAATCGACGTCGCCGCCCTGCGTGGACGTCCAGCGCAGAAACGGCGGCATCGGCATCACCATCGCCGATTTTTCGTCGGGACGCGGCGTGACGTCGCCGCTGATCCATAAATTGATGTTGGTCGCAAAGAACGCGGCGAGATTGGCGATCGATAATCCGTCGCTCATTGCCTCGGGCAGATCGAGTTGTTCGAGCAGCAAGGCGAGATCGTTTGCCGTGACGTCGTTTCCCTGCGCCGGATCGCGCGGCAGCGCGCCGATCGCATAGAGCAGCAAACCTTCGGTCAAAATATCCGCGGCGAGCAAGCTCGTATCTTCGTCGGTGCTCGTCATCGCGCTGAGGTTCGCGCAGCGTTCCCGGCATTGCGCGGCGTTTACCGCTTCCGTCGACATTCCCGAATCGGCAAAAAGAACGAACGCCGTGCGGTAATCCGGGTCGCTGTTTGCGGGAACGGTCGAGCTCCAATTGACCGGCACGCCGGCGATCGTAAACAACGGCAGAAGCGTGAGATGCGCTTTGCGCGGCGAATCGGGAAAGACCTTCGTGTTCGGCTGCCAGCGCAAAATGTAAGTTTCCGAAAGACTTCCGCTGTCGCTGCTCGCGAGGCGCAAGCCCGTCATCATCGACGCATGATACGTATTTCGCATCGCCAGCATCCGGCGATGATTATTCGTGCGCGGCATGTTTCCCGCACGCGCGCCCGAATTCGAGGAAGCGAGAAACTTGCCGGCGGGGCTTCCCGAAGAGCTTCCGCTGCTCAGAATCCAGGGCGTCGGCTGCGCCGAGCCGAGCGTAAATTCGAGGCTGAGACTTACCGAAAAAGAGAAATGAACTCTGATAAATAAAATCTTGATCGAAGCTTCCGCGCTTACGCGAACGGAAAGCTTTATCAGCATCGGTTGGTAGCTTTCGTAAAGAATGCTCACCTGCGCGTAGGCTTCGAGCGTTACCGAAACTTTCACCACCGCGAAATCGACCGAGCCGTAAACTTTGCCGTGCAGCGCGGCGATTCCCTGGCATTTAAAATATGTAGCCGACGCCGCTCCGCTGCTGTTCGGATTGAACCACGCGAGCACGCCCTGGAAGATCACCTGCAATTCGACGTAAGCGCCGCCGGAAAGAACGCCGGCGCGGACCTCGCGCCCGACGCCGGCGCTGATGCCGATCCCGAGCTCGATCACGGGCGAAAAATTTCCGTTCGAAATCTTCGGAACCTGCGTCGAAGTATCGCCGTTCAGCAAGCCGAAATAAAATCCGCCGCGCCCGATGAAAATCGTCGCCTGCAGGCTGAACGAGCGCGCAAAATTCTGGTTGTACGGGAAGCCGAGATCGATCTTGAAATTGCCGTTGGTGTAAATTTCGATAACGATGATCCCGAGCGTGATCGAAACGACGCCGAGCTGGATCGTCCGGAACATGTCCGGCACCTGGAACTCGACGCGAAACATTCCGATATCGTCGGTAATTTTTTTGTACAGAATTTCAAACTTCAAACCGGCGAGCGAGCCCGCCTTTTCGCCGCTGAGCGCGATCGATAAACCGTAAAGCTTCGGATCGTTAAAAATTATCTTCAGCGCGACCGTTTCCATGAGCGAAATATCGAGCCCGATAAGCCATTGGCTGTCCGCCGCATAACGCATCGTGGAAGGCAGCGGATTGCCGTCCGCCGGCGGCGGCGTCATATTCTTGCGAAGCAATTCGACGGCGTCCGCAACGGTATTCGGCGTCGGTCCGTTGAACGTAACGCGCTGCCCGATCCCGACGTATCGAAGATCGACGAGGCTTTTTCCCTGCCCGGGAACCGCCGGCGGCGGATCGTTTATCACGTCCCAGCTGAGCGGTTTTTCGCTCGTATATTTCTGGTCGAGGAAATTGCCGGTGAGAATAAGATTTACTTTTCCCTCTCCGCCGACGCGGCTGTAACGCACGCCGATCGTATCGATCTGCGCGACGACGAGATTGACGTTTGCATTGAATACGAATTCGACGATATTGTCCTCGGGGTCGATCGTTAAAACGAAGCGCGAAAGATCGACTTGCTTGAGCACGTCCCACGGCGGATCGAGGCTGAAACCGATCGTCGGCGCCGCCAGATTTACGAGATATTCGAGTATGTCGCCGAGCGTGACGCCGCCGAGCTGGAGCGAAATTACCTGGTGGCGCTTGCCTGCTTCGCCTCGCCACGACGTGGTTGCCGAAAGCCAAATCTCGTCGAACTGAACTTTGAAAAGATACGTCGGTTCGGGAACTCCGAACGTAAGGCTCGCGGTGAGCATTATCTTGTTTACGCTGAACGTTCCCGTGATCCTTCCGCTCGCCTTATCGACGGTCGACGGTTTTTCGAGATCGATGCTCGCCGATGCGGTGATGAGCAGCGGTGTGTTGAAGATCGACGGCGTCCAGCGAACCGAAGCCGTGCCGCCGAATGTGTAGGAAGGCTTGATGTTTTTTTCGCTGTTGCCGGTTGTAAACGAGGCGTCGAGACGGTCGATCGCCACCTCCGGAACCCAATCGGGCGGCGGCTGCGAGTTCCCGTAAATAAACTTAAAGACAAGCTTTGTAAGATTGATCGACGTTCCCGGGTAGAGATATCCGCGCAGCGTCCAGCCTTCCGGCGTCTCCGGGTTCTGCGGCGGATAATCGGCGCTCATAAGAATTCTCGGCAGCGAATAATCGGCAGGATCGTCCTGCTCGAGGAAAAACGTGCCGCTGATCCCGCCGAAAACTTTGCCGGCGCTTACGTTGATGTAAAATTCCAGCTGCTCGAGAATGATCGTGATGATGTAGAGATTGATCTCCCATCCCTGCTGCGGATCGGGATTTTTCGGATCGCCGAAAAAGATCGTGGCTTGGGCGAAATAATTCTGTCCGATCGGATCAGCCGTAAAGCGCAGCTGCGTTATGTTCATCGGCTGCGTTCCGGTCGAAGGACCCGAGTTTCCGAAAAAGTAATCGAGCGCGTCCGAGATCGAAATATACGTGTCGTCCGTCAGCGTGCCGGAGATCAAAAAGTCCGGCAGCGTCATTTTTACGAAGATCGAGACAGGATTTCCGTCCTGATCGAGGATCATTCCCGGGCGGCGCATGTTTCGATCCAGCCTCACCGGCAAACCGGTCGGCGGCGCGTCGTCGGGCGGCGGTTCGGGCAAAGCCAAACCGGAGCCGCCGCCGAAGTTCATGTTTCCGAATACGGCGCCGGTCAATGTGTAAACTCTCTTCCACACGCCGTTGTCGACAACCATGCTCCAGCCCCAAACCCAGCGAGTGCCGACCTTTGAAAACGTAACAAAGGGAATCGGCGGGTCCCAGACCTTATCGGACTGAATCGTGATCGCGAGGTTCAGCAGCGAGAAAGAAGGCAGGAAGCTTTCCGGCGCGGTATCCTGCAGGTCGATGTCGACTTCCGCCACATAGAAATCGCTGAGAACGGGAAAGTCCATCGGAATCGGAAGCTCGACGCCGAAAATGCGTGTAAGCTGCGCGAGTCCCTGAACCAGCGAAGAGGTCTCCTTATCGAACACGACGCTGAAATTCCAAACGTCGTTCGTCGAAAGTATCAGCGTCGAAATGCGTCCCGTGATCTCTCCGAGCGCAAAATATCCGAACAATTCGATGGTCGAAAATGCGATGATATTGGGCTCCGGAGGATCGAGCGGCTGAATAAGCAGCGTGAGTCCCGGGCTGGCAAGCGCGATCGCGCTCGGACCCGGAACGCCGGAATCCTGCGGAGCTTCGATGATCGTGTTGTTGCCGCGCGCATCGACGTTGAGCAAAGGATACGACCGCTCGGGCGTCGGCAAGGCGACCGTTCCGAACAAGTTCAACGGATACGGACCGATCATCGGCGTTTTCGACAGCAAATATTCGTTCGCCGGTTCGAGCAGAAAACCGGTCAGCGTCAATTCGTCGTCGTTCGTTTGCCCGACAAAAACAGCCGCGCGCACCTTCATTCCGTTGAGCACCGACGGGTACCACGTGATCCCGAGCGCGACGGCGGGAACCTGCATTAAAGTCGGCGGCAGATCTGGGAAGAAATCGGAAATCACAAAGTCCGGAATAACCGAGAGCGTCAGGGAAAAAGTGTTTCCCACTTCCAAATATTCCAACCTGGCGTTTACCGGGTAAGTAACGCCGCCGACAAACACGCCTTGCCCGGTCAAAGTAACGCTTCCGCCGCCGGGGCTTTGCGACAAGACGACTCCCGTGAGCACGTAGCGCGCGTTTACGTTGAATAATCCGAGCACCGGGATCATGCCGGCGAGGTCGGGCGAGCCGTTGGCTGCCGCCCACAGGTCGATCGTGTTATCCGGTTGGATAAATCCGTTAAGCGCGTTATATACGGTGGTCGAGCTCATAATTTAGCGTGCGTTTTTTAACGAAATTGCTTCAGGCGCGATCGGAATTCCGATCTTATATTCACCGGTTTTCCGACCGCCGGAAGAGCGGGAGCTTTCTTTTTCTCGTCCGCCGGTTTTTTCAGCTCCGTGTTAGTCGTCACGGCTTGTGTAAACGATACGGCTCCGACTCTAAGTCCGGGATATCCTTCGACCGTATACGATCCGTCGTTTTTGGCGATATATTTCCAGCAGGCAAAAGGATCGATTGTCGGGGTGGGACTAATAACCCCATCGCTTTCAGTCGGTTCGGAGCCGAACTTGATTTTGAACGAGAACGTTTTTTCAGCGCTTCTGTAGTAGTTCGTCGTGAAAATGTTCGTGTCCGTTTCGCATGATTGGTCCTCGTTCAGACGAAACGTCACACCACTTACTTTTGATTTCTTTGTCGGCGGCGGATCGTCGGATTTTTTGGGTTTAGTCATTAGATCTTTATCAATATTTGCCGTAACGCGGTGCGCGTTTTTCTGATTCAAACGCGGGTCTTTCAAGATCGGTGTTCCGCCGGGAGCAAAATCGATCATCAGCTCCAGCGATGGATGGCTGTGTTTTGCATAGGCGCTGACCGTGATGGTTTTTGATTTCATGAGCGCAGCAAAAGTTATTACGACGCCCTTGGCAGTATCGCTTGCCTTTTTCCCGGATTTTACGGCAAAACCCGTCGTCCGGCTGCCGTGATGCGGCAGCGTCGTCATTATATTTTTGTCAAAAACGGTCGTGTCTTTGAAGCGCACGTTCGTTGCCGCCATCGTTATGTTGGTGGCGTCGCCGCAGATCACGTATGAAGCGCCGCCGTAATAAAGTCCGGCGACGATCGAGATCCGGTTTCTCGATTCCGCACTTTTTTGCGGCAGGACTTTCGGATGCGTGTCCCAATCCGGCTCCGCTTTCAGAACGTTGCTGACAATCGGAACTAAAGTTACGGACTTGTCGGGGCTTTGCCACAAACCGTGAGTATATTTGCCTGTTTTCGGATTGTATCCGCTGTAATTGGCGCCGGTCGTTTTTATTTCATTTTCCGTGCAATAACCGTTCGTAACCAGATAATCCAGGATATTGGTTTTCCTTTTTTTGTATTGGTCGCGGTTGCCGCCGTACCACACCAGCTTTATTTGCGGAGTCGGAGGACTGGTCTTGGCAAAGTAGCCGAGCAGCTCTTTCATGAGGCTGACGTGATCTTTGTCGCTATGCGAAAAAACGAGACAGTCGAAAACCGGCGTCGTCATGGTCGAGACCTTGCGGGCGACGTACTTCAGATTTTCCGACGTATCGGTGCTTTCCTTATCGCTTCCGCAATCGAAAAGCAGCGCGTTGGTCAATTTCGGAGTCGGTTTTGCATCGTCGTATATCTCGACAAAAGTGCATTGCCCCTGCCCGACGTCGATGACGGTTACTATCACGTTTCCTGTTGCCATAATTTATCCTACTCGTTGTTTGCGTCTTCCCGATCGCAGCCGTCGCTCTACCGGATCGAGCGTTTTTTCGCTCTCGCCGGGTTCGATCGCCTTCGCGTTTTCCGCCGCGAGCAGCTTGGGCGGCGTCGGAGTTTTCGGTTTTGCGGCGTCGTAAGCCGCATACCAGCCGAGCGAACCTTTCGGATTTCCCGGCTGACCGAACAAAACGATATCCGCATTGCCCGGCGGAAAGCTCCAAACCAAAACCGATAGCGCAAACCGCCGCATTCGCAGAAGATATGCGAGCTGCCCGTTATCCTCGTAGGTTTCAAACTGAAAACTGCGAAAGCCCAGCTTCAAAACTCCCTGCAGCGGGAAGCTTCCGGCGACCGCCGAAATTCCCGGCAGCTTGAGCCCGAGATAAACAGGAAAGCTTTCCTGCTGCGCTCCTTCCGACCACGCCGCCAGAATCCCGATCTTAAAGCTGACGCTTCCCGTCAACGCGCCGAAGGTTCCGAGATCGAGCGTGTAAACCAATCCGTACCAGCTCGGGATCATCGGCGTTTGATCGATCGGCGCGGAGATCGACGTATATCCCATTTCCTCCGGCTTCTGCCCGGTCGGCGTTTCGCCGTCGGCGGAAAGATTCGGACTCGCAATCAAGGCAGTAACGGTAAGCGGAAAATTATTTACCAGCGACGACGGGCGCGGCACGCTGCCGTTCATGTCGAAAGCCATATTGCTTTCGCGCGCCGTAAAAGTTTGAACGTCAGGCGCAGCCATCGAAAAGCTCATATCGATACTGAGCCCGCTGTAGCGCAGAAAAGAGTCGATCTCGTTTTGATCGTGGTCTTTTTCGCCCGGACCGTACGAGAACAAATCGAAATCTTCGTAGCGGACAAAACGCAGATTACCGGTCAAAATAAATGTGGTCGACACATTCACGGCGCCCGGATCTCCGCCGTTAACTAACTGCACCGAAAGAACTTCAACGCTGGTTATCGCGCTGTCGTTTGCGTTGAAAAGATTTTGTCCCGTCAAGGTAAACGCATAACTCGGCGCGCCGCCGACGCGCTGGTACGAGCCGTCGATGATCAAATTGTTTCCGCGAGCCGCTTCGCTTTTTGAAAGCACGGAGCCGAGAAGCTGATTCAGCATCAGCTCGACCTCAGCCGAAAAGTCGACGAGAGCCGCGTTTGCAAAACGCGCGCGGAGATTCATCGTCTTAAAACCGAAGGGAATGGTTTCATCCGAATACAAATCCGCCTTGTCCTCGTAATCGATCAGCCCGAAAGCGGCGGTCTGCTCGAGGTTCGGCATTCCGTTCTGCACGGTAAAAGGAGTTTGCGAAAATCCGACGTGATGCGCATAAAATTTGGTGAGATCGATTCCCGCCGTAAGAAATTTCAGATCGTTGGGAAATTCGCCGATCGCCACCGGAGCATTTAGAAAAAGAAAGCCGTTCCAGTTCGGATCGTTAACGACCGTATTATAAAAAATCCGCTGCGCTGCCGATGCGTCCGGCGCTCCGGCGGCGTTAAGTATATTTAGAAGAATGGTTTGCGTGTCTCCCACCGAAACCTTTTCCGGATTCGTTGTTCCCGGATACGTCCACGTGCCGGGATCCGTAACGGCTGTCGAATTCCAGCTGCCGGGCAGAGTTGCCGCTTCAGCCCAATTCCAGCTGCTCGAATCGTTTGCCAGATCGATCAGCGAACGATCGCAGAATTTAGCGATCATCATCGTCGGATTTTTTGCGTCCGTACGCCAGGTGCGCGGCGAAAGCTGAAACGTCCATCCGTCCATTTCCACCTTGAGTATTCCGCCGATATACAGAAAACACGCAAGATAAATTCCGGCGGCGGATTGAATGCAATTGACGAATTCTCCTTCGGTCGGAAACGGCTGCGAGCCCGCGGGAATCGCTTTATATACGGCATCTATCACATTTTGCGGAACGTTCAACGCGAGCAGATAAGGCTTGTCGGCTTCGGTCAATTCGTATCGAACGGAAGTGCCGCTCATCAAAACGTCTACATTGGAAGCGACAAAAAACAGCTGATTGCTTAATAGAGTTTGTTTGAACTTTCCGGCGACAGCCGTCAGATCGACCTTCGGGTAATTCGTATTGGGCATGTTCCCGATGATCAGCCCGTCGTAGTCGTCATAGTTCGGCGTGAGCTCGGCTACCAATCCCTGCGGCGTGACGCCGAGCGGATCGCTCGCTGAACGCATGCGGCGCTGAGGCACCGAAGGCGCGGCTCCGGGCGAAGAAGCGCCGATCCCGTAAGCGTTTCCGATGCAGTAATTGCGAAAAGGAGCGAGGCTGGAATTTTCCATTTCGCGCGCAAGCTCCGCCTGGTCGCTGGTCAAACCGGCGTAGACGCCGACCGGAAAAACCGGCGGCAATTGCTCCGCGCCGTAACTGAGCGGCACCACGGGAAGCGGATTAAAATTCAGAATTCCGTCCTTGCGCGGCACCTGTCCCGAAAAAACGGGCGCTTCGCGCGGCTGGGCAAAATAAACCGGGTCTTGATTTTCCGCGCCGTTTGCAAGCACATTCAAATAAGACGTGGTCGCCGTATCGGTCAGCGCCTGCGATATGTCGGGAGCCGTGCTGCCGGACGGATCGACGGCGGGAATAAACGCCGGCTGGCTGCCTTGAAACACGACCATATAATCGGTTCCTTCAAGATTCGCATATTCCAATCCCGAAAGTCCGAGCATTACAAAATTGGATACAACCGCTTCCCCGGAATCTTCGGGATTCTGAATGCTGACCTGAAAAGCGCCGTCGGGCGAAAGATGATAGCTCGTTCCGCCGACCGGATCGGTTCCGGTAACGGGACAGCCGCCGACGACAAACCGGACGGAAGGAATTTGACCGGCGGCGGCAAGCGGCGTCAGTTTGATCTCGTAGCCGCGCGTGGTGCGCAGATAACTGTCCATCGCCGGAAGCGGACTTTCTCCGGGCGGAAATAAGCTGAACGCGGTGCGGGCGGGCGTGAGCAAATTAAACGGATCGAACAATATTCCGAGGGAAAGCGCGGTCGGCTGTCCCGCGAATATCGGCATGAATAAGATCTGCGTCGCATCGGCATACGACAGCTTCGGGTCATAAACGCTGAGCTTCGAATCCGCCGGGCTCGGCGGCGGCGGCGCGGGCGCGGCGGCGTATTGCAAACCCATGTTCAATGCCGTCCACACATCTGTTTGCCCCGGATCGGCAGCCGGAACCGGCATGGTTCCGTAAAACGCGCCGAGCGTCGTTCCGCTGAACGAGATCTGCGCCGACGGAAAATTATATCCGCCCGCGGCTCCGGAAAATGAACCGCCGCCGGAAAATTCGATTCCGCCGCCGCTCGAATCGGCGATGTACGAAAGAGCGCCCGAACCGTCGAGCGTATAAATGTATGCGCCGAAAACAAAAGAGCACGAGCGAATCTGCGTCCATTTGATGGAAGAGCCGCTGCCGGAAAAACTTGCGTTGAGCGTCGTTATGTTCCATTGCAGCGAAAGCTTATCGACATTGCCGATCCAAACGCAGCGCGCATTATTTTGCGGATCGAAGCCGGGTCGCAGCGCGGACAATTCCTCGGCAAAAACCTTCCAGTCAAGAGGCGTTTTATCGAGAAAAAGATAGAATCCCGCGGTGTCTTGCCAAACAGCCGTCGTGCTTGCGCTTGCTCCCAAATTGCTGGTCGATCCCGCAAAATAACCAGCCCAATATCCATCGGTCAGCCCGGTCTCCGCCAAAGTCGACAAAGCGTATGCGGGCGTGGAATCAACCTGATTGAATACGGGATTGCTCATGTTCAGTTTTAATTTTTACCGGTAAAAATTTGGTCGCCCGGAAGCAGCGGCGCGGACATTCCGTCGAGCCCGCTGCTCGTGCTATAAACCGGCAGCCCGTTCCAGCCGAAATTTAATTCCGACATCGGACCCGCGGCGTCCGTCGTTTCGACGTCGGTGATCGCCGGTACGACCGAGCGATAAAGCCGCAGCTGTTTGAACAGCGGCGAGCTCGCCGACGGGCGCATATTCAATTGCTCGAGCAGATTTCCGAGACTCGTCCCGGCTGGAACCAAACGCTCGTTTCCGTTAACTATTACTTTGATCATTACTTCGACCGTTGTTCGCCCGCGGAAATAAGCCGTCGGCGTCGGCGGCGCGACGGTCGTCGCCTGGAGCGCGGTATAGCTCGCGGCTGCCGCCAAAGTAAAATTGGCTTTCGTCGAATTCGACGGAGGCAGCACGTAGGAAGAGCTGATCGGATAAGGAACGAACAAGCGATAGAACGGCTGTATGAACGACGGATAATACAGATCGACCGCGCCCGCCAAACCAGCCTGAGCATAATTGACGTTGGTGTCCGGCGGCGTAACTTTGAGCACGCCCTGCGCCGCAAGCGCGCTCAGGAAGGAATCGAAGCCGACGTTCCAGTTGACTCCGGAAGAATAGCTGCCGATCTCAAAGTCCATCACGCTTGCGCCCGCGTAGCCGTTTATCCACAGCGGCGGACTGGTTTGACCGATGTTTATGTAGTCGCACGTCGCCACCCGCAGGATCATGCCCGGACGAACATCGATGTACGCCGCGGCGATGGTCGAAGACGTCGAGAAACCGAAATTATAATAAAGCTGCTCGGCAAACGTCTGCGGCATGGAACATGCGATCGCCGACTGCACGAGCGAAATTCCGTGCGGCACCGCGCCGGGAAGATTGCCGGCGGGCGGCTTTTCGAGCGCCTTCAAAAAGTCGACGTAATTCTGCTGCAGCGTCGCGCGAATCGCGTCGGTAGTAAAGCTCCAAACGGTCGAATCGGCGGCGATCGTCATCTTGTACGGCAAACCGGCGTCGCCCGAAGGCTCCATCGTAAACGGACCGACGGTGATCGGCGCTGCGCCGAGCGCGCCGGCTGCGGCTCCGAGCTCCGGCAGATACAAAACGATCGCCTGCGCCGGCGGATTTGCGGACGACGATCCGAGCGCGCTCATCGTCTGCGCCGGATATACGTACGGATACGCAGCGCCGGCGGGCTGCTGACTCAGGAAAAACGCGGGGCTGAACAAGGCTTTGCCCGCTCCGCAAAGACCGACGCCGGCGTCCGTTAGCGGCTGAACGTAAACCGTGTAAACTTTTCCGGCGACAAGATTCTCGACGGCAAAATAAGAGCTCGTTTCGCCGGTTGTGCCGGAATATAAATTTACCGCCGGTTCCGAATTATCGTAGATCGACACGTTATAGCTCAGCGCGCTCGCGACCGGCTCCCAGCCGACAAATACGTTGCTGCCGTCGAATCGAACTTCCGAAATATTGACTGGATTGGTCGGAACAAACGCCTGCGACGAAAGCGGACCTCTAACGGCTACTCCGTTTGAAATTCCGGTTCCGCGGACGGTGTAGCCCAATTGCGCGCCCGGAACGAGCGCGTTTGCGAGCGGATAATCGGTAGCGGTGATGCCCGTCTGTTCGGTTCCGTCCGAAAAATCGATCGTATAAGCCGCGGCTTCCGGCGCCGCACTCCAGTTGAGCGTGGAAATTCCGGTAACGGCGTCGGAGGTTACAAGACCGACGACCGGCGCCGCTAAAATCGGGCTCGCGCTTGTTCCCGTTCCCATGCCGGGATCGGCAACAAGAGTTACGGGACCGAGCGAAACATTGACCATAGCCAAAATTGTTTCGCCGGACGGAATCGCCAATTCGGACAGCGGTATCGCGCCTTGTGTCGCGCCCGTTCGACTTCCGCTGTAGATCACCGAATTGTTCGCGGCAACTACCGGTTGATAAGTTACCGGCTGCCGATTCGCCGGCGGAATTGTCGGCGCCGTCCAGCTAAGGCGTAACTGTTCCTTGCCGGCGGTCAGAGCGGCGAGCTGCGGCGCGGCGAAGATCGCGGAAAGCGTCTGCGTCGGCGAATTTCCGCCGCTGATCGCGGTCGCATACAATTGAACGATTTGCGTTTGTCCGCTGACCGCCGACTTTTTAAAAGTCAGCGAAGCCGAAGTTCCCGTCGTCGTTTGCGAGCCGAGCGCCGCAGTGTCCTGGTAAACGGACACGGAATATGAAGCGACGATCGCCGCCGCGTCCGGCAAGCGAGCCCATTCCAAATCGACGCGCCATTGCTGGGCGTTCGCCGGATCGGTATAGATCTTTGCGCTCGTAATCGCCGGAGCGGTCGCCAATAAAATTACCGGTTCGCTTTGCGGTCCGCTCGCCTGCCCGTTTGCGGCGCTCGCCACCACGCTTAAACCGACTTTGCCGAGCGCGTTATAAGCAAATGTGAATTGATTGTTGGACGCCGTTACCGGACCGGCGAGAATGTTGCTTCCATCCATCAAATATCCGCTCGCGGAAACGCCCGGCGAAGGGATCGCGACGCTCGCGGTTACCTGCGAATCTGTAGCCGCGATATTGGTAACGACCGGTGTTTGCGCGATCAAATCGCATGCGACGGGCGCGCCGGCGATATTATTGCTGGTCGTTCGAACGCTGACGCTTATGTCGGGTTTCGCGAGTATATCGATCGGAATGGTCGCATAGGTCGGTCCGCCGTCGAATGTGCCGATCACTTCCGTTCCGCCGGAAAGGACTTGAACAATGCTTCCCGTCGGACTCACGCAGCCCGCCTGCGCGCCGAGCGTCCACGAAAGCGAAATATTCTTTCCGTCGTACGCAGCTTCGGTGATCGCGCTGACGGCTTGCGGAATTCCGCCGAAAACCGCATTGCCGTTGTTGTCCATGATCGGGCTTTGCGGTCCGAGGCTGTACGGCGGCGAGAACGAACCGCCGGCGCCGGCGTTGGTGACGGGAATCGCCGTCTGCGCGCTGATGAAAAACGCGGGCGGATTTCCAGCCGCATCGACCGGGACGACAGCCGTATTGTTCGACGTTTGCGCGCTTCCGACGTTTACCAGCGCACCGTTCGAAAGCGAATACACATTCACCTGCGCGCCGGTTCCGATTCCGGCGCCGCTGTAGGAAAGCGTCGCGGTAACGTTCGTTCCGTCGAAATCCGCGCTTTCGATATTCACGTTTGCCGCGCTTATCGGCGCCGAGGCTTTCGCATCGTCCCATCTAATACTTTGCGGTGGTTTCCCCTCGTCAACCCAGATCACGTCGACCATGTAAGGCTCCGCCGCTGAGAGCGGATATGTCGGTTGAAAGTTTGCCACGGTAAGACTCGCCGGCGGTGAGGACGTATCCGACACTCCGATGACGTCCCCGCTCGTTGCCTGGCGCAGCCGTATGACCATAACCGGATCTTTCCAGCACAGTGGGATCCGAAGCTTGGAATTCACGTGACTTGAAGTCGCGGC
>JADMIO010768825.1_pt1 | contig 18653 bp, 18 predicted proteins | sample 8958161 | NCBI WGS metagenome assembly JADMIO01 (sample SAMN16585339, study PRJNA669376) | soil metagenome | isolation source: Crop rotation soil | place: USA: Cullars Rotation, Alabama | collected 2011 | reverse complement strand
GTGCCCAATCCCGCCAATGTGCTGGTCGAATTGCTCGCCACTCTTCACGACAAAGACGGCCGCGTAAATATCCCCGGCTTCTACGACGACGTCCTCCCGCTCTCCAAGAGCGAGCGCGATGAATGGGCCAAACTTCCCCACAAAGATGAAGAGCTCATGCGCGACCTCAAGCTCACCGGCCTGGTTGGCGAAACCGGCTACACCACCATCGAGCGTCAATGGGCCCGCCCAACCCTCGACATCAACGGCCTCACCAGCGGCTATCAAGGCCACGGCGCCAAAACCATCATCCCCGCCAAATCCAGCGCTAAAGTTTCCATGCGCCTCGTGCCCAACCAGGACCCCATCAAAATCGAAGCCGCCTTCAAAAAAACCCTGCGCGAGCGCTGCCCCAAAAACGTGAAGATCGATTTCGCCGAACACGGCAAAAGCGCCGCCGTCATCACCCCTCGCGAAGGCCCCGCCACCGCCGCCGCCGTCCGCGCTGTCGAGCAGGCCTTCGGCAAAAAACCCGTCCTCACCCGCACCGGCGGCAGCATCCCCGTCGTCGGCCAGATCAAATCCATCCTCGGCATCGACACATTGCTGGTAGGCTTCGGCCTCCCCGACGACCGCGTCCACTCCCCCAACGAAAAATTCGACTTGGATAATCTTTATCGCGGCACCACCGCCTCGGCCATCCTCTACGACGAGCTGAGCCGCACGTAACGTGGCACGGGCATCCTGCCCGTGTTCCTTAGAGCAACACCTGCGGATTATTTCGGGTCAACAAATCCACCCTCTCCTTTCCCACAAGCTCAATCGCCTTCTCCAATCCCCGAAGTCTCATCCCCAACGTCTCCACCCGATGCGTATCCGTCCCCAACAAAAAATATTTTCCCTCCACAAGTAATCTCTCCACCATCCTCCTCGTCTGCGATTCCGGTGGATCACTGAAACACTGCAAATTCCCCTGCAACAACAACCCCCTCTCCAAAAACAAATCCGCGACCGTCGGATCCTCCTGCACCGCCCTCATCCTCTCCGGATGCGCCACGATCACCTTCATCCCGCCACTCCGCAAATGCTCCACCACCGGCCAGAAAAACTCCGGCAGCTTGTCCACCCACAAATCAAACAAACAATATTTTCCCCTCATCCCATAAGTCGGAACCTTCGTAATCGGAGTGTTCAACATCTCCGCACGCAGATTCAGCTCCCCGCCCGCTATCAACTCCAACTTCACGCCCATCTCATCAAACGCCCCCTGCAACTCCCTGGTCTTCTCCGCAATCACTTGCACATTATTCCCCGGCAAATTCGGCCAGATATGCGGCGTACAAAACGCATGCGTATACCCCGCCCCAACCAGCATCCGCCCACACTCAATCGACTCCGCCACATCCACGCACCCATCATCCACGCCGGGAATCAGATGAGCGTGTACATCAATGCGTCCGTGCATAATCATCAGCTCTTGTAAACCGCCATCGTGCAATCCCCATCCAGATAATCATCCCGCATCTCAAAGCGCCTGCCCCACAGCCCCACCATCTCCATCACATCCTCCTTACGATGCCACCTCAGCCAATCCGCATTGGCAATATTCGCCGACGCCAAGAAATTAAACACCATCACCTCGCGCGCCGCCTCAAATCCCTGCCGCAGCGAAACTTCAAACTGCCCCACATCCAGCGTATTGAGCGACCCGCTGAAGACCACCACATCCGCCCCCACATTCATCGTCGAGGGCTGGCGCACAAAATCACACTGCACAATTTCCGCATTGATCCAGTGCTTCCTCATCGCCGCCCCCACCAATTCATCCACCGCCTCAATCCCCACATAATCGCGCGGCTCCATCCCGCGCATGATCATAAAATCCATCAAATCCGCTCGCCCACACCCCACATCCAAAACCTTCTTCCCCGACGGGCGCGCCAACTCACAAATCGCCTCAAACCTCGCCGCCTGCGTGCGCGGGCTCGCCCAAAGCAGCGCCCCAAACTCATCCCCGTACCGCGATGCGGCCTTGCGATACGGCTCGAGATAAACTTCCCTTGTCCCTTCGCCCATCAACGCATTCTATCCCGTTTGACCCCTCCCTCCCATCCCCTACAATACTGACGGGTCAGTTTTGGGCTAAAGTCGCATGCAACGTCCCTCCGAAATCAAACGCCGCAAAATCTCCGACACCGCCGCACGCCTCTTTGCGACCAAGCCCTTCCACAAGGTCCGCCTCGACGACGTCGCCGCCGCCGCCCAGGTCGGCAAAGGCACCCTTTACATCTATTTCAAAAGCAAGGAAGACCTCTACGTCTCCCTCGTCGGCGATGGCTTCTCCCAGCTCGTCGACAAGCTCCGCGCCAGCGCTGATGCCGCCCCAAAGGATGCCCTGGCCGAAATCATTCGCCAGCTCGTCTCCTTCTCCTTCGCACATCCCCATTTTTTCGACCTCATGCGCACCGTCCCCCAGCTCACCAATCACTCCAGCCTCCTCCGCATGCGCAAACAGCTCACCGACCACCTCACCCGCACCCTCCGCCGCGGCGTTCGCCAGGGAATCTGGACCGACCCCCACCCCCAGCTCACCGCCATCTTCATCCCCGGCATGGTCCGCAGCGCCATGCTCTACGGCCCCAGCAACCTCGATCAGGATCTCCTCACCCAGCAAATCATCCACCTCGTCGAAAACGGCATCAGCAAGGAATCCGCACGATGATCCGCAAAATCCATTCGATTCTCCTCATCGGCCTGCTCATCGCGCTCTCCGGCTGTCATTTGGATCAGAAAAAGGAAATCGCTCGCTACCGCAAAATCCTCGACACCGATTCTCCCCCCATTAACTTCACGCCGGGCGAGCCCCTCACTCTCGAACAAGCCCTTGCCCTGGCCAACGCGCACAATGAACGCCTCGCGCTCCGCGGCGAAGATTACCTTCAGGCCCTCATCGCCAAAGACCGCGCTGCCGGCAGCTTCATGCCCACCATCAGCCTCGCCCCCAGCTACTTCTGGCAGCAACCCGTCGCCGGCCGGGAGGAAAACAGCGGGAGCGGCGGCGGCAGCACCGTCTCCAGCCTCAACCGCCGCTACGACCTCCCCATCAATGCCCGCTGGAACCTTTTCAACGGCTTCTCAGACCTTGCCAACTATCGCGCTGCCGGCCGAACCATCGAACAGCGCCGCGCGCTTCTGCTGGATGCCCAGGCCATCGTCCTCCTCGACGTCGCCCGAACCTATTATCAAATCCTCCGCTCCGAGCGCTCTGTCGAAGTGCTCAACACTTCTCTTAACACCCAGTCAGCCCGCGTCAGCGAATTCGAAGCCCGCCGCCGCGCTGGCGTCGTCCGCCCGCTGGATGTCGCCCAAACCGAAGCCCAGCTCTCCGCCACCAAGGTCTCTCTCATCGATGCCCGCTCCGATGTCATCAACGGCCGCAGCACGTTGGCCTTCCTCGTCGGCGCTCCCGTCGAAAAAAGCCCCTTGATCGATCAGGCCGCCCTCACGCAGTCTGTTCCATCGATCGAAAATCTTCAAACGGAAGCTTTCAGTCATCGCCAGGACCTCGCCGCCGCGCGCTCCGCAATCGAAGCCTCCAAATTCGATGTCCAGGCCGCCATCGGCCACTATTTCCCCTCGGTCTCCCTCAACTTCAACTATTTCCTGCACCGCGAAACCCTTCCCAGCGAGAGTGATTGGAACGGCCTGCTCACCGCCAACCTCCCGCTCTTTTCCGGCGGAGTTCTCGAAGCCGACCTCCGTCTCGCCTGGTCACTCCTCCGCCAGGCCAAGCTGAACGAATCACTCACAGAGCGCCAAGTCCTTCAGGATGTCCGCATCGCTTATGAAAATATGCTCGCCAGCCAGGAACGCCTCCGCGAGCTTCAGGTCCAATTAAAAGCCGCCGACGAGGCCCTCCTTCAGGCCGAACAATCCTACAAAGCCGGCCTGGGCACCAACCTCGAGCGTCTCATCGCCCAGGACCGCCTCCTCTCCACCCAATTGCAGCTCACCAGCGAGCGTTACGACCAGAAAACTTTCTACCTCGCCCTCCTCCGCTCCGTCGGCCGCCTCTCCATCCGCCTCCCCGGCGAGCCCACCCCGACCACTCTTCCTGCCACCCGCCCCACGACGCAAATATCAGACGTAGGCTCCGCTTCACCGGACCGTTTATTCCCCTCAACCCAGCCGATGAAACTACAGTAAAGATATTGGCGGCCCGACCCCGCCTGCGCATTCTTCGTGTCCTTAGTGCCCTTAGTGGACAAAATTAGTGCCCCTTAGTGGACCGCGATGCAAAAGCTAGCCGAGATCTCCATCAAGCGCCCCGTCTTCGCCGCCATGATCATCCTGGCGCTGGTGGTCGTCGGCGCTGCCGCCTATTTCCGCCTCGGCGTCGACCGCTTCCCCAGCATGGACCTGCCCACCGTCACCGTCCGCACCACCCTCCGCGGCGCCTCCCCCGAGCAGATGGAATCCGAAGTCGTCGAGCGCATCGAAGAAGCCATCAACACCGTCGAAGGCATCGAGGAGCTTCGCTCGGTCTGCGGCCAGGGCACCTGCTTCGTCTCCGCCACCTTCGCCCTCTCCCGCAACATCGACGTCGCCGCTCAGGATGTCCGCGATCGCATCGCCACCGTCATCAAGGATCTCCCCGACGACACCGACCCGCCCATCGTTTCCAAATTCGACAACGACTCCCAACCCATCCTCACCCTCGCCATCTCCGGCAACCGCACCCTGCGCGAGCTCAACGAATTGGCCGACAAAACCGTGAAGGTTCAGATCGAGCGAGCCAAAGGCGTCGGCCAGGTCCGCATCATCGGTGGCGTCAAGCGCTCCATCAACGTCTGGGTCGATGCCAAAAAACTCGCCGCCTATGAGCTGCCCATCACCGCCGTCCGCGATGCCATCGTCCGCCAGAACGCCGACATCCCCGGCGGCAACGTCACCGGCCAAACCCGCGAGCAAACCCTCCGCACCATGGGCCAGTTCACTAACGCCGAGGGCTTCCACAACCTCGTCATCGCCAACATCAACGGCTCACCCATCCGCGTCCGCGATGTCGGTTATGCCGAAGATGGCGCAAAAGAACTCCGCTCCACCGCCCGCCTCAACGGCCTGCCCGCCGTCTCCCTCGAGCTTCAGCGCCAATCCAAGGCCAACACCATCGAAGTCATCGAAGCCGCCAAAGCCGCCCTTGCCCAAATCCAGGCGCAATTACCCTCCGACGTCAAGCTCGAAATCATCCGCGACCAATCCAACTACATCTACGCCGCCCTTCACGAGATCACCATCCACCTGATCCTCGGCAGCATCCTCGCCAGCCTCGTCGTCCTCGCCTTCATGCGGAGTTGGCGCTCCACCCTCATCGCCGCCATCGCCATCCCGGCCTCCGTCATAGCCACCTTCGGCATGATGTACGCCCTGAATTTCACCCTCAACTCCGTCACCATGCTCGCCCTGGTGCTCATGGTGGGCGTGGTGATCGATGACGCCATCGTCGTCTTGGAAAACGTCTTCCGCTTCGTCGAAGAAAAGAAAATGCGGCCCTACGAGGCCGCCAAACACGCCACCGCCGAGATCGGCCTGGCCGTCCTGGCCACCACGCTCTCTCTGGTCATCATCTTCATTCCGGTTTCCTTCATGTCGAGCATTTCCGGCCGCTTCCTCTATCAATTCGGCATCACCGCCGCCGTCGCCGTCCTCGTGAGCCTCCTGGTCTCCTTCACACTCACCCCCATGATGTCCGCGCGTCTCCTTCGCACCTCGGATGCCACCGGCCACGACGCCGCCCACTCCCGCCGCGGCTTCTATCGCTTCATCGACGCCGCCTACACGTGGATGCTCACCTGGTCCATGAAGGGCCGGGCGATTGTCGCCATCCTCGCCATCGCCGTCATCGTCTCCTCAGTCCCCCTCTACAAAATGGTCCGCCAGGAATTCATCCCCAGCGATGTCGATGAGGGTGAATTTCAGGTCACCGTCACCGGCAAGGAAGGCACCAGCCTCACCTCGATGGATGCCGCCATGCTCGCCATCGAAAACGATGTCAAAAATATCCGCGGCGTCTCGCTCATCCTCTCCGGATCAGGCGGCGGATTCATCGGCGGTGTCAACAGCGGCCAGATCTATGTCCGCATGGTCCCCCACGAAGAACGCATCTGGAATTTCCCCCGCATCTGGACCGGCCTGAAAAATCTCGACCCCGGCGCTGCCTTCCGCGGCAACTATTCCCAGCGCGATCTCATGCAGGACATTCGCGCCAAGCTGCGCCGCTACAAAGATGTCCGCATCGCCGTCCGCAGCTTCTCCGCCTTCAACCTCGGCGGCGGCAACTACGACATCGACTTCGCCATGCGCGGCCCCGAGCTTGAATCCCTCGCCAGCTACGCCGAGCAGCTCCGCGAAAAGACTCGCCCCGTCGGCGAAAATGAGCCCGAAATCCCCGGCATCCTCGACGCCGACACCACGTTAAAACTCGATAAACCCGAGCTCCGCGTCGCCATCGACCGCCTCCGCGCGGCCGACCTGGGCATTGATGCCAACGACATCGGCACGGCCCTGCGCCTCATGGTCGGCGGCGATGAAGAAGTCTCCCGCTTCCGCGATCCGGCCGTCAATGATGACTACGACGTTCAGCTCCGCCTCACCGAAACCGGCCGCTCCGACCCCAACACCATTCACGACCTCTATCTCCCCCGTCGCGGCGGCGGCCTCGTCCAGCTCGCCAATCTTGCGAAAATAGAACAAGCAACCAGCCCCTCGCGCATCGACCGACTCGACCGCCAGCGCATGGTCGCCCTCCGCGCCAGCGTCGGCCCCGGCTATGCCCTTGCAGACCGCGTCCAGGCGCTGCGCGACGCGGTCGACAAAATGAATCTCCCGCCCGCCTACACCACCAAAGTCGCCGGCCGCGGCCGCGAGCTGGAACGCACCTTCTACGAATTCATCTGGGCCTTCCTGCTCTCGGTCATTTTCATGTACATGATCCTTGCCTCCAATTACGAGAGCACGATTCACCCCTTCACCATCCTCCTCTCCCTTCCGCTCAGCGTACCTTTCGCGCTCCTCTCCCTCTGGCTCACCGGCAGCACCCTCAATCTCTATTCCGCCCTCGGCATCCTCGTGCTTTTCGGCGTCGTAAAGAAAAACTCGATTCTCCAGATCGACCACATGAACAACCTCCGCCGCCAGGGCATGGACCGCGCCACCGCCATCATCCAGGGCAACCGCGACCGCCTCCGCCCGATCCTGATGACCACCCTCGCCCTCGTCGCCGGCATGACTCCCCTGGCTATCGGCGCCGGCCCCGGCGCAGAAGAACGCCGCGCTGTCGCCATCGTCGTCATCGGCGGCCAATCCCTCTCCCTTCTCTTAACCTTGCTCGTCACCCCCGTCGCCTACTCCTACTTCGACGACATCCGCGAATTCTTCATCAACCGCCGCCGTGGTGGGGGGGCCAAGCCGCATCAACCCGCGCCTGACCCGCTCGAAGACCCCGTCCAACCCTCCGTCACCCACCAGGCCGCACGACAAGCGCTTCAACCATGACCGAGTGGTTCAGTATTTTCCTCCAGGCCGTCACCGACGAGTGGAAGGATCAACCCCTCATCGCCGCCATGGCCACCGCCGATGCCGATGGCTCTCCTCATGTCCGCAATGTCGTCTGCCGCCTGTACGGCGATCAATTTTTCATCACCACCGACAGCCGCAGCGAAAAATCCAAACACATCCAATCCCTTGCCCTCTGCGAGCTGGCCTTCTGGCTCCCGCGCCGCCGCGAGCAGTTTCGCATCATGGCCATCGCCGAGATCGATTCGGTTGATGAACAGGTATGGCAAGACCTCTCCGATCAAACCCGAGCCACCTTCTACTGGCCCCCGCCCGGCCAGCCCCTCCAGCCCGATCAGATCCCACCCAAAAACCGGCCCAGCCGCAGTCCCCCGGCCACCTTCCAGCTCATCTCCATCAAACCCGAGCAGGTAGATCACCTCGAGCTCCAACCCAATCCCCACCGCCGCCGCCGCTGGCGCTTGCATACAAACTGGCAGCTCGAAAACCTCAATCCTTAGTCTTCTCTGTGTCTCTGTGCCTCTGTGGTTGAATTTTTTCCCCCCCTTGTGCCGATAATAAACTTCAGGATGCCCCTCCTCCACGCCCAACCTCTGCCCACAACCCCCGCCGCCTCCGCCGGCGACCTGCGCCGCATCCTCCGCCTGGAAGTGCCGGTGATCGTAAAACTGGCCGAGCGCAAGCTCACCCTCGGCGAAGTCATGCGCCTCGGCGCTGGCGCCATCATCGAATTCTCCAAGAGCTCGGATGAACCCCTCGAGCTCCTGGTCAATAACAAACCCATCGGCGTCGGCGACGCCGTCAAAGTCGGCGAAAACTTCGGCTTGAAAATCACCCAGATCGGGGACGTCCGCGAAATCATCCGCTCCCTGGGCGCCTAATTCCTGGCCTGCCGCATCGCGAACTCCATCGCCGCCTCTTTATTCGCGACTCTCCCCTCCAACTGCGCATCATAAACCGCCTCCAAGATCTTTTTGAACAGCGGCCCCGGATTCAATCCCGCCGCACTCAAATCATCCCCGGTAACAAATGGTGGGGGGGCAATATCACTCCCCCCAAACCCCTCCAGCCTCTTCTTCAACTCCGCAATCCTCTCCCCCTCAATCCCCACCTTCTCCATCGCATCCATCAAATGCCGCGACGCCCCCGCGGTCTCTCGCGCCAAAAACCTTTTCAATCTCGCCACCGTCGTCCGCTCCTTCATCAACAACCCAACTCCCTCCAGCGCTCCCACCATCTCATCAAACTCCACATTGCTCAGTTTCAGCGCTTTATCTACTGCCTTGGCCGCCCGATCCACATCCCTCTTCTCCAGCAATCCCAAAACGTCCCCACCCCCATGCACCTCCGCATCAATCACTCCACTCGCCAGCGCCAACCCAAACGAAATCTGCGCCCCCGGCGCGCTCGCCAGAAACACCGACTTGCTTGGATTCAGCTCCACATTTTCCCCCAGCGGCAAAAATCTCATCACCACATGAATCAGCTTGAATTTCCACAGCAGCAGCCACGCCGCCGAGCGAGTAGGGGGGCCCAGCATCATCCTCAGCTCCTCCGCAATCCGCTCCGGACTGATTACCTTCAATAAAGAAGCCCTCGCCTCCATCGCCGCGGCCGTCAGCGGCGCAATCTCCAAGCCAAACCGCGCTGCAAACCTCACCGCGCGCAAAAGCCTCAAATGATCTTCCCCAAACCTCTCCCCCGCCTCCCCAATCGCCCGCAATCTCCGAGCCTTCAAATCCTCCTGCCCCCCCACAAAATCGATCACCCGATCTCCCTCCAGCGGATCCAGGAACAACCCATTGATCGTAAAATCCCGCCTCTTCGCATCCTCCTCGGCTGTAGTAAAGCGGACCTCCGACGGCCGCCGCCCATCCAGATATGACCCCTCGCTACGAAACGTCGCCACCTCTACCACACTCCGCCCATGCCGCACCAATATCACTCCAAACGCCGCCCCCACGGCTTCGGTCTTCGAAAATAACTCTCTGACTCTCTCCGGCGGCGCATCGCTCGCCACATCCCAATCCTTCGGCTCAAGCCCCATCAGCAAATCCCTCACACATCCCCCGGCAAAATAGGCCACATGCCCATGCTCGCGCAGCCTCTTCACAATCGCCGTCGCATCAGCGCGCTCACAACGCGGTCTATTCCCGCGATCATCCATGATTTCATTATCGCTTGGATTGCTTCAACAGCGAAGCGGCGGGGGGGTCCAGGTAAATCGTCGCATTTTCATGTCGTTGCAAAATCGACGCCGGTACCATCGGCGTAATCTCCCCCTCCACCGCATCTCTCACCGCCTTCGACTTCCTCTCATCCGGCACCGTGCAAATAATATTCTTCGACTTCATGATGTGCTTGATCGACATCGATATCGCCCGCTGGGGCACATCCTCCAGCTTCTTAAACCACCCCTCCCCCATCTGCTGCCTCCGGCAAGCCTCATCCAGTGTCACGACAATGTACGGCTGATTCGTCTCAAAATCGGCCGGCGGATCGTTGAACGCAAGGTGCCCATTCTCGCCGATCCCGATAAAGGCCACATCGATAGGATGTTTGATGACGACCGAGTTCAACCTCCAGCACTCGGCATCCAGATCACCCTCGGTATCAATGAAATACCGCTCCTTGAGCGGCACCTTCAGCGCACTCATAAACCTCTGCCAAAGATAAAGCCGAAACGAGGCCGGATGGGTGATCTCCAGCCCCGCATACTCATCCAGGTGAAACACGGTCACCCGATGCCAATCCAATTCCGCATGCGTCAACTCGGCCAGCATCTCAAACTGCGAAGCCCCCGTCGCCAGAATAATATTCGCCTCCCCGCGCGCCGCTATCGCCCGCCGAATCAGCTCCGCCCCATCGTGCGCTGCCCGCTGACCGTTATGAACCTTGTTATCGCTGACCAGAATTTTCATCTCAGCCACTCATCCCTGTGTTGCTTCACAAACTCATCATCATTCAAATGCGGATACGCCGCATAAACGCGATCGATCTCCTCTTTTTGACCCGCGCTTAACCCCTCATGGGGATCCAAACACCAAATCCCCTCCATCAACCCCTGCCGCCGCAAAACTTCATGCAACCCCGCAATGCACCCCTTAAATCCATTCGCCGCATCAAAAAACGCCGCATTCGCATCCGTGACTTCCACCGCTAATCGTAGGTCCGGCTGTGCCGGACGTTTCCTGCACATTTCCAACTGCTCCACCGCGCGTTTCGTCCACACCGCCCAATGCCCCAGCAATCCCCCCACAATCCTTCTCCCAAAATATGGCGTCACCAGATCCAAAATAATATTGTCATCATTCCCGGTATAAAGCGCTACATCCTTTCTCCCCGACTCCGCAACCGCCCTCACCACATCGATCGTCTGATACCGATTAAACGGCGCGATTTTAATCGCCACCACATTCTCGATCTCCGCAAACCCTCTCCAAAAAGAATACGGCAACACCCGTCCCCCCACTGCCGGCTGCAAATAAAACCCCACAATCGGCATTACCCCGGCAATCTCTTTGGCATGCCCAATCAACTCATCCTCACCCGAATCCTTCATCGCCCCCAAGCTCAACAACCCCGCGTGATATCCCAGCTTCTTCAATATCCCCGCCTCCTTCACCGCCTGCTGCGTCTTCCCGCAAATCCCCCCAACGCGCACGAAACTCGTCCCCGCCCGATTCATCTCCTCCCCCGCGATCGCCAACACCGGCTCAAACAATCCCACTTTCGAATCTCGAATCGCAAACTGCGTCGTATGCACCCCCACCGCCAACCCCCCAGCCCCGGCCGCAATGTAATACCTCACCAGCGCCCGCTGCCTCCGCTCATCCAATTTCCGCGCAGAATTCAGCGCCAGCGGACATGCCGGTATCGCCACCCCCCGCCGTAGCGCCTCAAAGACTTCTCCATTTACCGGCATGCACACTCCTGTAGGGGCGAACCTCGTCTCAGCCCTCTTCGGGGGGTTGCAGGGGGGTACTCCCCCCATGCGTTCGCAATTCGATAAAAACAACAGCTCCAACTTTTTTAGAATCAACCTCAACCAAAACTGATGCAAACTCCAGCACCAGAAACGTCCAATCTAATTTAAAACTTTCCATCCCTCGCTTCAAAATGCGTCGGCTTATCCAGCGACGCCCCTCCTTTTTTCACCCAATCCCCCACCCACTTCATCACCAGCTTGGCCCCAATCCGCGGCCTCCCCCACAACCCATACGCCTCCCCCGCATCACTCAAAAGCGCATCCCCTGCCTCCACCCCGGTAAATTTAACTCCCTTCCCCATCATCCTCCCAAACTCCTCCGCCACCTCCTTAATCCTCAAAATCTCCCCCCCCGCAATATTCAAAATCTTCGGCGGCACCCCGGCCGCCTCCAGCGACATCACCGCCATCGCATTGGCATCCCCCTGCCAGATCACATTCACATGCCCCATCGACACATCCACCTCCTTCCCATTCCACACCCGCGTTGCGATATCCAAAAGCACCCCATACCTCATCTCCACCGCATAATTCAATCTCAGCAGCACCACCGGAATCCTCATCCCCTCGCTGAAATGCTGAAAAATCCGCTCCCGCCCCAGGCAGCTCATCGCATATTCCCCCACCGGATTTGGCGCATCATCCTCCACCGACCCGCCACCTTTTACCGAGGTCAATCCATAAACATTCCCCGTCGAAAACGCCACGATCCGCGAATGCGCAAATCGCTCGCAAACCATCCCCGGCAGATAGCTGTTCATCGCCCACGTCGTCGGCTCATTCCCGCTGGAGCCAAACTTCATCCCCGCCATGTAGATCACATTCTCCACATCCGGCAGCCGCTTCAATTCTTCCCGATCCATCAAATCCGCCGGCAGCGTACTGATTCCCCACTGTCGCAACTGCCGCTCGATCCCTCCGGCCGAAAATCGCGAAACTCCAATCACCCTCCGCTGCACATTGGCCGCCTCGCTGGCGCGCTTGATCATCCTCGCCAGCGACGGCCCCATTTTTCCCCCCCCCCCCAGCACGATCACATCCCCCTTCAGCTTCTGCATCGTCTCAATCACCCCCGGCGTCGGCGCGCTTAGCACATCCTCCAGCTGTTCCACATCCGCAATCGTCTCCAGGCCCCTTGGATCAATCGGAGTAACCCTCTGCATCGCCATCTCCAAATTGTACACGCGGGAGGAAAATGCTTAAACACGAAGACACGAAGACACCAAGACGCGCGCGTTTCACGGCGGAACTCGGCTCAGCAGCTCTGTAGCTTGGATTAAATAAATCCCTGGACTTGCTCGTTCGATCCGACACCCTAACCCAAGTTGGTCTTAGTGCCTTCGTGTCTTCGTGTTTAATCCGGCCACCAAGACTGCCCCCACCCTACACGATCTTCCTCATCAACAGACACGCATTATGTCCCCCAAACCCAAAGCTGTTCGACAGCGCATAAGTGACCTTCAAATCCCGAGCCTTATGCGGCACGTAATCCAGATCACACTCCGAATCTGGATTATCAAGATTGATCGTGGGCGGAACCAGGTTCCTGTGAATCGTCAGCGCCGTCACCACCGCCTCCACGCCACCCGACGCCCCAAGCAAATGCCCCATCTGTGACTTGGTCGAGCTGATCGGCACCTTCTTGGCATAATCCCCAAACGTCGCCTTAATCGCCCGCGTCTCGGCCAGATCCCCCAGCGGTGTGCTCGTCCCATGCGCGTTGATGTAGCTCACATCCGATGGCGATGCCTTGGCATCCTTCAGCGCCAACTTCATCGCCATGGCCGCCCCCTCGCCACCTTCCAACGGCGCGGTGATATGCGACGCATCCCCCGACATCCCATATCCAACAACTTCAGCGTATATCCGAGCCCCGCGCTTCTTGGCATGCTCGTACTCTTCAAGTATCACCACCCCCGCTCCTTCGCTCATCACAAACCCATCCCGCTCCCGATCCCACGGCCGGCTCGCCCGCGGCGGATCGTCGTTCCGCGTCGACAGCGCCCGGGCTGCGATAAAGCTGGCCATCCCCAGCTCACAAAGCGCCGCCTCCGAACCACCCGCGATCATTACATCCGCCATGTCATGCTGAATAAACCGCGACGCATCCCCGATCGAATGCGACCCGGTCGCACAGGCCGTCGCCACCGCGGTATTGGGCCCGCGAATCCCAAATCGAATCGACACATTCCCGCTCGCCGCATTCACCATCAGCCGCGGCACCGTAAACGGACTCACGCGACCCACCCCTCGCGAATCCAGAATCTTTTTCTGTTCTTCCAGCGTCTCGATCCCCCCAATCCCGCTCCCGATAATCACCCCGCACCGATGCAATTGTTCCTTGGCAAAATCCAGCCCCGAATCCGCCACCGCGCTCACCGAAGCCGCCAGGCCAAAGTGCGCAAACCGATCCATCCGCTTGGCCTCGCGCGGATCCACCCCATATTTGGTGATGTCAAAATCGGTGCATTCCCCGCCAAACTTCACGGGATACTTGGATGTATCCCACCGCTTGATCAGCGCGATCCCGCTTCGCGCTGCGCAGAGATTATCCCACATCGCGTCGGCCGTCTCGCCCAGCGAGGTCACGACGCCCATACCGGTAATGACAACACGACGATCACCCATGTTTACTTATTGGAGTGTTCTTTGATGTAGTCAATCGCCTGCCCCACAGTCTGAATTTTCTCAGCCTCTTCGTCCGGGATGGACAACTCAAAAGCATCTTCAAATTCCATCACCAGTTCCACCGTATCCAGCGAATCCGCGTTCAGGTCGTTGATAAAGTGCGTTTCCCTCGTGATCTCGCTCTTGTCAACGCCCATCTGCTCGCTGACGATCTCGATCACCTTCTGTTCTGTTTCTTCCATAAGGTCCTGCCTGCCCTGCTTTGAAAACCACGAGAAAATCGCTTCCAAACGGGCCAACGTGGCCCGCAAGTCCGTTGACTATAGCGGTCAGGCCTGCTTTCCTCAACCGACCCAGATACCGCCGATAACCTGCGTTCCCGCCTCCTCTTTGGGCTCACATTACCATCCCCCCATCCACGCAAATCACCTGCCCCGTCACATAACTCGCATCCGGCCCGGCCAAAAACGCCACCACCGCCGCCACCTCCTCCGGCGCTCCAAACCGCTTCAACGGAATATGGGACTTAGCCACTTCCTTAATCTGATCGTTCAACCCCTCGGTCATATCCGTCGTAATGAACCCGGGCGCTACCACATTGCAGGTAATATTCTTCCCCGACAGTTCTTTCGCGACGCTTTTCGACAGCCCAATCAACCCCGCCTTGCTCGCCGCATAGTTCGCCTGCCCCGCATTCCCCGCCACGCCCGCCACACTGCTGATATTGATAATTCGCCCACCCTTCGCGCGCATCATCGGCCGCGCCGCCGAGCGAATCGACACGAACGCGCTCTTCAAATTCGTATCCACCACCGAATCCCAATCCTCGTCATCCATCCGCAAAATCAACCCATCCTTGGTGATCCCCGCATTGTTCACCAGCACATCCAGCCTCCCATGCTTCTCGGCCGTCTTCTCAATCGCCTCCGAGAGCGCCTTGGCATCTGCAATATCACAGACCACCGCCTCAGCCGAACTTCTCTCGGCTTCGATCTGCCGGCAAAGCTCGTTCAATTTCTCAGCGTTCCGCGCCACCGCCACGACATGAAACCCATCCTTCGCCAATCGGCGCACAATCGCCGCGCCAATCCCCCGCGAGCCACCGGTCACAAATGCCACTCGTTTCTCGGTCATACCTTTTCCTTGGCCGCGCTCAGCGCATCGGCCGTCGCCAACGACTCAATCGGCGCCCTTCGATTAATTTTCTTCGCCAACCCCGTCAACGTCCTCCCCGGCGCCAGCTCGATGAATCGCATCGGCTGATTGATCAACCCCTGCGTCGTCTGCTCCCACCGTACCGGCCTCACAATCTGATCGACAAGCAATTGTTTGATGGCAGGGGGGTCTGAATGCACTTGCGCTGTCACATTCGCATACACCATCCGCTCCGGCCGCCCAATCCTTACCTTCTCCAGCTCTCCGCGCATTTTCTCCGCCGCCGATTTCATCAACGGACTATGAAACGCCCCGGCAACCTTCAGCTCCACCGCCTTAAATCCCGCTTCCCCGGCAATCTCAATGATTCTCTTACAAGCCCCCGCAGCTCCACTCACCACAATCTGCCCCGGCGCATTAAAATTCGCCGCCACCAATACTTCACCCTGCGCCGCCTTCTCACACAACTGATTCACGGCCGCTTCATCCGCCCCCAGGAGGGCCACCATTCCCGATGGCGTCGCCACCGCCGCCTCCTGCATATATTTCCCCCGCGCTGCCACCAGCCTTAACCCATCCTCAAACGAAATCGCCCCGCCCAAATGCAGCGCTGTATACTCCCCCAAACTCAACCCCGCCAAAACTCCTACCTCCGCATCATCAATCATCCCCGCACTTCGTCCCGCCTCAAACGCCGCCACACTCGTCACATAAATCCCCGGCTGCGAAATATCCGTCTGATTCAGCCTCTCCTCCGGCCCTCCAAAACAAATCGCACTCAAATCAAACCCCAAAATCGAATTCGCCTTCTCAAACACCCCGCGCGCGACCTCCGAAACTTCAAAAAAGTCCTTCCCCATCCCCACCACCTGGGCTCCTTGTCCTGGACAGAGAATGCAAATCTTAGAACTCATATCTTATCTGTGTGCATCGTGTGCATCTGTGGCTAAAAATTCAGGCTCGTACCACCGCATTGGCCCAGGTCAGCCCCGCCCCAAACGCGACAAAAATTATCACATCCCCCGGCGAAATCCTCCCCGCGCGCCACGCCTCATCCAGCGCGATCGGGATCGACGCCGCCGAAGTATTCCCATACTTCTGGATGTTGACAAAAGCCTTCTCAATGGGAATTTCCAGCCGCGACATAGCCGAATCGATGATCCGCTGATTCACCTGGTGCGGCACGATCAGCTTGATATCCGCCGGCTTAAGCTCGCACTTCCTCATCGCATCTTCGATCAACTCCTCAAACCTCTGCACCGCAAACTTATAAACTTCCTTCCCCTTGATCTGCATGTACTGCTGTTTCATCGCCAGCGTCTCGACATCCAGCGGATGCCTGCTCCCCGGCCGGCAGCACAACATCTCCCACCCACCCCCATCCGCGTGCAGCGAGCTATAAATCACCCCGCGCTCCGGCTCGGTGCTTTTCTGCATCAGGACCGCCCCGGCCCCATCCCCAAACAAAATGCACGATGCCCGATCCGTATAATCCGTAATCCGCGAAAGCGTCTCCGCCCCGATCACCAGCACATTTCGGTATCTCCCCGACTTGATGTAATTCGACGCCGTCTCCAGCGCATATATAAACCCGCTGCAAGCCGCCGAAACATCAAACGCCGGCGTGTTATTCAACCCCAGCGCCGACGCCACGAAGCATGCCGTCGCCGGAAACTGCATCTCCGGCGTAATCGTCGCGCACAAAATCAAATCCAAGTCCTCTGCCTTCACTCCCGCCGCCGCCAGGCAATTCCGCGCCGCCGCCGTCGCCAGCGACGCCGTCGATTCTTCCTTGGCCGCTATCCGCCTCTCTTTGATCCCCGTCCTCTGAATGATCCACTCATCCGAAGTATCCACCATCCGAGACAGCTCCTCGTTGGTGAGTCGCTTCTCCGGCAGATAACTCCCGGTCCCCGAAAATATCGCTCCGACTTGACTCATCTTCTTTTCTTCTCTGTGTCTCTGTGTCTCTGTGGTTGCCCTTCTTCTTCATTCATCATTCACCGGAATCGACTTCTCAATCTGCTCCACAATCCTCTCATTCACACCGCTCGTACATAGCTGTTTGGCCACCCGTATCGCATTCTTAATAGCCTTACTATCGGAACGCCCATGGCAAATCAGTGAGTATCGCGACACTCCCAGCAGCGGCGCCCCACCATACTCCTGCCAGTCATGCTTCAAATGCATCTTCTTCAAAACCGGCTGAAATTGCTTCACCAGCGCAGGATCTTCCTCCTGCAACTCCGCGATAATCGTCTGCAACAACCCTTCCGCCATCCCTTCGGTGAACTTCAGCACAATATTGCCGACAAACCCATCGCAAACCACCACATCCACAATCCCCTTGAACAAATCGCGTCCTTCCACATTCCCCACAAAATTAATCAGCGGCTCATCGCGCATCAACTTCCGCGACTCCTTCACCATCGTCGTCCCCTTGGCATCCTCCTCGCCGATCGACAGCAACCCCACCCGCGGATTATCGATCCCCAGTACCGCCGTCGCATACGCCCCAGCCATCAACGCATATTGCTGCAAATGTTTCGGCCGCGGCGCAATGTTCGCCCCCACATCACACAACACCACCGGCCCATGAAACGTCGGAATAATCACCGCAATCCCCGGCCGCGCAACGCCAGGAAGTAATCTCATCCGCAACTGCGACGCCGCCACACAAGCCCCCGTATTTCCCGCCGATATCACCGCGTCGGCCTCCCCCTTCGAAGCCAACTTACACATCACCGATATCGACGAATTCGGCTTGGACCGAACCGCCTCCACCGGCGGATCATCCATCGCAATCACTTCCGTAGTCCCCACCACGCTAAAATGCGCGCGGGCGGTGGCATCCAACCCACTCCCATCCAATCCCTTTTTGATAATCGCTTCATCCCCGACCAGCAGCACGCTATCCCCGCCATTCAGCAGCGGCGCGGCCTCCCAGCACCCCTTCAGTATCGCGGCGGGCGCTTTATCTCCGCCCATCACATCGACCGCAGCACGCACGAAGCTCCTCCCTGATTTGTGCTTTTACCCGTACGCGTTACTCGCTTTCCTGCTCGATTTGCAGGGCCAGCTTGGGGTTCACATACCCGCAATTGTCGCACGCACAGTGCGGCAGCTTCGCCGTCCCGCATTGCGGGCAGCGAACATAATGAATCGGCTTCAGCGCATGGTGGGACCGGCGATTGCGCTTCCGCCGCTTGCTTATCTTCTGTACTGGTTGCATCTTAAGGCTCCTGCGTGCCGCCGGCGGCTCGTCCGCCAACGTCCCCTCCCTCAAACAAAAACAGCGTCGATCTGCCCATCAAAAAAGAGCGGCGGG
>JADMIO010768824.1_pt1 | contig 18654 bp, 13 predicted proteins | sample 8958161 | NCBI WGS metagenome assembly JADMIO01 (sample SAMN16585339, study PRJNA669376) | soil metagenome | isolation source: Crop rotation soil | place: USA: Cullars Rotation, Alabama | collected 2011 | reverse complement strand
CGGTGAGCATCCCTCTCGAAGTGCGGGCGCCAAACGGTCACTCCTTGAACAATCCCGTCGAACCGTATTTCGGCCGCTACGAAGGTGATGAAGATACCCGCCGCAAACCCGCCTACCACAACGGCACCGCCTGGACCTGGACCTTCCCCAGCTTCTGCGAAGCCCTTGCCATGGCCTGGGAATTTTCCCCAGAATCCAAACGCGCCGCCAAAGCCTACCTCGGCAGCATGGATCGCCTTCTCATGGAAGGCTGCGTCGGCCACCTCCCCGAAATCATCGACGGCGACGCCCCGCACCTCCAACGCGGCTGCGACGCCCAAGCCTGGTCTGCTACCGAAGCCCTGCGCGTTTGGAAACTCGTTGGTTAGTTCGAACAGTCAATCTTAACGCAGAGGCGCAGAGACGGAGAGACGCAAAGGTATCAGAGGTCTAAAGTCCGTTAACAACGCGACAAATCCCATTCTTTACGTGGACTTCGCCGAAGTTGATCACGAGTCCAAGCTTCAATTTGGTGAGACGGAGATATGTAAGCATTTGTGCTTTGAAAACAGGGTGCCATTCTTCGGCCGATTTACCATCAACCAGAACAAGCCCTTCCACCTTCAAGTCCAGTCGCAGCGGTCTGTTTAAAGTCCTTCCTTTGTATACAACTGGAATCGGTCGTTGCCTCTCGACTAACAATCCGCGGATTTGAAGTTCCTCAGCCAGAGATTCCTCGTAAAGATCTTCGAGCAAACCCGGCCCACCAAGTTCCCGATGCACTTCAATTGCTGCATCGACGATGATCGAACTAATTTCGTTTTCGTGCATCCAGCAGGCTACGGAACAAAACCGAAAAAGTCTTTTCCCTTTGCGCCTCACCGTCTTTGCGCCTTTGCGTTAAAATTTGGCGTTCGGCAGGAAACTTCAGCTTTGCCAAAGGACCGGGGTTGGCGTTTAGTTTCCGGCTGCGAATTTTGCGATTATGAAGATTGTTTTGGCTTACTCGGGCGGGTTGGACACCTCGGTGCTGCTCTCGTGGATCAAGGAAAAATACAACGCGGAGATGATCGCGTTTTGCGCCAATATCGGCCAGGAGGAAGAGCTCAAAGGGCTCGATAAAAAGGCCATGAAGACGGGCGCCTCCAAACTTTACATCGACGATCTCCAGGAAGAGTTCGCGCGCGATTTTATTTTCCCGATGATGCAGGCCGGCGCCATTTACGAGAATCAATATTTTCTCGGCACCAGCATTGCGCGGCCCCTCATCGCCAAGCGCATGGTCGAAATTGCCCGCAAAGAGGGCGCCGAATATATTGCCCACGGCGCCACGGGCAAAGGGAATGATCAAGTGCGCTTCGAACTCACCGCCGCCGCTCTGGCGCCCGATTTGCAAGTCATCGCTCCCTGGCGCGACGAATCCTTCCGCAATCAATTTCCAGGCCGCGCTGAAATGATCGCTTATTGCGAAGCAAAAAAAATTCCCGTGCAGGCCACCGCCAAGAAACCATATTCGATGGATCGCAATCTCCTCCATATTTCCTTCGAAGCCGGCATCCTGGAAGACCCCTGGCTCGATGCCTCCGCGCCTGAGCACAAGGAAATGTATGTCCTCAGCGTCTCGCCCGAAGACGCGCCCGATAAAGCCGAATATGTCACGCTCGATTTCGAGAAGGGCGATTGCGTCGCGGTCAACGGCAAGACGCTCAATCCGCTCGGCGTCATGAAGACGCTGAACAAGCTCGGCGGCAAACATGGCGTTGGCCGCGTCGATCTGGTCGAGAATCGCTACGTCGGCATGAAATCCCGCGGTGTCTACGAAACTCCCGGCGGCGCCATTTTGCATTTTGCGCATCGCCACATGGAATCGATCACCATGGATCGCGAAGTCATGCACCTGCGCGATTCGCTCATCCCAAAATATGGCGAACTCGTTTACTACGGCTATTGGTTCGCGCCCGAACGCCTCGCCCTGCAAGCGCTCGTCACCGAAAGCCAAAAACATGTCACGGGTTCCGTTCGCGTAAAACTTTACAAGGGCAACATCATCAACGCGGGCCGCAAATCGCCGGTTAGCCTCTATAATCCGCACATCGCCACGATGGAAGCCGATCCCACCAAGGCCTATAACCAGGATGACGCCACCGGTTTCATCCGCCTGAACGGCCTGCGTCTCAAGGTAGCCGCCCAGGTCCACGCGGCACAGAAGAAGGCCTCCCGCAAGTAGTTTCGCTCAAGTTCGCCCGCAATTCCGTCGATGTCATACACATCGGAGAATTGCATGTCAGGCGACAAGAGAGTGATGTTCGTCGGTGAAGATCAGGCCCTATGGCCTGACCTGCTGCGGTGTTCGACCCGCGAAAATTGGCGCATGATGTTCGCCCGCAGCGGAGACGAAGCGCTCGTGGCCCTGGACGAACAGGATTTTGACGCGGTCGTTTCCAATCTTGATTTGACCGGCATGTCCGGCACGGAGCTCCTCCACGAAGTGCGCGAACGCAAGCCGGAGGTCTGGCGCTTCCTGCGCGCCGAACCCCGGGCCGCTCATGAAACCGCACATTGGGCCGGCGCCGCCGATCAAATGCTCGAAGCTCCTCTCGGCGCTGAAGGAATCCAGACCCGCCTGGCACAGGCGTTCCGAAACGGTTTCTGGCGCCCCGCCGCCAAAGCTCAAACCCTCCTCGCCACCTGCCCGATCCTGCCGAGCCCGCCCAGGATGTATCATCGCATGCTCGAGATGATCGCCTCCCCCAATGTTTCGCTCGAAAAAATTGGCGCGCTCATTGAAGAAGATCCCGCCATGGCGGCCAAAATTTTGAAACTCGTGAACAGCGCCATTTTCGGGCTGCAAATGAGTGTCACCCGCGCCGGCGAAGCCGTGATGTATCTCGGTTTGGAAACCACCAAGGCCTTGATTCTCATGGCCCACACTGTTTCCAGTTTCAATGCCGTCGAACGTGTTCGTTATCCAATTGACCAGCTTTTGAAGCATTCCTTCACCACCGCCCGTTACGCGCGTTGGATTTCGAGGGTCGAAGCGCCGCGCGGCCAAACTGGCGACCAGGCTTTCACCGGCGGTTTGCTTCACGATATCGGTAAACTTTTGCTCGCCGCCAATCATGGCGAAACCTACGCCCGCTGCATCGAATTCGCCCGCAAAGAAATTCGCCCGCTCCATTTCGCCGAGAGGGAATTTTTTGGGACCGATCACGCCGAACTCGGCGGATGCCTTCTTTCTTCCTGGGGATTGCCGCAACCGCTCGTCGAAGCCGTGGCCTTGCACCACGCGCCCGCCTGGCTCGGCCAAAGCAACAGCTTCAACCCCACCGCCGCCGTCCACGTCGCCAACATCTTCGCGCACGAAGAAGATGCGGACTCCGACAGCCCCGCGAAATCCTCCATCGACGAAAATTTTCTCAACGCCGGCGGCTTCTTCGACCACCTGGACCAATGGCGCGAGACCTGTAAAGCCCGCGGCTAGGGTAGGACAGGCGCCTCGCCTGTCCCGCTGGACGCCCTCGTCCAGTGCTAGATTTCGGTCAATTTTCACCGTTCCGTCACAATTCCGTAACACGCCGGAGCGACTCTTTCATCATTGGAGAAGACAGAAATGAGCGCGCTGCGCATCCGACATCCGCTGGCCGAATTTCCGGCTGACCTCAGCAAGCTTATGGGCAAAACGACGCTGATGCGCATGGCGTTCGAAGCAGTCGATGTCTCCAATTGGCCGCGTCCGATCTTCAGCATTTCCAGCGGCGCCCCAGAGCCTGTCCTCCGCACCCTCGTGGCCTATTGCTATTGCGCGGGAATCTTTTCCTCGCGCGAAATCGAATCCTCCGCGCAACTCGATCCCAGCGTTCGCTATTTGTGCGCCAACGATTTTCCCACTTGGGAACAAATCCGCCAATTCCGCCGCCGCCACGTCTCGCACCTCCGCGAAACCCTCGCCCGCATGCTCTGCGCGATTTGCGAAGAACTTGGCGAACCCGCCGGCTCCTCATTCTTCCCATACCTGGCCGAAGCCGACCGCCGCCTCCGCCTCGCCCTCGAAGCCGACAGCGCCGCCATGGACGATTAGTTCGCCGCTTTGCTTCATTCACCTTCGCGCTCTTTGCGGCTTTCGCGTTTAATTTTCTGACCCCATTAACCTTGCTTTCAGAGCGCATTCGTGGATCAATTCGAGTGGTTCCTTATGAAGACTTTAAAGGCTTTAGTTCTCTTTTTTTTGTTTCTTGGTCAGATTATAACTGACTCAGCGGCGGCGACTCCGCTTTTCGATTGGTATAAGATGGGCACGTTTGCGGGGACGCCAGATGTCGCGGTGGATGCGAACGGAAATGTTGCTTGGATTTATAACGAGCCGGCCTTTCCGTATGGAACTGGGTTGGCATTTTCAGTCCGCAAGTACTCTCCAACGGGAAATCTCATTTTGAGCAAAACCAACAATTCAGCTCGAGGTTCTGACAATGTGTCCCGAATTGCTTCGGACGCGAACGGGAACCTTGCAATCCTTCAAGCGGGCGTCGGCAATTATTCGGGATATTATCAGGAGGGAAATTTCCTTTGGGTCGGGGCATTTGGAAAAATGACCTCTAGTGGTGGTTTTTCTTTCCCGGGCTTTGGTTCAGATAGTTTCAGTTGGGGTTATACGCGTGAACCGTTTCAAGCCGCATCAGCGATTGATTCCGACGGCAATTGCATCTTCGCATTTCCATTTAATTCGTTTTCGTGGGCTGGTCAAACTTGGACCGCGACTGACGGTGAGGCTGGTATTGTTAAAGTGTCCTCAACTGGGAGTTTAGTTTGGTTCAAGAAAATTGTTGGACCGGGACAAAATGTACCCGCCGCTTTGGCAGTGGACCCTCAGAGTAATGTCTATGTTGCAGGATTCGGTGAAGGCCAAATGGCGATCGACGACCAAATATTAACTTCGAGTGGAGGTCGTGATGGCTTCATCGTAAAATTTGATAAGAACGGAACGTTGCAATGGGTTCGACACCCAAGTTGTAGCGGCGATGATTCGATCACGAGTTTGGCATTTTCAAATGGTGGAGTTTCCTTTGCCGGGAAATATAGGGGGACTTTGACGTTTGGAAATTCGATCAGTTCTTCCGCAGGAGGCGCGTATTTTGGGCGGGTTGAATCTAACGGATCCATGGCGGTTGCAAATCTTGCGGGCGTTGCGGAAGTAAGCCGTGTGGCAGCCTCCAGTTCTGGAAACGTTGTTATCACTGGGAAGTTTACTGGCGCCTCGGTCCTGAACACGACAGTTGCCAACCGCGGACTGGATGATGTCTTTGTGGCTGAGATAAACAATTCAGGTTTAGCTCAGTGGGTGAAATCCCTTGGTTATATTTATTCGGATATTCCGGGGAGCGTCGCGGTGGCGAACTCGGGCGCAGTCTATGTAGCAGCAATGGTTAACAGTGGGGTCATGTTGGATAATAATTTTGTAAGCGGCGGAAGCAGCCGGGATGTGCTTCTGGCGAAATTAATCGATTCTTCGATTTCGCAAATTCCCACGTTGAACAAGCAACCATCCGGCGTTGTCTCTTACTTTGGGGGGCAAGCCTCTTTTACGGTTCAGTCTTCCAGTTCGGTCCCTGTCACCTATCAATGGTTTCGCGACGGGGTTCCCATAAATTTGCAAACTTCCCCAACTTTAACTTTTGCCTCTGTGCGATTGTCGGACGACGCGAACTATTATGTTGAGATCACAAATCAGTACGGAAAAATTCGAAGCGATTCGGTCCGGTTGATTGTTAAAGGCGAGGCCCCCGTGGTGGTGACGACTCTTGCTGGAACGAATATTCCCGGTTTCGTGGATTCCACAATCCCTAAAAATGTTCGTTTTACGTCCCCGAACAGTTTGGCCGTATTGGGTGATGGCTCGGTGTTGATACCGGATGCCGGAAATCATCTGGTGCGCATTTTGGAACCGAATGGGACCGTGGGAACGTATGCAGGCAAAGGATTGCCGCCCGCGTTGTTGAACGGTCCAGCCAGCGCCGCTTATTTCAATATTCCTATCGCGGTGGCGGTGGATGCGGGGTGGGATGTGTTCGTGGCGGATAGCGGCAATAATGTCATTCGGCGAATAAGTCCCTTTGGAGCGCGCACCGTCACGACCTTCGCCGGCAGTGGGGGTAACGGATTGAAAAATGGAACCGCCGCCGAAGCTCAATTTAATTTTCCAAACGATCTCGTTGTCGATCCGAGTGGGAATCTTTTTGTTACGGAATTTAATAATCACACGGTGCGGAAAATCACAAAGGAAGGTGTGGTCACTACGTTCGCGGGCACGGGAGCGCCGGGACATCACGATGGTCCCGGCGCGGGTGCGCAATTTAATGGCCCTGCCGGAATCGCGCGCGACAACGTGGGCAACCTGTTCGTCACCGATTGGGAAAATCGTGTCATCCGTAAAATCACCCCGGACGGAGTCGTCTCCACCATTGCCGGAGCCGTAGGTGTGCAAGGTTTCATCGATGGCCCAAGCGCCAGCGCGCGCCTTTGCGCGCCCGACGGAATCGCGGTCGATCAAAACGGCAACATTTTCTTCACCGAATTTGGCAACAGTTCCGTCCGCCGCATCGATCCCTCCGGTGAAGTGCTCACGTTGGTTGGAACCGCCGGCGAAGGCTTTGCTGACGGGGGCCGCACCGAGGCCAAAATGCTGCACCCCGGCGGCATCGCGGTTTATCCGGACGGGAGTCTCATCGTTGCCGACACCGCCAATCATTCCATCCGCAAAGTCGTCTGGCGGACCAACCCGACTCCCACCGAAGCCGCTCTGTTGATCGAATTAAATCCCTCCATCACGATTTTCGGAATCACTGGCAAAACCTACCAAATCCAGGCATCTGAAAATTTGGTCGGCACGGAATGGACCATTTTGGGAGAAGTGACTTTGGAATTCTCTGTCGAAACCTGGTTCGATTCCCAACCGGTCACTCGCGGTCAGCGCTACTATCGGGCTATCTTGAAAAACTAAGAATGACCGTGAAAAAACAGTGAAAATTTGCACCGTTTTCATGCAATTTTCACCATTTTCACGCGGTTTAAAAACGTAAGCGCTTAAGTTTGAATTACTTATTAAAACAGGCGTGAAAATTTTCACGTGAAAAGAGTAGGGGGGAGGGGCTCGTTTTTGAAGTTCATCGCCTGCAAAATTTCAAACTCACTCCCTCAGGAATCCTTGACGTTTTTTAATTCACATTCGCTTGCGGGCCATCGCGACTGGCCTTTACGGTTTGCGCATCCATGAGCGCCGATAAGGAAGCCAAGCCATCCATTCCCACTTGGAAATGGTGGGTCGTGATCATGATGCTGCTGGCCACGGTGGTGAATTATATGGACCGCCAAACGCTCGGCTCCGTTTCTTCGCACATCAAAAATGAGTTCCATCTCAACGAGGAAGGTTACGGCCGGCTGGAAGCTTGGTTCGGATATTCCTACGCCATCTTTATTATCGTCGCCGGGTTTCTGGCGGACCGCTGGGATTTGCGCCTGTTATATGCCGGCGCGCTTTTGATTTGGTCGGCAGCCGGTTTCGCCACCGGCCTCGTTACGACGGTCCTTCAATTGCACATTTGCCGCGCGATTCTCGGCGCCGCCGAAGCGTTCAACTGGCCGGTCGCCGTGGGAGTCGTGCGGCGAATTATCCCGCGCGAATCCCAGGGCTTCGCCAGTGGCGTGTTCAATAGCGGCATGACATTGGGCGCCGTGTTGACGCCGCTCCTCGTGCTCGTGATGGTCAATGAACGAGGCGAAGGGTGGCGCGCCCTTTTCATGGTCGTCGGCGCGGCTGGATCGATCTGGGTTGTAATGTGGCTCATGGGCACGCGCGGCGAACGTGCTGAGGAAATGTCGTTGCGCGCGCAGGAGAAAGTTTCAGCCACGATTCCTTTTCTCGACGTTTTTCGGATGCGCGCTTTCTGGATAACGATGGCCATTGGCGTGACCGTGAACATGTCGTGGCATTTTTACCGCGTCTGGCTGCCGCGCCATCTGGTCGTCGATCTGAAGTTCACCGACACAGAGTTGCAATATCTATTGATCGCCTTTTATCTCACTGCGGATATTGGCAGCATCATCATTGGATACCTGGCGCGCAAATTTGCCTCTGGCGGACGCTCCGTCGAACGCTCCCGCAAAATCGTCTGCCTCGGCGCCGCACTCCTTTGCCTGACTGCGACCCCAATCCTTCTGCAACCGAGCCGCGAATTGATGGTTCCACTTTATTGCCTGGTCGGCGCCGGAATCATGGGCGTCTTCGCCATGTTCTACGCGTTCGTGCAGGACATTTCGCCAGGCCACACTTCAAAATGTCTCGGCCTGATCGGCGCTTCCGTTTGGTTCATCAATTCAAAATTACATCCGCTCGTCGGACGATTCGCGGACACACACTCGCCTGCGATTGGCAAGTTCGCGCCCATGATCCTTGTCGCCGGCGTGCTTCCCCTCCTTGCCGCTCTATTCGCCCTAACGTGGCCGGAAAAACCTGACGAGCAAAAACCCGCTGGTGGCTAACCCTATGTTTAAAAGACTTGGCGTTTTCATGGCCGCATTTTTTGCGGGCATCGTGCCATTTCGCGCCGCCGTGGTTGGAGAAACTCTGCTCGTGGCCGCGGAGTCTCCGCTGCCTATGGGCGCGCGATATTTTCGGCCCGCTGGAGCAGGTCCATTTCCAGCCGTGGTTGTGATGCACGGCTCTGGCGGACTTTGGGCCAATGATAATCCGGCGGGGAACGTAATGACGGCTCATTTCGAGGATTGGGCGCAGGATTTTGCGAACGAAGGATACGCCTCGCTTTTCGTGGACAGTTACACCCCGCGCGGAATCGTCGAATTCGGTTCACGTCGACCGGCGGAAAATCCGAGCATCGACGATTCGGCATGTTCGCCTGCCTATGAGCGTCCGAAGGACACATTCAAAGCGCTAGCCTTTTTGCAGGCGCGACCTGAAATTATTCCCGACCGCATCGGCCTGCTCGGCTTTTCCCAAGGCGCTGAAACAGCACTGGCGAGTGTGGTTTCAACCGGCCTGGTCAAGGCGAGTTGGACGATGAGTTATTTGAAGCTGGATGAATCAACCGAGTCGAGGCCGTTTCCGGAACCACCGCGAATCCAGGTTGGCCCAGGCTTTGCGGTGGCAGTCGCTTATTATCCGGGATGTGGATTTTATGGTTATTTTGGCAGCCCGAATAGCGCTGCCGCCGGACTTTACATGCCTTACGCGCCAACTCTGATTCAGCACGGAAGCGCTGATCCGCTCTACGCATCGGATTTGTATCCCGAAAAGTTCAAGCTGAAAGCGCAAGCCGAGGCGAACGCGCGCGGTTTGAATTTCAATCCGCTGGAATTGACCGTTTACGGAGGCGCAACTCATTCCTTTGATGAGACGGTCCTCGGCATGGATCCTTCGTTGGATACTCCCAACCAGGCGGCGCGCCGCGCCGCGCGTCAGGTGACGCTCGGGTGGTTCGCGGCCTATTTAAAATTGCCCGAAGTTCAGATGCGACGTGAACCCAACGGCTCGCTGAACCTTGTCTGGAAAGCGGGCGTCGGAGTTACCTACAAACCATTCAGGGGAAGTTCGCCCGATGCGATTGTTGATTTGTTGGGAACCAGCCAGCCCTCTGCGACACCTTTGGAATATGCCTTTCCTGTTTCTGCGGAAGTCCCGTTTCAATTTTTCCGATTGCAAGCGACCCGGCCGGGGCTTTTCTGATGGACACGATTAAACGTTTTCCTAGGATTAGCGGGAAATCCGAACTTGTATGGCGCTCCTTAAGATTCTCAATGGCGACGCATCGGGCGTTTCCTATGCCGTCGGCAACACAGCTCTAAAAGTCGGGCGTGCCGAAGGCAATGATTTGCAATTGCCGGACGTTTCCGTCTCCAGCCGTCATTGCGAAATTTGGGTGGATTCCATGGGCAATCTGTTAGTTAAGGATTTGGGCTCCACGAACGGAACGTTTGTGGGCGGGCAGCGAGTGACGGAGGCTTTTGTGGCGCCGGGACAAAAATTACGCTTGGGCAATTTGGAATTTTTGTTTGAAGGCGAGGCCGGCGCCGCGCCGGTGGCCCAACCGGCGGTGGCGCGAGTGGCCGCAGTCGCAACGGCCCCGGTAGCGTTGAACATGCCTCCTCCTCCCGTCGCTCAAGTCGTCCGCGCCACTGCCCCCGCAGTTGCAGTGGCTGCTCCAGTGGAAGTGGGGCCGAATGATTGCTTGAACCACGGCGGGACACTGGCGGCGTTAGTTTGCGGACGCTGCGGGAAAAAGTGGTGCAAGATGTGCACGAAGCAGCAGAAGTTGGGAATGCAGATCGTGGATTTCTGCCCAAGCTGCGGCGGGCAGTGCAAAAAAGCGGCAGAGGCCGCCAGGGAAGCGGCCGCGGCGGCTGATCGTCCGAAATCCTTCACGGCCGCAGTAATGAAGTCGTTCCAATATCCTTTCAAAGGAAACGGGCTCATCTTGCTGATCACGGGCACAATCTTTTACGCGTTCATGGACACGCTGCTGGGTTTGCGGAGAGGTATCATCACGATTTATTCTCTGGTGGTTTTTGTGATCACATACGGATACCTCTTCGCTTATATGCAGAAGATTGTGGTTTGCTCAGCGGCGGGGGATGAAGATCCGCCCGGGTGGCCCGAAGTGTCGGATATCGGGGCGGACATTGTTCAACCTTTCTTCCAATTGCTCATCACTTTGGTGGTCTCGTTCGTGCCGGCATTTATTGTGTCGCAACAGATGGGGCCGCTGCCCGGGCAGTTTGTTTCCATTTTGGGAATGATCTATTTCCCAATGGCGCTGCTGGGCGTGGCGATGTCCGATAGCTATGGAAGTTTGAATCCAGTCTTCGTGGTGTCGTCCATCTTGCGGGCGCCGAAGAATTACATTGTCACGTGTGTCGCGTTCGTCGTTTTGGAGATCATTTATAATAACCTGAGCGAGGTGATTTCCGAGATCGCGGTGCCGGTGCTGCCATTCCTGATCTTTTGGTTTTTATTCCTGATGTGCCTGATTATTGCGATGAGGATTTTGGGGCTATTTTATTTTATGAACCGCCGGGAGCTGGGCTGGGGCGTTTGAAGAAACGGCAGAGGCTGATTTCCATTTCGGTGCGGCCGTGCTGGACGAGGTCGGCGAGGGCGCGGCCGATGCCGGTGGCAAATTTGAAGCCGTGACCGCTGCATGGGGAAGCGATTGCGATATTTGGAAAGCTCGGGATGGTGTCGATGATAAAATTGTGATCGATGGTGGTGGTGTAAAGGCAGGTGACTTCTTCGACAACTTCGCTGGCGGCGTCTGGCAGATAGGTTTGAAGATATTCGCGGAGACGGCGGCTGACTTCGGGATTGGGAGTGCGATCAAGATTGGCTGGATTGATGACCGGGCCGTCGTGATGGAAGGCGAGTTTGACGCCCGGCGTTTCGATCATCGGGAAGCCGTAAGTGAAGAATGGCTTTCGGTAATGAATCCAAATAGGGAAGCGGTCTTCGCGGAATGAATCAGCCTTGGCGATCGGCGCGAAATAAACAGGCTGTTCCTGGGTGACTTTGAGTTGCAAGTCAGCGATCTGATCAAGGGCCTTGCAAAGGCGTGCATCAGCTTCGTTGACATCGGCGCCCTCGTAATGGAAACCGAGGACCTTGTCGCCCATGAGGAGGCTTTTCATCCATGCGCCCGCTGCGATGACGACACGGGGCGCTGTGTAACTGGATTTGGAGGTGGTGATTCGAAAAGAATGATTGGTCCCCCAGATGGTTTTGACCGGCTCTTCTTCGCGCACGGAACCGCCGAGGGCGGTGACTTGATCGGCCATCGCGCGGATGGCTTTGGTGGCGGCGATCCAGCCGCCGTCCGGGGAGTAGCAGCCGATGGTTTGGTCAGAGATGTTGAATTGAGGGAAGCGTTGGCGGATTTGTTGAGCGTTAAGAAGTTCGCAGGCGGCTCCGTTTTGCTTGAGAGCCGCGGCAATCTGGCGGACTTCGTGGAAGCAATCGGGATCGTCGGCGAAGTCGAGGCCGCCGATGGAGTGGAGGAGTTTTTGGCCGGAGGCGCGTTCGAGGTCGAGCCAAAGCGGTTTGGATTGGATGGCGAATTTGGCGTATTCAGGCTGCGGATAGGCGAAGCGAAAGATGCGGGATTCGCCGTGGGAACTGCCCTGAGTGTGGCCGATTTTGAATTGTTCCAGGAGCAGCGTGCGCTGGCCGTCGCGAGCGAGTTGCCAGGCGGCCGCGCTGCCGGCGGCGCCGGCGCCGATGACGATGGCGTCGAAGGGCTCGCTCATGTGGCGGGGCCCTCACCCCGGCCCTCTCCCAGAGGGAGAGGGAGAAGAGTGGGCGTCAATTTGCAATGCACCCTCTGGCAACTTCGAAAGCGCTCGAAACGTCTCCCTCTCCCATTCGATGGGAGAGTGCCGGGGTGAGGGTTGTTTTCGCTTAAACGCATCGCGACGAACGAAAATTAGACCGATCAAGCCAGCAGTTGTTTCACGACAGTGCCGTGAACGTCGGTTAATCGGAAATCGCGTCCGGCGTAGCGGTAGGTGAATTTCTCGTGATCGAAGCCGAGAAGGTGAAGAAGCGTGGCGTGGAGGTCGTGGATGTGGACTTTGTTTTCGACGGCGCCGAAACCAAATTCGTCAGTGGCGCCGTGGACGTAGCCGCCTTTGACGCCGCCGCCCGCGAGCCAGGTGGTGAAGCCATGGTTGTTGTGATCACGGCCGTTGATTTTGCCGGCGTTGGCGCCGGGTTGAGGAAGCTCGACGGTCGGGGTGCGTCCAAATTCGCCGCCCCAGATGACGAGGGTGTCGTCGAGCATGCCGCGTTGTTTTAGATCCTTCAGCAGAGCGCCGATGGCCTGGTCGCAATCTTTGGCGAGGCGGCGGTGGTTCACTTCGATGTCGTCGTGGTTGTCCCATGGCTGGCCTTCGCCGGTCCAGACTTGCACGAAGCGGACGCCGCGCTCGATGAGGCGGCGTGCGATCAGGATTTGGCGGGCTTGCGTGCCTTCGCCATACATTTTGCGAATGTGCTCGGGTTCCTTCGAAATATCGAACGCATCGGTGGCGTCCATCTGCATGCGATAGGCGAGTTCGTAGGATTCGATGCGCGCTTCCAGTTGCGCATCTTTTTGGCGGGCGTTCGCGTGGCGATCGTTGAGTTGATGGAGGAGGTCGAGCTGGGCGCGCTGTTCGGACAGAGAAGTGTAGTTGTTTTTGATGTGCTCGATGAGCTTCTCGATCTTGGTATTTTTGGTGTCGATGTAGGTGCCCTGGAAAACGCCGGGGAGGAATCCGCACTGCCAGTTTTGCGATTCCTGGATCGGGTAACCGCCGGGACACATGGCGATGAAGCCGGGGAGGTTTTGATTTTCGGTGCCGAGTCCGTAAGTGACCCAAGAGCCCATGCTGGGGCGGACCAGGCGGGCTTCACCGCAATTCATCAGGAGGAGCGATGGCTCGTGATTCGGCACGTCCGCGTAAGTGGACCGGATGACCGCAATATCATCGATGGACTCGGCGACGTTGGAAAAGAGTTCGCTGACTTCGATGCCGCTCTGGCCGTATTTTTTGAACTTGAACGGGGAGGGGAAGGCGGCGCCGGTTTTTCTTTCGGTGCGAAGGTTCTCCATCGGGAGGAGTTTGCCGGCGTATTTTTCGAGAGCGGGTTTGGGATCGAACGTATCGACGTGCGATGGGCCGCCGTTCATGAAGAGATGGATGACGCGTTTGGCTTTGGCGGGGAAATGAGGTTGTTTAGGGGCAAGAGGAGAAACGTAGCCAGTATCGCCCCAGGCGCGGGGGCCGATAGCGCCTTGCATGAGCGCGCCGAGGCCGAGCGCGCCGAAGCCCATGCCGCAACGATTCAGGAATTCGCGCCGCGTGAGGGCGAGGTGTTCAGGATTTTGGTTGTGATTCGACATGGATCCAATCGGCAGTTCGGCTCCCATTATAACGTGATTTGACGTGGAAAGCACGTCCCATATTCCGGCTTCCTTTCGGTTTCCCGGTGATTTTCCCGGGTTTACGGAGATTTGGCCTGGTCTTCGAATTTACGGCTTTCGGTGAGGCTTGCCTGGAGGACAAGTTCGATGTGTCCGTCTTCGCCGATGGTGGGAATAACGTCAATTTGAGGTCCAAAATTCACATCGCCCGATGTCGTTGGACGGGTTTCGGTGGCGGATACTCGAGCTTGTCGGCCTGAAGACGTTGTAAGGACGGGCCCGGACAAGAAATCTACACCGGGCTCGCCGGTGAGTTTTTTTACAATCTCCTCAAAACTATTTTCAGGTAGGACGGAGGTTTGTTGCCCGCTTTTGTCTGGAAGGTTTCCAATTTCGAGCCTCTCTGCTGCTTCGTTAGAGAATTCGGCCCATTTGCTTGCGACGACGATTTGATTTGGGCTCGCAGGATCGAGTTTTGGCTGAAGATATGCAAAAATTCTTTTGCCGCGCGGACTTTCCCACCCGCCGACGATGAGGGCCTGTCCAGGGAAGATGCGCGCCGTGATTTGTTCAGTTTTGAAAACCAACACTTCTGGGTTTTCTTCTGGGAGGGGTTCGGTTTTAAGAATTGGAGAGGGTGAGGGCTCTGGCTGGGGAGGCGGGTTTGTTTTTTTGGATTCAGCGAGATCGCGCTTTAGAGCCGCGATGTCACCGCGAAGTTTGATGGCTTCGCGCTGGTCGGCCTGGAGGCGCGCGAGTTCGGCTTCGGAGATTTTTGGGAGGGAGGATTCTCCGGGTTTTTGATTTTGCCGGGATGCTGAATCGTTTTGTGAGCGCAGCGTTTGGAGTTCCTTTTGCAATGTCGAAACTCGATGCGCCTCGTACAGGCCAGTTCCAACGGCAATGACCAGGGTGGTGGAGATGGCGATTTTTTGAAGTAAGGTCATGGCAACATTTTTAGTGACGACGGCTAAACTGGATGTGGAGAGAGCCGAACCCGCCAAGGCGGTGGCTGTGGTGATGGCGGTGGCTAAACCGATTGGGGCTGCTTGCACTGCGTTTGTGGCAACGGCGGCGGCGAGTCCACTGGCGCTGACTTTAATGCCTTGTTTGGCGAAAAACTCGCGCACACGTTCCATCGCGCGGCTCGCTCGTTTTTGAGCGGCCTCATCGCTGATGCCGAGGAGTTGGGCCATCTCTTTGGCGGACTTTCGTTCAAAATAACGAAGCATGAGCACGTCGCGGTCTGATTCATTTAGATCAGTCAGCGCGGCGTCGAGATGCGGCGCGATGTGATCCCATTCGGCCTCGGATTCATTGGTAAATATCTCGCTCATGGCGGCGGCTTCCTTTTCCCGGGCGTGACGGCGGACTTCGGTGCGGACCGTTTGCGCGGCGATGTTTTGGGCGGTGCGATGTAACCATCCGGAAAGAACGGCGCGTTCGGTGAGTTGATGTGCCTGGTGCGAGAGGGCTACGAACGTGTTTTGGGTTACGTCTTTGGCCTGGTGTGGGTCGCGAACCATTCGCAGGGCGGCGGAATGGACGAGATCGACGTGCCGGCGGACCAGTTCGGCAAAGGCTGCTTCCGAACGGCGTTCGACGTAGTCGCGTAAGAGTTGTGGGTCGCTGCTATCGCTCACCGGGGAATAGTAGCCGCGGGCGGCCAAATCGGACAGGGGACCGAAGTCATAGGATACGAGAGGGAGGTTTAACCACGAAATACTCGAAATACACGAAAAAGGAGGGGCCTGAGTTAAGTCGGATAGGACGGATCGGACTGATTTCGGAGGTCAATGGGGTGGTTCGAGTTGTTTTTTGGGGGCGTTGGTTTGAGGGAGGGATTGGGTGATGCGGTAGAAGTAAGCGGGGGTGGATTGGGTTTGCGCGGGGAGGGAGCGCGAGATGGAGTCGAGGGTGTGGATTTGTGGGGTGGACCAACTGATGAGGTCGCTGGAGTAGGAGATCGCGCAGGTTTGGCCGGGGTAGCCGATGAGTTCGGGGATGAATTGGCCAGCTTGGGGGCGAAGGTTCACATGAGGGGAGGAAAGTGTGTCGTCGATGGTGATGACGCGTAAATTTCCGTCGAGCGCGTTGGACGGATAGATCAGGAGTTCGGTGGCGAAATCGGTGATGGGTTCGATTTCGACGCAGTCCCAACCGGTCGAAGTTTGGGTGTAGAGGAGCATGGTGTTGCCGCGGAGACCGTAGAAATGGGGGACGAGGCGGTTGGGCATGAGGGTGTCCAGAGTGGTTTCGTAGAGGCGATAGGTGGGGCCGCTATAATTGAGAATGAAGCCATACTGCGACCCGCCATAGACGGCGATATGATAACAAATTCCTGGCTCGCCGAAAAAAGAAACGCTGCCGCCCTGAGTTGAGGCGATTAGTTTTAGATTCGAAATTTCATCGCCAATGAAGACGGCAAAGGTGACTCCGAGGTCGCCAGGTTCTATGGTAACGGTTCCATATGTGGCCGCTGTGTAGTGAAACCAGACGGAATTCCCTGAATAATCTGGGAATGGATTGGGTTCGGAGGATTCACGCGTGGCGCCGAGGAGGTGGCCTTGAAGAGTTCCACCTGCCGAATCGGCGACGGAGAATCCGTTTGCAAAAGAGTCGTTTGCAGCGAACGGAGTTAAATCTAGATCAAAGCTGTCTGGCAGGAATTCGAAAAATCCCAGCGGGAAGGTTTCGAGAGAAATCCAGATAGTCTCGCCGGCCTGAACGTTAAATTCTAAATGCGTTCCACTTGTGACTCGAACGAGATTGTTCAAAGCAGTTCCGCGAAAGACTGAAAAACTGTAGCGAAGAGGGTAAACCGGCGTGACGATCGTCGTAATGACGCCGGTAGTGGTATCACCATTTCCTCCATCGCCCGGATACCAAATGCCGCCCCATGGATAAAAGATGCTTTCATCCGAAAGCGCGGCCTTGGTTGAAAATGTCGTTGGAGGCGTATAAGACTCGAGCAGCTCCACGGAAATTCGCGCGAGGCCAGTTTCGGCGACGCTCCAGCGATACCAGAGAGAGCCATTTTGTTCCGGGCTGATGGGTTCGCCTTCTTCCAAGGTGGCCTCGTAACTATTCGCCGTCGAAATGATGCCGGGGTAGCTCACAAGGGTGGCGTTGGCAAAATTATCGTTGGAAGTCTGCGCGAGCGTATTTGCCCGGAGCACACTGGCGAAGCAGAGCAGAATCAAATGGATGGTGGTCTTGGCCTTTTGCAAGAGGGCGTGAGGTTAGCAGATTTTTGTAGAGGCGCCAGTTGTTTTGGAAAGAGAGAGACAGCGAAATACTCTAAACACGCGGAAACGGGAGAGCGGAGAATAGGTCGGATGGGACGGATAGGGCAAATTGGATGGACAAGCTCAAGGTTGGGAACGCGCAGACCCGGCGGTTTGCGGTACGGCAGGCCCCGGCGGCCTGCGCTACTGGAATGGAAAAACTCCGGCGCCGCGGTGGGCGGCGTCAGAGGTGTTCAGGTCCGGATTGCGTTCTTTCAGCGTTAGCTGAGGAGGCGCAAGGCGGATTGTGGCGTGGCATTCGCCTGCGCCAACATCGCTGTGCCTGCCTGCACGAGAATGTTGTAGCGGGCAAAATTGGTGCTTTCTTCCGCGACATCCACGTCTTTGATGCGGCTGTTGGCGGCGCTCAAGTTGTCCTTGAGGACGGCCAGGCCTTCATTGGTGGAGTTAAGGCGGGAAATGTTGGCGCCGATGTTCGCGCGGTCCGTCGCGAGCTGGTCGATGGCGGTTTTGACGTCATCGAGCGCGGTGGCGGCGTCGCCAGAGGTGGCGACCGAGCCGCCGGTGGCATCGGTGTAGGCGGCGTCCGTGAGGTCGACCGCGTTCATGGTGTAGGTATTACCGTCGCTATCGGTGGTCACGTCCAAAGCCGTGCCGTCGAAGAGAGCGACGCCGTTGAATTCCTTGGTGGCTACGTCATCGACGTAGGCGCCGAGGGTGGTGTATTCCGCGTCATAGAGTTCGCGGTCTTCATCCGTCTTGGTCACGTCCTGTGCCAAGATGGCCAGTTCACTCATCCGGTCCAGGGCTTTGGTGACCTTTTTGAGGAAACCGTCCTGGGTTTGGTTGTAGGAAATGGCGTTGCTGACGTTGTTGGCCGCGGCGCTAATGCGGTTGATTTGCGCATCGAATCGTGTCGACACAGCCAACCCGGCGGCGTCATCTTCCGGCGAAACGATTTTGGAGCCGGAGGACAAGCGCGCGAGCGACTTGCTGAGCATTGAGGACGATTCGGAGAGCAGGCGTGAGCTGCTTTGAGCGGACGTGTTCGTGTTGATTACCATACTTGACCCTTTCCATGGTCACCCCAAGTGTGTTGGGGTTTGATTGACACGGCATCCCTGCCGTGGGACGAATTTTTTGGGCATCATCCTATTTTCCCTCTGGCCTTCGCGGACTGCCAGGGACCGTTGTCGTTATGACAAATTAGATGCCACACACACGTTTGAACTTTCCGATTATTTTTTGATGGATGAGCAGCGTCGATCTTGGCAGGTCCGCCGTTTCACCCTGTAGTTATACTGTTTTTTATAAAGCGTTCGTTGGGAAAAATCGCCTTCGGTGGGGAAACCCTGGCGCCGCAACAGGCGGCGCCAGAGCGTGTTCAGGGTCCGATTCGCGAGACCTCTTATTGGAGGAGACGCAACGCGGACTGTGGCGTGGCATTCGCCTGCGCCAACATCGCT
>JADMIO011475828.1_pt1 | contig 18658 bp, 18 predicted proteins | sample 8958161 | NCBI WGS metagenome assembly JADMIO01 (sample SAMN16585339, study PRJNA669376) | soil metagenome | isolation source: Crop rotation soil | place: USA: Cullars Rotation, Alabama | collected 2011 | reverse complement strand
CGACAACTTGTCCACGTGGAATTCTAAGCTTAGGATCCCAATGTGCTGGAAAGGTTCCCCCGAAGACGCCGAGGCGCATCCGGCTATGGCGACGCGGCCGCCTGGGGCGACTCGCCACATAGCTCGCGGGCCTTGGGATCGGACGGATACAGCTGCCGGACATCGGGACAGACGCCGCGCAGCTCGTCCTGCCACTTGAGCTTCGAGTACACGACCGCGAGCTGGAAGTACGCCTCCCGGGCCTTGGCCGTCATGGGATACTGCGCAATCACGGTCTTGAAGCTCTCGAGCGACGACGCGAGAGCGCCCCACCGGACGTAATACATCCCGGTCTCGAACTCTTTCGTCGCGAACTGCTCCTCCAGTCGCACGATCTCGGCCGCGGCCTGATCCCGCAGGGGCGAGTTCGGGTACAGTCCCATGAGATCGCTCAGCGTCTGCAACGCCTCCTCGCCGTGCTTCGAATCCAGCTCGGGGCTCGACCACAGGCCGGCGGACGCCTTGCCGGATTCCAGCATGGCGTCATCGGCGAGCGTGTCGGTCGGGAACGACTGGGTCAGCTTGTTGAACGTCGCAATGGCCAGGATCGGCTCGTTGTTCTTGATCTGCGACATCCCGAGGTAGTAGTACGCGCGCGACAGCAGCGTATCGAGCGACGCGAATCGCAGGGTCGCATCCTCGAACCCCTTGGCCGCGTTCCCGTAGTGTCCGGCTCGGTATTGCGCGAGCGATGCGGTGTAGAGATCCAGGCCGGCCGTATAGGACGCCGGGTTGAACTGATGGATGCACCCCGCGCTGGCGAGCAGGACCAGGCTCGCGGACGACACCATGCCGCAGCGGATGAGGCGACGCATGCCGCGAGTACGCACCCGGATCAGGACCGTCCGGCCCGTCGCCGGCCCAGCATGGTCCGGTAGATCTCCACACGCGGCTCCTCCCGGTGCACGGCGGCCGCGTGATCCCAGACCTCCTCTGCCCGGCCCAGGTCGTCCTGCAGATAGGCGACGAGTCCCCGGAGCAGCAGTCCATCGAGGTGCTCGGGCTGCGCGGCAAGCAGGCGGTCCAGCTCGGCGCCGGCGGACTCGTGCTCCGCCCGCTCGATGAGGACGCGGGCGCACGCCAGGCGAATATCCTGGAAACGCGGCCGGAGCCGGAGGGCGGCGCGATACTGGCGCAGGGCCTCCTCGGACGAACCGGCATCGCGATACAGCCGGCCGAGCTCCGCGTGCGCGTTCGCAAGGCGATTGGCCACGACGGCCGGGAATCCCGACTCGTCGGGGGCGCCCAGCTGCTCGGCCCGCGCGATCGCGTCTTCCGCGTCCTGCTCCCGACCGATGCTATTGAGAATCACCGAGCGGTTGAGGTGCGCCTCCACGTAGCCCGGATTGAGCGCGACGGCCTGGTCCAGCGCGACCAGCGCATCGAGCGGGCGGTCAACGAGAGCGAGCGAGAGTCCGAGCAGGTTGAACGCATCCGGATACGCCGCTCCGCTGCGCGTCGACTCCTGCAGCAGCAGCACGGCCCCATGGTAGTCGCCGAGCTCGAACCGCTGGCGCGCTCTCGCGACCGGATCGGATGGTCCGTCCATGCCGGTCAGGTCCCGGCCGCCACGCTCGGCCGTTCCGCGGCGAGCACCTGGCGGAAATACTCGATCGTGCGAGACAACCCATCGCGCACGGTCATCTTGGGCTCCCAGGAGAGAAGCCGTCGGGCCTTGGTGATGTCCGGCTGCCGCACGCGGGGGTCGTCCTCGGGCAGCGGGTGATGCACGACGTCGATCGCCGCACCCGTCAGCTCGATGATCAGATCGGCCAGCTGGCGCACGGTGTACTCCTCGGGATTGCCGAGGTTGGTCGGTTCGCTGTCCCCGTGCATGAACGTGCGGTAGATGCCCTCCACGAGGTCGGACACGTAGCAGAAGCTCCGGGTTTGCGACCCATCCCCGAAGATCGTGAGTGCCTCGCCCTTCAATGCCTGCACGATGAAGTTGGACACCACGCGTCCATCGTGCTGGCGCATGCGGGGTCCGTACGTGTTGAAGATGCGCACGATCCGCGTGTCGACGCCGTGATACCGATGGTACGCCATGGTCATGGCTTCCGCAAACCGCTTCGCCTCGTCGTAGACGCCGCGCGGCCCCACGGGGTTCACGTGGCCCCAGTAGGACTCCGGCTGCGGGTGCACCTTGGGGTCGCCGTACACCTCCGAGGTCGACGCCAGCAGGAAGCGTGCGTCCTTGGCCTTGGCCATCCCGAGGGCGTTGTGCGTTCCGAGCGCCCCTACCTTGAGCGTGGGAATGGGATGCTCGAGGTAGTCCACGGGGCTCGCCGGCGAGGCGAAGTGCAGGATGCCGTCGAGTGGACCCGCCACGTAGGTGAACGTGGAGACGTCGTGGCGGAAGAACTCGAACCGAGGCTCCCCCACGAGGTGGGCGATGTTGTCGGGACTACCGGTGATGAAGTTGTCGATGCCGACGACGGAATGCCCGTCGGCGAGAAATCGGTCTGACAAGTGCGAGCCGAGGAACCCGGCGGCACCCGTGATCAGAATTCTCACCCGCTAGCCCGCCCGATGGACCGATAGGTGAAGCCGAGTTTCCGCATCTGCGCCGGGTCATACAGGTTGCGCCCGTCGACCACCACGGGCTTGGCCAGCGCGTTCTTGATCCGGGCAAAGTCCGGGTGCCGATACTCGTTCCAGTCGGTTACGACCACCAGGGCGTTGGCGCCCTGCAGCGCCTCGTAGCCGCTGGCCGCGAGCGTGATCCGGTCGCCGAGGCGGCGTTTCGCCTCATGCATGGCCTCGGGATCGTGCGCCCGAACCGCCGCGCCGGCCGCCAGCAGCTCATCGATGAGCGTGAGCGCGGGCGCCTCCCGCATGTCGTCGGTCTGCGGCTTGAAGGCCAAGCCCCAGAGCGCGATCGTCGTGCCCTTCACCTTTCCGTCGAGCGCGGAGCTCAGGATCTCGAAGAGCCGATGCTTCTGGCGCTCGTTCGTGCTGTCCACTGCCTCGAGCACACGCATCGGTGACGCCGCATCCGTCGCCGTCCGGATGAGCGCCTTCACATCCTTCGGGAAGCAGGACCCACCGTACCCCGGCCCCGGGAAGAGGAAGGACGACCCGATCCGCGAGTCGCTGCCAATACCCTTGCGGACGAGGTCGACGTTGGCGCCGAGCCGCTCGCAGAGGTTGGCAATCTCATTCATGAACGTGATCCGCGTGGCGAGCATCGCGTTCGCCGCGTACTTGGTCATCTCGGCCGACGGAATGTCCATGAAGATGATGGGCTTCCCCGTACGCACGAAGGGCGCGTACAGCTCCGCCATCATGCTTCGCGCGTGATCGCTGTCCGCCCCGAGCACGACGCGGTCGGGCTTCATGAAATCGTCGACCGCCGCGCCTTCCTTGAGGAACTCGGGGTTGCTGACGATATGGAACGGGAATTTTGCCCCGCGGCCGATCGTCTCCTTCACTTTCTGCGCGGTGCCGACGGGAACCGTCGATTTGGTGACGACGACCATCTCCTGCGTCATGTTCTGGCCGATCATCTCCGCGACCGCCAGCACGTGCCGGAGATCGGCGGACCCGTCCTCGTCCTGCGGCGTGCCGACGGCGATGAAGACCACATTGGCCTTTCGAATGGCGCCCGCCACATCCGTGGTGAAGGAGATACGGCCCTGTGCCTGGTTGCGGGTGACGAGATCGCCCAGGCCAGGCTCCACGATCGGGAGAATGTTCTTCTTGAGGCCGGCGATCTTCTTCTCATCCACATCCGCGCAGACGACCTCGTTTCCGGTCTCCGCCAGACACGCACCGACCACGAGGCCGACGTATCCCGTTCCGATAGTAGTGATGTTCATCGCGCCGTGGTCTCCGAAAGCATCCCGTTCCCCGTGGTTAGAGCGACACGATGTGCGCACGACCCGAGCGAGTCCGGGCCGTCGCATTGCGAGAATCGACGACCACGGACGCGCAGTCGACGACCCGCTGGTAGTCGACGCCGCTGTGATCCGTGACGATCACGACGGCATCGGCCGCCTTGAGGGCGGCATCGGTCAGCGCCTCGCTCTTCCGCTCGTGGCCCCCTTCCCTGAGCACCGCGACGAACGGATCGTGATAGGTCACTTCCGCGCCGCGCTCCTCGAGGAGCCGGATGACGTCGAGCGCGGGACTCTCGCGCATGTCGTCGATGTCCTTCTTGTACGCAACGCCGAGCACGAGGATCCGGCTCCCGTTGATCGCCTTCTTCTGCTTGTTGAGCGCGGTGCCCACCTTTTCCACCACGTAGTCTGGCATCGCGCTGTTGATCTCGCTCGCTAGATCGATGAAGCGCGTCTTGTAGTTCAGGCTCCGCATCTTCCACGCGAGGTAGTGCGGGTCGAGCGGAATGCAGTGGCCGCCGATGCCGGGGCCGGGCGTGAACTTCATGTACCCGAAGGGCTTCGTGGCCGCCGCATTGATGACGTCCCACACATTGACGCCGAGCTTGTCGCACACGATCGCCATCTCGTTGACGAGCCCGATGTTCACCGAGCGGAAGGTGTTCTCCAGCAGCTTCACGAGCTCGGCCGTCTCCGTCGTGGACACGGGCACGATCGTGTCGATGCAGGACTGGTAGAGGGCGGCCGCGACCTCGGTGCAGGCCGCCGTGATGCCGCCGACGACCTTGGGCGTGTTCTTCGTGTTGTATTTCTCGTTGCCGGGATCGACGCGCTCCGGGCTGAACGCCAGGAACACATCCTTACCCACCGTGAGTCCGCGGCCCTCGAGGCGCGGCTGCATGAGCTCGCGCGTCGTGCCGGGATACGTCGTGCTCTCGAGAACGATGAGCATCCCGGGATGGCAGTGGCGCGCGATCGCATCGCCGGCGGCGAGGACATAGCTCATGTCCGGATCGCGCGTCTTCACGAGCGGCGTCGGCACGGCGATCGAGATCGCGTCGACGGTGCCGAGCGCGGCCTCGTCGGTCGTCGGCACGAAATGGCCGCTCTTGACGATCTTCGCGATGTCCTCGCTGGACACGTCGAGAATGTGCGACTTCCCGGACTTGAGGTAGTCGACCACACGCTGGCTGACGTCGTATCCGACCACGGTGAATCCTGCCTTCGCGAATTCCACCACGAGGGGCAGACCGACGTAGCCGAGACCGACAACGCCCACGCGGGCGGTACGGTTGTTGATCTTCTTGAGAAGTTGATCTTTCATGGATGTCGTAGGCTCTCAGGGGCGGAAGAACGTGCGGATGGCGCCGATGACCTCGTCGAGTTGCGCCGTCGTCAGCTCTGGATAGATCGGCAGCGAGAGAACCTCGCCGGCGGCCCGTTCCGCTACGGGACACGCCCCCTGGCGGTAGCCGAGGTACGAGAAGCAGGCCTGCAGGTGCAGTGGAATCGGATAGTAGATCGCGGAGCCGATCCCGCGCGCCGCGAGGTGTTCCTTGAGGGCATCGCGCCGGGCGACGCGGATCGTGTACTGATTGAAGATCGACTCGTTGGCCGGGTCGACCACGGGTACGCCGACTTCCGTCACGTCCGCGAGCGCGGCGTTGTAGTAGGCCGCATTCGCGCGGCGCTTGGCGCTCCAGGCGGCCAGGTGCGGCAGCTTGGCGAGCAGCACCACGGCCTGCAGCGCGTCGATCCGGCTATTGAACCCGACCTCCTCGTGCTCGTAGGCGCGGAGGCCCCCGTGCGTACGGAGCCGGCGCAGGCGATGCGCCAGCGCCGGGTCGTTGGTGACGGTCATCCCCGCGTCGCCGTAGCCGCCGAGGTTCTTCGACGGGAAGAAGCTGAACGTCCCGATCGTCGCGCGCTGCCCGGCCATCACCCATTCACCGCCGATTCGGCGGCGGGCGCCGATCGATTGGGCAGCATCCTCGATCGTGGGCAGCGACGGCGCGACGCGGGCAATCTCCTCCATCGGCGCCATCTGCCCGAAGAGGTCCACGGGGATGATGGCCTTGGTCCGCGGCGTGATCGCGGCGGCGATGGCGGACGGCAGGATGTTGTAGCTGACGGGATCGATGTCCACGAACACGGGCGTGGCGCCCACGTTATGGATCGCGCCGGCGGTGGCGAAGAACGTGAACGGCGTCGTGATCACCTCGTCGCCACGCCCGATGTCCAGCGCCTTGAGGGCGAGGAGAAGAGCGTCCGTGCCGCTCGCGCAGCCAATCGCATGCGTGGTCTGCGAGAGCGAGGCCACGGCCTGCTCGAGCCGGTCCACCGGCTCGCCGAGAATGAATTGCTGCGCCTCGATCAGGCGCAGGACGCTATCGACGACCTCGGAACGAATCGTGGCATGCTGGGCGCGGAGGTCCAGCAGAGGGACAGGCATGATCGGCTGCGGGGGGGGATCGGAAGGCCCGACCGCGGGCGCTGGATGCGAGAAAGCCCGCTCGCCGCGGGCCCCGCGTAAACTGGACGGGAGCGAGGGGGAAGTCAATGCGGGACCGTCAGATGGTCGTCCGGAGCGGGAGCGGAATCTCGCGCCCGGTCTTGGCCGATTCGTAGATCCCGAGGATCAGCTCCAGCGACTTGCGGCCGGCCCGGCCATCCGTATCCGGCTTGGCATGGCCCGTGAGCACCGACAGGACGTTGCGATAGTACTGCTCGTGGCCGAACCCGTAGACCGTCGGGGGGTTGGTCCCGACCGCCTGCACCATCTGGTCGTCGTCGTCGTAATCGGCGAACTGCCAGGTCTCGACCTTGTTGACGGCCGTGCCGCCGATCTTCACGCTCCCCTTCTCGCCCAGGATCGTGATCGAGCCCTCGAGGTTCCTCGGGAAGGTCAGCATGGTCACCTCGATCACCCCGAGCGCGCCCGACCGGAACTTGAGCGCCGCGATCCCGGTGTCCTCGGTCTCGATGCGCCGCGCCAGCGTCGCGGTCTTCGCCATCACGCTCTCCACGGGTCCCATCAGCCACTGGATGAGATCGACGTAGTGCGACGCCTGGTTCATGAACGCCCCGCCGTCGAACTCCCAGGTCCCGCGCCACGGCGCCTGGTCGTAGTACTCCTGCGGCCTGGACCACCGGACCGTGGCATTGGCCATGTACAGTCGCCCGAACCGCCCCCGGTCGATCGCGCGCTTGAGCAGCTGGATCGAGGGATTGAGACGGTTCTGCTTCACCACGAAGAGGTGGACGCCCGCGTGGTCGCAGGCATGGACCAGCTCATCCGCGGCGGCGAGCGAGATCGCCATGGGCTTCTCGGTGATCACGTGCTTCCCCGCCCGCGCCGCGATGATGCCCTGCTCCGGATGGAGACTCGACGGCGTTGCGATGGACACCGCGTCGCACTCGGCGCGCTCCACCATTTCGGCGAAGGACGTGAACCACGGGACCCTGAGCTTGTCGCCGGCCTCCTGCGCCCGCGCCGGATCCGTATCGGTCACCGCAACGATACGGATGCCCTCCACGCGAGCGAGGGCATCGAAGTGCGTCTTGCTGATGCGGCCGCAGCCGCTGAAGGCGAGCCGGACGGGCGAGGTCAGTGGTGGAACGGTCATGCGCCCTCGACGCGGAGGAGCGTGGATTCACGCAGCGTGTACCGCGACCCGCACGCGCGACAGGTAACGCTCGCGCCATCGGGGAGCCGCGTCCCGCAGTGGCACACCCATCCGCTGCGACGGGCGGGCACGCCCGTGACGAGCGCGTACGCCGGCACATCCCGCGTGACCACCGCACCGGCGCCGACGAACGCGTACTCGCCGAGGGTCACGCCGCAGACGATCGTCGCGTTGGCGCCGATGGTCGCGCCGCGCCGCACCAGCGTGCGCTGATACTCGTGCTTGCGCGAGATGTGGCTGCGCGGATTGACGACGTTGGTGAAGACCATGGATGGCCCGCAGAACACATCGTCCTCCAGCTCGACGCCCTCGTAGATCGAGACGTTGTTCTGGATCTTCACGTTGTCGCCGATGCGCGTGCCGTTCATCACCACCACGTTCTGTCCGAGACTGCAGTCCTCCCCGATGACCGCGCCCGGCATGACATGGCAGAAATGCCAGATGCGTGTCCCGGCGCCGACCTGGGCCCCCGCATCCACGTAGGCCGACTCGTGCACGAAGACTCCGGGCGGAGCAACCCGCGACCCGCCAGAGCCCCCATCCGTCATCGCGCCTCGACAGTCTGTGGATCCGACACGGCCGAGGCGCCGCGATCCAGCATGGCGTGCCACTCCTGCAACGACCGAACGGCCGGCAGGCGCGAGCGCAGAGCGAGAATGGCATCGCACGCGGCGCTCGCGGCGGACATGGTGGTCGTGTACGGAACGTTGTGGGCGATCGCACCCTGCCGCAGCGTGTAGTCGTCCCGCTGCGCCTCCTTGCCGAGCGGCGTGTTGATCAGCATCTGCACATCGCCGTTCACCATGAGGTCGATACCGTTGGGACGACCTTCGTGCACCTTGAACACCTTCTCCGCGGGGATGCCGCGCCCGCGCAGGTATCGGGCCGTCCCCTCGGTGGCGACGAGGCGGAACCCCATCTCATAGAAGCGGCGGGCGATCGGCGTTACGGTGGGCTTATCGGACTCGGTCACCGTGATCAGGATCGTCCCCGACTGCGGGAGTCCGTTGTCGGCCGCCAGCTCCGCCTTGGCGAATGCGCTCCCGAACGAATCGGAGATCCCCATGACCTCGCCCGTCGAGCGCATCTCCGGGCCCAGGATCGGATCGAACTCCCGGAACTTGTTGAACGGGAAGACGGCCTCCTTGACCGCCATGTACAGCGGAATCCGTTCCTCCGTGAAGCCGACCTGCTCCAGTGTCTCCCCGAGCATCACGCGCGCCGCGAGCGACGCGAGCGGGATGCCGATCGCCTTGGAGACGAACGGAATGGTGCGACTGGCCCGCGGGTTCACCTCGAGCACGTAGACCACGCCGTCCTTCACCGCGAACTGCACGTTGATCAGCCCGACGACACCCAGCGCCTTCGCCAGCTTCACCGTGTGCTCGCGCATCGTGGCGAGGGCCTTCTCCTCGATGAGATAGGGCGGGAGCACGCAGGCCGAGTCGCCGGAGTGGATGCCGGCATCTTCGATGTGCTGCATCACCCCGCCAATCACCACCCGGTTGCCGTCGGCGATGGCATCGACGTCCGCCTCGAACGCATCCTCGAGGAAGCGGTCGATGAGAACGGGCCGCTCCTCCGAGACTCGCACGGCGCGCGTGAAATACGTCCGGAGCTCGCCCTCGTCGTACACGATCTCCATCGCGCGGCCGCCGAGGACATAGGACGGGCGGACGAGCACGGGATAGCCCACGGATTTGGCGACCCCCACTGCCTCGTCCACGCTGGTCGCGGTGCCGTTGGGCGGCTGGCTGATGTTGAGGGACCGCGCGATCGCATCGAAGCGACGGCGGTCCTCCGCGATGTCGATCGCATCAGGCGATGTGCCGAGAATCGGAACGCCGGCGGCCTCCAGCGGGCGGGTCAGCTTGAGCGGCGTCTGCCCGCCGAGCTGCACGATCACGCCGACGGGCTTCTCGCGGTCCACCACCTCGAGCACGTCCTCGAGCGTCAACGGCTCGAAGTAGAGCTTGTCCGAGGTGTCGAAGTCCGTGGAGACCGTTTCGGGATTCGAGTTGATCATGATCGTCTCGTACCCCTGCTCCCGGAGCGCCATCGCGGCGCGCACACAGCAGTAGTCGAACTCCACGCCCTGGCCGATGCGGTTGGGGCCGCTGCCCAGAATCACAACCGACTTGCGGCCCGTCCGCGGCGCCTCGTTCTCGTCGTCGTAGCTGCTGTACAGATACGGCGTCTCCGAGGGGAACTCGCCCGCGCAGGTATCGACCATCTTGTACGCCGGCCGCACGCCCATCGCCCAGCGCCGCTCGCGCACCTTCGCCTCGGTCTCGTTGCGGAGCACGCCCAGCTGCCGGTCCGAGAATCCCGAGCGCTTCATCCGCCGCGTGAGATCCGGCGTCACCGAGCCGGCTGCGGCGTACTCCCGCTCCGACTCGATCAGCTCCCGCATCTGCTCCAGGAACCACGGATCGATCATCGTGAGCTCGGCGATCTGCGACAGCGGAATCCCGGCGAGCATGGCGCGCTTGATCTGGAACACCCGCTCCGGCGTCGGCTGCCGCATCGCGGCGATGAGGGCACCGGTCGTGTCGTCCGCCACGCGATCGTCCTGCAGCGTCGTGCCCACGGACCAGCCCGTGCGACCCGTCTCGAGCGCCCGCAGGCCCTTCTGGAACGCCTCCTTGAAGGTCCGCCCGATCGCCATCGATTCGCCCACGGACTTCATCTGCGTCGTGAGCACCGGATTGGCCGTCGCGAATTTCTCGAAGGCGAAGCGCGGGCACTTCACCACCACGTAGTCGAGCACGGGCTCGAAGGACGCGGGGGTCGTGCGCGTGATGTCGTTCGGGATCTCGTCGAGGCGATACCCGACGGCGAGCTTGGTGCCGATGCGCGCAATCGGGAAGCCGGTCGCCTTGGACGCCAGGGCCGAGGAGCGCGAGACGCGCGGGTTCATCTCGATCACCAGCATCTCGCCGGTCTTCGGATCGACGGCGAACTGGATGTTGCAGCCGCCCGCGTCGACGCCGACGCGCCGGATGATCGCGACCGCCGCATCGCGCATGAGCTGGTACTCGCGATCGGTCAGCGTCATGGCGGGGGCCACGGTGATCGAATCCCCCGTGTGCACGCCCATGGGATCGAGGTTCTCGATCGAGCAGACGATGACGACGTTGTCCTCCTTGTCGCGCATCACCTCCAGCTCGAACTCCTTCCATCCGATCACGCTGCGCTCGATGAGCACCGAATGCACGGGCGAGAGACTCAGCCCGCGTCCGACGATCTCTTCGTACTCGGCGCGGTTATACGCGATGCCGCCCCCGGTGCCGCCCAAGGTGAAGGACGGCCGGATGATCGCGGGGAAGCCGATCATCTCCTGGAGGGCAAACGCATCATCGAGGGACCGCGCGATCCCGCCCTTCGGTGTGGCGAGGCCGATCTCCGCCATCGCGGCCCCGAACATCGCACGGTCCTCGGCCAGCTCGATCGCGCGGGCATCGGCGCCGATCAGCTCGACCTCGTAGCGATCGAGTACGCCCGATTTCGAGAGCGCCATCGCGACGTTCAGCGCCGTCTGGCCGCCCATGGTCGGGAGGAGTGCGTCGGGCCGCTCGCGCGCGATCACCAGCTCGACGTACTCCGGCGTGACCGGCTCGATATACGTCCGATCCGCCGTCTCGGGATCGGTCATGATCGTCGCCGGATTCGAATTTACGAGGATAACCTCGTAGCCCTCGTCGCGGAGCGCCTTCGCCGCCTGGGTCCCCGAATAGTCGAACTCGGCGGCCTGTCCGATGATGATCGGACCGGAGCCGATGAGCAGAATTCGATGCAGGTCAGTCCGGCGAGGCACAGAGCAGATCCTTGATGATGTCTTTGCAGGTAAGGCGGGGCTGCCACCCCGTGTCGCGACCGAGCTTCCTGGGGTCCCCAATCAGCACCGGCATGTCGTCCGAGCGCCGTAAGGTATCCGTCGGAACGGGAACCGCGTCGACGCCCGCCTCACGCAACACCAGTGCCGCCAGGTCGAGCACGCTTATGCCGCGGCCGCTGCATACATTATACGCCTCCCCGGGTACCCCGCGCTCGGCGAGCACGCGATAGGCCGTCACCACGTCCTGGACGTGGAGAAAGTCCCGGACGGAGCCCGGATTGCCGATCACCAGCTCGCGGCCGCCGGCACGCTTGAGGGTCCGGGCGCGGCCAACTAGCGCCGGGAGCAGGAATTCGGGCGCCTGACCCGCCCCGCTATGGTTGAAGCTGCGCGTGCAGACCACGCGGACGTCGCCGCTGCGATGCATCTGCAGGGCGGCGATTTCCTGCGCGACCTTGGTCGCCCCGTACACGGTCACAGGGCCCTGGGCCGCCGTTTCGTCGAGCGGCATGGCGGCCGTCGGCGCCGGAGCGTACTGCTGCGCGCTTCCGACAACCACCACCAGTGGATCGGTGTTGTTGGCTTTGCGCCACGCCGCCAGGCGATGCAACAGCGTCACGGTTCCCACGACGTTGACATCGTACGCCTGGGCGGGATCCTGACCGGCATCTGGCCCGAAGGACACGCCGGCGAGGTGGAAAACCACGTCCGGAGCCGCCGACGCGACGGCCGCCTCGACGTCGGCGGGCCGACGCACATCGCCCGTGCGCCAGTCGACCCGACTCCGCTCCCCGGCATCCAGCACGGGGCCCGCCTTCACTCCGCGGGATTCGTAGCTGAGGCCGGACACGCGCCACTCGTGCTGCAGCAGATCGCGGATCAGCCACTGTCCGACGAAGCCACCCGCCCCCGTGACGAGCGCGCGCACGTGCTACCGCTCCGCGCGATACCGCGCCAGGTCCGCGTTCACCATCATGGCCACGAGATCGTTGAAGCGCACGCGCGGGGTCCAGTCGAGGATCTTGGCCGCGCGGGACGCATCGGCCACGAGCACGTCGACCTCCGCCGGGCGGATGAACCGCTGATCGAGCTGCACATGCTCGCGGTAGTCGAGTCCGACGACCTTGAACGCGGCGTCGCAGAAGTCCCGGACGCTCCAGGTCTCCCCGGTGCCGACCACGAAGTCCTGCGGTGTGTCGACCTGCAGCATGCGCCACATGGCGTCGACATAGTCTCCGGCGAAGCCCCAGTCCCGGCGCGCATCGAGCGAACCCAGCGCCAGCGTCTTCTGCTTGCCGAGTTTGATCCGGGCGACGGCGTCGGTGATCTTGCGCGTCACGAACTCGAGGCCGCGGCGCGGACTCTCATGGTTGAAGAGGATCCCGGACACCGCGTACATCCCGTAGCTCTCGCGGTAGTTGATGGTGATCCAGTGGCCGTACACCTTGGCCACACCGTACGGGCTGCGCGGGTGGAACGGGGTGGTTTCGCGCTGCGGCGTCTCCTGCGCCAGGCCGAACATCTCGCTCGAGCTGGCTTGGTAGAAACGGGCCTTGGGCGCCGCGCGCCGGACCGCCTCGAGGAGGCGCGTGACGCCGAGCGCCGTCGTCTCCCCCGTGAGCACGGGCTGGCGCCACGACGTATGCACGAAGCTCTGCGCGGCGAGGTTATAGACCTCGTCCGGCGCCGTGGAATCGACGACTTCGATCAGGGCGTGCGGGTCGAGCAGGTCTGCCGAGACCAGCTCGATGCGATCCAGCAGATGGGCGATTCGCTCGGTGCCCGGCAACGAGGAGCGTCGCACGACACCCGCGACGCGATAGCCCTTGGACAGCAGAAGCTCGGCGAGGTACGAGCCGTCCTGGCCCGTGATCCCGGTGATCAGTGCAGTGGGCATGAGGTTCGTCTATGCCGCGCCCGGCGCACGCCGGGGCGAGGGCCAAAAAAATGGGGAGTCGCCCCTGCGCTCCCCGTACAGTGCGGCGCGGTACCAGCGCCTCACGCGGCGGTCACGCCGCGGGGAGCCCGCTTGACCTTCCCTGCCGACAGGCAGCGGGTGCAGACCTTCACGCGGCGCACGCGTCCGTCATCGAGGACGCGCGCCACCTGGAGGTTGGGTTTCCAGACGCGGCGGGTCTTGTTGTTGGCGTGCGAGACGTTGTTGCCGAACGCGACGCCCTTGCCGCAGATGAAGCAGTGACTCATGGGATCAGCTCTCGACTAGCTCGATGCGGGCCATCTCGGCGCCGTCGCCCTTGCGATGGCCCAGCTTGAGAATCCTGGTGTAGCCGCCGGGCCGCGTGACGAACCGCGGACCGACTTCCTTGAACAGCTTGTCGGCGATCTCGCGCCGATGCACGTGCCGACCGGCCAGGCGCCGAGCGTGCAGCGTGCCCGTGCGGGCCTTCGTGATCAGCTTCTCGACGAACGGCCGCAGCTCCTTGGCCTTGGCTTCCGTCGTCACGATCGCGCCGTGGTCGATCAGCTCGCTCGCGAGCCCGCGCATGAGCGCGAGCTTCTGTTCGGTCGTTCGCCGGAGTTGTCGCCCGGCTTTCCGGTGCCGCATCTGTCTATTCCTCCCCGTCGTCCTCGACGCGCGCCGCGGCAGCCGCCGCCACACGCGCGGGAGGCGTGCCCCAATCCGACACGCGTACCGCGTCGCCGATCTCCTCGTAGCGCATCCCGAACTTCAGGTTCTGCGCCTCGAGCATATGGGCGATCTCCTCGAGAGACTTCTTGCCAAAGTTGTGGAAGCCCATCACGTCCGACTCGGTCTTCTTCACGAGCTCGCCGAGCGTTCGGACGTTGGCGTTCTTGAGCGAGTTTACCGAGCGCACCGACAGGCCATCGATATCATCGACCGACGTACGGAGCAGCAGCGCCAGACGCTCCGAATCCGGCGTCCCCGCATCGCCGCCGCCGAGCGCGGAGGCCGCGGTGTGCGAGCCGAAGCTCGCGAAATACTGGAAGTGCGTCTGGGCCAGAGCGGCCGCGTAGCTCACGGCCTCCTCGGGACTCACGGTACCGTTGGTCTCGACCGTGAGCGTCAGGCGATCGTAGTCCGTGCGCTGGCCGACGCGGGTCTCGGCCACCGTGAAGTTGGCGCGGCGCACCGGATTGTAGATCGAGTCGATCCGGATGAGATCGACCGGCATGCCCTTGGGCAGGTGGTGCTGGTCGGCCTCGACGTAGCCGCGACCGCGGTTCACGTACAGCTCGATCGTCAGCTCGCGGTCGTCCTGCAGCGTCAGCAGGTGCTGCGTCCCGTCACCCACCCGGACGCCGCCCTGATCGCCGATCTCGGCGGCCGACACCGCGCCAGCGCCGCGGCGGGTGATCGTCACCATCGCCTCGTCGACGCCCTCGTCCAGCGACAGGGTCAGGGCGCGGAGGTTCCCGATCACCTGGTGCACGTCCTCGACGACGCCGGCGATGGTCTGATGCTCGTGCAGCACGCCATCGATCCGGAAGCCCCACACGGCCGCGCCGCGCAGCGACGAGAGCAGCATGCGCCGCATCGCGTTGCCGAGGGTGTGTCCGAACCCGCGCTCGAGCGGCTGCAGCCGGAACTCCGCGACGTTGGCGTCTTCGGGTCGGTGCGTGACTTCAGCCAGATGGGGACGAACCAGCCCCGTGAGATCGATCTGTGTCATTCCAAGCTCCTGTGGTCATGCCGGCGTCGGTCATCCGCCGCCGGTAACGCCTCACCCCGCCCCTAACGCGCGGTGAGCTCGTGCGGGAGTTAGGGTCCCGACCGTGCCATGTTTGCCGTTGTCCTGCGCGGAGCCGCTCGCGTGGGCGAGCCCCGCGGCGTCCGGCGTCCTACTTCGAATACAATTCCACCACCAGCTGTTCCTGCGCCGCGATCGGGATGCTCGGGCGAGCCGGCTTCTCGAGCATCCGGCCGCTGAACGTCTCGCGATCGACGGCCAGCCACGACGGCGCCGTGCCGCGCGAGGCCAGATCGAGCGCGAGGGCAACCCCCGGGTGCTCACGCGACTTGCCGCGCACGCGGACCTCCTCGCCCGGCTGCACCGGGTAGCTCGGGATGTCCACCGCGTGACCGGTCACCTCGACGTGCCGGTGCCGGATCAGCTGGCGCGCCGCCTTGCGGCTCGCCGCGAATCCCATGCGATACACCAGGTTGTCGAGCCGGCTCTCGAGCGCCGCGAGCAGGTTGTGGCCCGTGATTCCGGGCTGCGTTGCGACCCGCTCGAACGTGTTGCGAAACTGGCGCTCGCTGAGACCATAGATGCGCTTGATCTTCTGCTTCTCACGCAGCTGCTTGGAATACTCGGAGGCCTTGCGGCGCCGAGCGAGCAGCTGGCCGTGCTGGCCGGGCGGATACTGACGCCGCTCGACCGGACACTTCTCGGTGAGACACTTCGCGCCCTTGAGGAAGAGCTTCGTGCCCTCGCGGCGGCACTGTCGGCAGCTGGGACCCGTATATCGCATCTCAGACTCTCCGACGCTTGGGGGGTCGGCAGCCGTTGTGCGGAATCGGCGTCACGTCCCGGATCGATTTCACCTGAAGACCGGCGGCGGCCAGCGCCTGGATCGCGGACTCGCGACCGCTCCCGGGTCCCTGCACCCTGACATGCACCCGCTTGACGCCCTGGGAGAGGGCCTCACGCGCTGCCTGCTCGGCCGCCACGGTGGCGGCGAACGGCGTCGACTTCTTCGATCCCTTGAACCCCGCCTTGCCGGCCGAGCCCCAAGTCACCGTATTGCCGTGCATGTCGGTGATCGTGATCGTGGTGTTGTTGAACGTCGCGTTGATATGGGCGATGGCTTCCGCCTCAATGACGCGCTTGCCCTTTTTTCCGGTCGCCATGCTACTTGGTCACCTTCTTTTTGCCGGCGATTGCGCGCCGCGGTCCTTTCTTGGTGCGAGCATTGGTGTGCGTGCGCTGGCCGCGAACCGGTAGTCCGCGTCGATGCCGGATGCCCCGGTAGCAGCCGATGTCCATCAATCGCTTGATGTTCATGGCCACCTCGGTGCGAAGCGCGCCTTCGACGCGCACATCCCGCTCGATCGCCTGACGCAGCCGGTTCACATCGGCGTCGCTGAGATCCTTGACGCGGAGCGCGGGGTTCACACCCGTCGCTTTCACGATCCGGCGGGCCGTCGTCCGGCCAATGCCGAAGATGTACGTGAGCCCGACCTCCACCTTCTTCTCGCGTGGAAGATCCACGCCTGCGATTCGCGCCATGGCTACCCTTGCCGCTGCTTATGCTTGGGGTTGCGCTTGCAGATTATGCGGACAACGCCGGCACGGCGGACCACTCTGCAGTGCTCACAAATCGGCTTCACGCTGCTCCGAACTTTCACAAACGCTCCCTGAACGCCCTATGTGGTGGTACGACAAGCCTTTTAGCATAATTAGGCCAGCAGGGCTATGCAAGGCGGCAGGGACCGGCGGAAGGCGGAGGACGGAAGAAAGAAGAGGGGGCGGAAGAGCAAAGCGAGAAGGCCGAAGGACCCAGCGACTCGGGTCTTCGGCCTTTCGTCTTCCTCCTTCCGCCCCCTCTTCCGCCTTCTTCCTTCCGTCTTCCGCCGTTAAAACTCCAGCCCGCCTACCAGCGACCTGACACTGCTTACGCGCTCCGCCCGGCACCAGTCGGCCAGGCCGACGGCGACCCGTTCCGGCAATCGCGGATCGCGGAGCGCCGCGGTGCCGATCCCGACGAGCGATGCGCCCGCGAGCAGGTACTGCACCACATTCTCCACTGACGAGACACCGCCGACCCCGATGATCGGCAATGTCGGCAGGGCGCGGCGCACCTTCCATGTCGCGAGCAGTCCGATCGGCAGAAGGCCGCCGCCGCTCACGCCGCCCGTGCCGAAGCCCAGGGCGGGCCGGCGACGCTCCACATCGATCAGCAGGCCGGGGAGCGTGTTGACGAGTGTGACACCGTCGGCGCCCGCATCCGCCGCGATCCGCGCGCTCGCCGCGATGTCCGGGAGCGTCGGCGACAGCTTCACGAAGATCGGCCGGGTGGTCGCGCGGCGCCCCTCGCGCACGACCGCCGCGAGCGACGCGGGATCCGCGCCGAATTCCATGCCGCCCGCACGGACGTTCGGGCAGCTGACGTTGAGCTCGAACGCATCGACGCCGCGCTCACCGGTGAGGCGCGCCACCACGGTGCCGAAGTCCTCGATCGCGCTGCCCACGACGTTCACCACGATCCGCGGCCGCGTGACGTGCGTTGCGAGCCACGGCAGGTGCTCCGCCGCGACCGCCTCGAGCCCGGGGTTCGCCAGGCCCACCGCGTTGATCATGCCGCCGGGAAACTCCGCGACGCGCGGCGCCGCCGCGCCTTTCCTGGGCTCCGGACTCACCGCCTTCGTCACGAGGCCGCCCAGCGCCTCGAGCTGCATCACGCCCGCGAGGTCGCGCCCGTAGGCCGCGGTGCCGGCGGCGAGAAGAATCGGATTGTGAAAGGTGAGACCGGCGACCTGCTGCTCCAGCGGGGGCGGGGCGCCGTCAGCGCCCATCGGTCACCATGCCGGTGCGGACGTCGTATCCGTTGAGGTACTCGAGGGTCGCGCGGGCGATGGTCTGGGCAATCGCCTTCTGTCCGGACGCCCCGCTGATGTAGGCGGCGTCCGTGGGATTGGACAGGAAGCCGATCTCCACGAGCACCGCGGGCATGTACGAGCCCGTCAGCACCGCGAAGCCCGCCTGGCGCACGCCCCGATCGCTGCCGGCGTTGAGCGTCGTGAGACGACGCTGGATCGCCACAGCCAGCTCGCTCGACTCGCGCAGATACGTGTTCTGCAGCATGTCCATGAGAGCCAGATTCACGGGATCGTGCTTCGCACCGGTCTCGAACCGGGCCGAAGCGTTCTCCATGGCGGCCACGCGCCGCGCATCCTCCGTCTTCGCCACGCTCAGGAAATATGTCTCGATGCCCCGGGCCGCAGAACCATCCTTGCCGGGCATCGAGTTCGCGTGGATCGAGATGAAGAGATCGCCCGACCGGTCGTTGGCGAGCCGACCGCGGTCGCCGAGCGCGATCAGCGTGTCCGTGGTCCGCGTCATCACGACATCCACGCCCTTGGCGCGGAGCTCGGCCGCGAGCGCCGTCGCCACGGGGAGGGTGACGTTCTTCTCGAGAATCGTGTGCCCGCGCACCGTCCCGGAGGCGCCAGGGTCCACTCCCCCATGCCCGGCATCGATGATCACCCGGCGGGCGGCCCGTGTCGGGGGCGCGGGCGCGGCTGCCGGCGATGGGGCGGGCGGCGTCGC
>JADMIO010888936.1_pt1 | contig 18658 bp, 19 predicted proteins | sample 8958161 | NCBI WGS metagenome assembly JADMIO01 (sample SAMN16585339, study PRJNA669376) | soil metagenome | isolation source: Crop rotation soil | place: USA: Cullars Rotation, Alabama | collected 2011 | reverse complement strand
GCGACTTCAAGTCACGTGAATTCCAAGCTTCGGATCCCACTGTGCTGGAAAGTCAATAACACCTGGCTATTAAAATTGATCGAAAAAATATTTGCAATTTTTTCAGCGTTGATAAACTTAATGGGGGTGTAGTCAACAACACCGGCACAAAAAACAACCCCGTTTAATTGGGGCAGGCTATTTACAAGGGCATTGATACTATTTCCATCGGTCAGGTCTGCGGCAAAAGAAGTAGAATTGCCGGTAATCATTTCTTTAGTTTGCTGCAACTTCTTTTCATCCCTTCCTGTAATAAAAACATTTGCTCCCATTTGAGAAGCGGTAATAGCTACCTGCCTCCCAATGCCTGAAGAAGCACCGGTAACTAAAATAGTTTTATTGTCAAGGCTAAAAAGGGTATTCATTGTGTGCGGAAATGATTAAAATTATATAGCTGCAAAGTTCCAGTTGCAGTACCTATATTATCCTTTTTTTGCCTTTATGATCTCAAAAATATCTTTGATAGTTGCCGAACCACGGATATCATCGCCGGTCAATTTTACACCATACTCATCGTCTGCTAACGCGATAATCGATAACGCGATCAGTGAATCCCATTCTTCCACATCCCTAAAAATTGTGTCTGCTTTAAAATTCTCCGCAGGCGTATCTTCAAATTGAGCAGCAAACTCACTTACAAATTTTTCTATTTCCATTGTACAAATTTTTTGAACCTCTTATGAAATTAAAATTACTATTAATTATTGATGTTGTATTTAACACCCCGTGTTAAAGCTACCGCAACTACCTTACATCGAAATTTATCAACCCAAAATTCCAATTGCCGGGTTTGATAAATTCCAGGTATCCGGCATCATTTTCCGGAACCAATACATCTACGGTCAGTGGAAGGGGCTGAGGCTCTTTGCTTTTGGGCAATCGCAGCAATAACAATTGCTTCAGATCAAGCTTTCCCACAAATGCAACCATGTCGATTTTTTCATTGCTTATGATATGATCAACTGCCTTACACAATGCCCTCGCGGTTCGTTGCCCTGACTGGCGGAAATCAAAAAGGTAAGCCGTGCGGATATTCCTTTCATCATATATTTTATACGTATACCGGAACGATTGCTTAGCAATAGTTGTATAAGAGTCATTGAACCGCAGTTGGTAAGTTGCATCTGAAAAAAAAATATTGTACCGGGATGTGTTTTCTTTTGGATTATAAAACAACGAAACAAAACTTACCAGTTTGGAGTACAACCTTAGTAGTAAAAAGAACGGTACGCTAAAAAGTTTTACCAGCTTTTGTCCAAAGATATTTTTTATCCTTACCGGCATCACATAGTAAGGCAGGTTATACAAAAATTTAAACCCCAACAATTTCACCACGTACTTAAAAGAATTTTTATTGGGAACACCGAGGATCACTTTACAACCATCATTGGCACAGGCCAGCCGCAGGGCTTTGTAAATATCATGAAAAACAAAGATGTCATTCCTCGAATCTTTTCTTACAAATGTGCTTCCTGAAAGCCCTGCAAAAAAAACATCCCCCTTTTCATCTTTGTATTGAGCAGGATTCACCGAAGTAAAGCCAGCCAGCATACCCTGCTCATCCATTGCAAACCCATGATACGAATAGCCTTTGAAATTTGAATTGTAAAACCGGGCAAGGTCTGCGGCAGTTTTATTTTTATCAAACTCTTCGTTAAAACCCGAAACAACCGATTCCCATTCCTTCTCTGTTATCTCAAAGGTTTTCTTTACAATAATTTCTTTCATCCTTACCCCGTTATTTCCACAATTTCCTTTGCTCTTTCTTTTGTATAATTTTTTGCAACCCCGGCTGCGTTACCGCATAAGCTGTTAAAATAATTTTTGTCTGTGTACAATTTGTCAATGAATGACTTCATCTTTTCCATGTTACCAGCTTTGACCGTTATGCCAATCTCATTCCGCGTCAAAAAAGCGGCGAGGTCAGATGTCTCATCACCAATACAAAATATTGGCCGGTGCGCCGCCAGCAAATTATATGTCTTGCTGGGAATGGCGACCTTCGCAACAGCGTCAGCTAATGATACCACACCAATATGGAAAGCGCTGAGAGAGTGTACGAAGAGTTCAGCGGGTTGATAAGGCAGCAGCAGGCAGTTATTTAATTTTTTACCGGCTATCATTCCTTCAAGCAAATTCTTTTTCCATCCCTTCCCCATAATGATAAACACGATATTGTTGTTATGCCTGAGTTCTTCCGCCAGTTCCACCAAAGACTCCAGTTCATATTCCTTACCCAGGTTGCCTGAATACATGACGATGAATTTCCCTTCCAACCCATATTTTTTTACAAACAGGTTTTCATTTTCTGCAACCCCCATAGCTGTTGCTGGCGTACTGGCCCAGGCGGGTACCACTGTAATTTTTTCTGCCGGAGCATAGGCTTTCATTGCAATGGCCATTCCGGGAGTGAGGACAAGGATCTTTTTTACTTTTTTATATGCCCTTCGGTTGAGCCAGGCCCAGCATCTAAAAATGATGTTATTCTTCGAAACAAAACTGCCGGCAACCAGTCCATCGGGATAAATATCATAGATCAGCAAACTAATATTTCGCCTGAATAAGATCGGTAGCATAGTACTTGCTGTTGGAGGATTGCTTGACACAAACAGGTCGTATCTCCTGTATTTAAAAAGCAAGAGCCACCAGATATTCAGCAGTGAAATGATCCAGGAAAGAATTCTTTTAACTGTGCTGCTCCTGTTGTAAGAGAAAATTTTCTGTATCCTGATCTTTTCATTGAGTGGTTCATTCATCGGCAGTATGTCACCTGCCATTAATACCACTTCATCGTAGCTCTTAATAAATGCGTTGGCTATGTCTATAAAAAGATACCCGGCCGACTGGTTGATCAATACTATTTTTCTGCTCATTGTTCAGCCAGGGAATTAAGATTGCAGCTGACTTTCAACTCAATTCTTATTTGTTAATTTAATAAGCTTTTGTACAGATCCAGGTAATCTAAATACCTGTCAGCTTTATTAAAATGTTTAATTGCTCTTGTCCTGCACGCTGACAGATAAAACGACTTTCCCATACTGATTACATACTTTACTTTTTCACTGAGTATTTTCAGATCGCCTTTGTCTATAACAAAGCCGGTGTGTTCATCAATTGCTTCCGGGCTGCCACCCGTATTGTAAGTGATCACAGGCGTACCGCAACTCAATGCTTCTATATTTGTAGTAGGAAAATTGTCTACGTAAGTTGGATTGATAAATACGGAAGCAGCCGCATATAAGGCAGCCAGTTCATGAATATCCTCTGTGCGTTCGATCCCTTTAATAGAGGAAGGAAGACCAGTAAGCTGATCTTTGCCCAAACCCACAAGCACCATCTGGATATCATCAGCAAACATCTGCCTTAGGCTTATAAAATCATGAAGCCCTTTACGTTTATCCCAGGTACTTGCAACACCGAGTATGATGGGCCTGTCGTCTAAACTGTATTTCTGTTTTACATTTTCCATGGAAGCCCCGGGATGAAAAATATCGATATCAACTCCATTGTGTATTACCTGCACCGTGTAATTAGAAAGATAAGACTGGCCAACATGATTGGCGAGCCAATTGGAAGGTGTAACAATACGCATGGTATTGATGCCATTGAAGATCGCTTTCTTTTCGTGGTAATTTTTTTTTGACTGGTCGAGTCCATAGCTTGCCGGATAGCCTCTCAAATTAGGACAGTGATGACATTCTGTTTGCCATTTGTAACAATTCACCCGGTCAAAAAAAGAGCAGTGCCCCGTGAAAGACCAGCAATCATGCAGTGTCCACACAACCGGCACCTGCATGCTCTTTAACCAGTCAAACAAAACACCGATATGCAGGTAATAACCATGGATATTATGCAGGTGGATTATATCCGGCCTTGCCTGCTCCATTTTTTTTATAAAAGCTTTGGTAGCGCCCGCAGATCCAAATCCATGGCGGTCGAACAACAGCGTTGTTAAGCCGTGCAGTTTCCTGTCAACACCACTGCCAATTGGAATAACTTCGGATCGGCTGGGCCGGCTTGTATATCCTGCAGCTATATAACTTTTATGTCCTGCGGCGATTGCTGCCAATCCAATATCTTCTGCTATACGACCGGTACTTCCAGAATTTACAATGGTATTAATTTGAAACAGTCTTATCATTTCTGTTCCAAACCTCTTTTTGTTGTACTGCTGTCATTGCCGGTTGCTATTTCAACCGGTTTTTGATCCTTTTTTTTCTTTCTAAACAATTTACCACCTGGATGATTCAGGTCAATTAACTGTTTGCCTTCTGCCATCCATTTCTCGAGGAGGTTTAGTTCCGGCACATGACCCAGTATAATAAGTGAGGCTTTCAGATCATTAATATCATTCACCAAAAGGTTAGATATGTGAGGCAGGTTTTCGTTGATGTATGCTTTATTACCACCCACCAGTTTTGCAAGATTTACAAACTTGTCAAAAACCGTCACCTGCACACCCTTCCCTAAAAGAGATTCCACCAAAGTGACGATCGGGCTTTCCCGCAGATCATCCGTGCCTTTTTTAAAGGAAAGTCCATATATACCCACCTGGTTGATGCCGAAAGACAGGATATGTTCAGCAACGCGCTGGATATGCAGCTGGTTACTATGCAGGACTGACCGAAGCATTGGCAGTTCGGTATCTAATGATTGAGAAATATAATTAAAAGCACGAAGATCTTTAGGCAAGCAGGAGCCTCCAAAAGCAAAACCCGGCTTGAGGTATTTTTCGGAAATATTCAGCTTGACATCAGAAACAAAAATCTTCATCACCTCGTGACTGTCGATGCCGGCTTCAACGCAGTACTGGCCTACTTCATTGCCAAATGTGACTTTGATAGCATGAAACATATTATCACAGTACTTTACCATTTCCGCAATTTTATAATCAACTACGAAAGTGGGCGCATCAATGTTCCTGTACAGTTCGGTCAGCTTTTTTGCACCACCATCACCAACGCCGGATTGGCCCACCACGATCTTAGGGGGGTTGTAGAAATCATACACGGAACTGCCTTCGCGGAGGAATTCAGGATGAAACAGCACTTCGGCTACTTCCGAAACGGGTTTTCCGGCACCGCGTTCAACAGCGGGGATCACAACCGTTTCAATGCTGCCAGGCAGCAAAGTACTTCTTATAACGAGCAAGAGTTTTTTATTCAGTTTGGAAGCGGCTAACCCTATATCCATACACACCCTTTCCACGTATGCTGTATTAAGAGACCCGTTTTTTGCAGAGGGAGTGCCCACGCACACAAACACGATATCACAGTTGGCAATGACCATTTCAGCATCTGTGTGTGCCGTCAAATTTCCATTGGATACTGCATCTTTCACCAGTTCGCCAATTTGCTCTTCCACGATCGGCGATAAACCATCATTGATCAACTGCACTTTTGTTTCAGAAATATCTACACCATAAACGCGATATCCCTCCTTGGCAAAACAGGCAGCAGAAACAACACCCACATAGCCCAGGCCAAAAATTCCAATACTTTTCATTACTATTATTTTATTTATTTAATGTATAACTGATGGCATCTGTAAATGCCTTTACCATTACGGATGTGCCAGCTTTTTCTTTTACTGTTTCCTTTGCGTTCCTGCCCATATCCAGGGACAGTTGCCTGTTAGTAATAGCTTTAAGCATGGCCTGGGAAAAAGAACCGATCGAAAAATCTGTTGAAAGGAAACAATTGTAATCTCCCTGCAGCAGCTCTGTTTCCGGGAAAACCTCCGGGGTACTAATAATTGTCCTGGCACAAGCCATTGCTTCCAGGATACCTAAACCGCCCTGGGAAAAACTAAGGTATGCGTCAATCAGGTGTAAGATGGTACCTTCTTTACCATTAGCTATCTTGCCCATAAATTGCATGCAACCTTCAGCGACCAGGTCGGACGAAAGTTGCTCCAATCGTTCTTTTTCGGGGCCACTGCCTGCAATTAAAAGAAAGGCGGTTGGCTCGACTGCTTTCACCAGCCGGAAAGCTTCAATGATGCTGTCAACTGATTTGCGGCTGGTGAGTTTTCCAAAGTAACCGAAAATAAAGCGACCCGAAAGATTCATTTCCTGCCGCAACTTTTGGGCAGCGGCTTCGTTGTCATTGAATGCCGTGAAAAAATTTTCTGTATGCACAGAATTTTGAGCGATGAACATTGCCTTACGTTTGAGGCCAAGCTCTTCGAAATAACGTTTTGAAATATGGCCATATAAGATCAATGCATTACAGGATCCTGCGATCAGTTTTTTATACGTTTTTACCAGCCATTTCTCTTTAATATTGATCAGCTGTGGTACACCTTTTCCCCAACCGATAATCTTTACGCCTCTTATCTTGCATAGAAAAATGTAAACAGGAACAGAAAGCAGGTTAATCGATATATCCGTTATTACTACATCGTAATTCTTTAAAGATGTGATCGACTGAAAAAGAAATTTTCCTCCAAGCTTGTATATTTTCACCGGTTGCAGGCGGACACCCGCATAGTTGTCAGCCGCAATTCCGGTTGAAGTTTTTTCATCATGTTCGGCACAGCCTATAGTAATCTCAAAATCCTTTAACGCACATAACTCCTGGAATAAGGGTAAACGATAGTTGGGAATGGCTCTCTGCAATATGAGTATCTTTTTCATTAGCGCCTTATTTCCCAATATATTTTGTTGAAGGGCAAATCCAATATTTGTTTAACATTCTTAAATTTCATAGTCTAAAATTTTTACCCTTGCTGCTGACGCAATGCGTTCATTAACAAATTCAAGGTCCCTTACATAAATCGTGTTCTCTGCTCCGAAATAAGAATTCAGTAAAGTGAGTTTTCGGTTAAATCCGTCATATTGATAAGGTTTATATGAAGCCGCCATCAGCTTATCATTCAATTTTTGCTCGTCATATCCATACTTCGCTCCATGACCCCTCAGTTCAATGATAATTGCCTTCACCGACGGGTTATTGATCGTTTCCATAGCACCTGCTATTACTTCTGTTTCAAAACCCTCTACGTCAATCTTGATAAGGAGCGGTGGCGTTTTTCCTGACATTATATCATCAAGTGTTTCCACTTTTACCTTCACTACGTTTTTATCACCAGCCCTGGCTACGTGATTGGCTGCCCCTGCTGTGCTGGTAAAATCAAGCTCGCCTTTTTGCGACCCCAATGCCAGATTGAAGGCTTCAACCTTATCCTGGATTTGATTAACGGAGATATTATTCTTCAGGTATTCGAAAGTTGAAGGCAGTGGTTCAAAGGCCATTGTTTTTGCTCCCAAATGTGCACTTGCTAAAATAGTATAGCTGCCAATATTGGCACCTATATCCACAAATTGATCTCCTTCCCGCAAAAAGTGAAGGACAAACGACATATCATCAAATTCCATAAGTCCGCAATAAAGATTACCGGTCGCCCCCGTTGTACCCGGCTGAACAATCAACTTACTTCTATTGGTAAACGGAAATATTACAGGATATGGATTAAGCCGGATCGCTAATTGCCATTTCACAAACCTGCTGATCGCCTTTAGTTTTTTGTTGCGATTAAGAGGATGATTGGTTATTTCTTTCAACACTGAAAAAAGAATCATGTTACTTATTTTATTATTTCTCTGACAAAATGGTGATTGCAATTTTTACGCCGGCACTTCCTGCTTTGCCGGCTGACCTGAAAAACCTAGTTGCTTGAAAATTTCCAGGTAAGATTGATAGATCTCTTCTTCTTCGAACAGTGCCCTTGCTTTTTCCTTATTATTATTTGATATCCGCCCGATTTCACCAGGAGAAAGGTTAAGAAATTTTTCTATGGCTGCTGCTATACTTTTATAGTCAGCCGGGTCTGCCAAAAATCCATTTATCCCATCTTCCACCAGGAAGCGATTTTCTTCAATATCGCTGGCGATAACAGGTATCCCACTGGAAATGGCCTCAGATAAAACATTGGAAAATCCTTCGAAGATGGATACGAGACAAAACAGGTCTGTTTTTTTGTACACATCTGTTACATCCGGTGCCGGGCCCTCATACTGAACAACATTTTCAAGAGATAGTTCTTTAATGAGCTGATTCAACTCTTCAAAATGTTTTTTATTATTTGTGGAGCCGAATAATGAAAGGTTTACAGGGTGTCCCTTTTTTGCCAGGGTACCGACTGCCTTTACAAGATTAAGCAAATTTTTTTCCGGAGATATTCTTCCAACGAAAGAAAGGCGCACTACATCAGTTTCATTTGCTGTTCTTTTAACAGCCATGAATTTGTCAATATTTATGATATTAGGCATAAAAAAAGTACGGCCTTTTAGCAAGGGAAATCTTTTTAAGATGTAATTCATCTTTGACCTGGAATTAACAGTGAGTGCATTGGCAGATAAAGCCAGGTTAAAATAAAACAGATCATATTTCGGCATAATTAACGCAGTACGCTCAGAAATGACCAGTTTGAACCGAAAGAAAGTTAAAATTTTAGCAAGGATGGCTACCATACTGGTGGCCCTGATGTAAGAAATTACAAGGTCTGCCTTTGCACTACGGATTGCTTTTACCGCCCTGGAAAGGCGCTGAAATCTGTTCCCTTCATTGGAAACACAGGAATAAGAGATTTCTTTTTCCTTAATATAGGGCAGGTAGTAGGAATAATCTGTTAAGGCAAGCACCTCAATTTGAAACCCTTTCTTTTTCAGTAGATCAGCCAGCGCTAATAGCTGAAACTCTGCTCCGCCCTGGTTGATCGATCCTGTCAATAATAAAATCTTCATCTATTCTCTGTGACCGATGATTTTTGCAGGAACACCGCCAACTATTGTATAAGGTAACACATCTTTAATAACTACAGAGCCGGCTGCTATTACGGAGCCTTTACCCAATGTAACACCAGACAAGATTGTACAACGGGCAGCTATCCACACATCATCTTCAATTGTGATTTGCTTAAATGCAAAGCCTTGTTTATAAATCGGTATAGCCGGATCCTGGAATTTGTGATTGCCGCTGTGAATGATCGAATAAGGCCCGATCAAAATATTATTTCCAAAAACAATCCCTCCATCCGGGTGTTTGTTTGCGGCAATCCAAACCCCGTAATTTATAGCAACATTATTCCCCACGGTAATATTCTCAGCGCCCTGTATTTTAACTCTCAATGCTGTATAAAAATCAGCGCCGCATTTCTTAAAAAAAGGGCGGTAAAACATCCGTCGCAAAGTCTTTCCAATAAATCCGGGAAAAACCGAAAGCAGTGTTTCTAAAAACTCAAATATTTCATTTCTTATTCTTTCCATCTGATGATACTATGATAAGAATTTGTTCAATAAAACCCGGCGGCGAAAAATGACAAGCTCACGCACTCCGGTGTAACCTTAAAATCGTTTTATTGGTTTGACAAGGTTTTGGTTAGAGGCGGAAGGTTTATAATATATTATTGTAAATATTCTGAATTAAATCAATTGTTTTAAGCCCGTCAAAGCCATTCACCGCGATAAGTTCGCCATGGGATATCACATCAATCACGTTGCTTATTACTTTGTCGTGATTAGACATAGATCCCTGGTAATTCCCATAAATGTTCGGCTTAGGGCTTTCCGGGAGATCTTGAATTTTCATCCCTTCAAGAGACTGATATTCCAGTACGTTCAAATATTGCCCACCGACTTTTACTGTGCCTTTTTCACCAAAAACAGTAATCGACCCTTCCATATTTTCCTTGTACGAATTAATAGTAAAATTCATTGTTCCAATTACACCCGTTTCAAATTTGACTATTGAAACAAGGGTATCATCAAATAGTATATTGGCATCATGACGAAACTTCCCTGCCATTGAGTTCACCTGCTTTACACTGCCCAACAACCACTGAAACAAATCGATAAAATGACTGAACTGCGTGTACAATATTCCACCGTCCATATCTTTGGTTCCTTTCCATGGTGATTCACTATAGTATTCATTTCCCCTGTTCCAAAAACAATTCAGTTGTGCTGAAAAAATGTTACCAAGGCTCCCTTCATCAATTATTTTTTTGAGAGCCTGAACCGGGGGGTTATAACGGTTTTGTTTTACAACAAACAAATATTTCTGGGCAATAACGGACTCCTCAATCATGTGATTGCAATCATTGGTGCTTAGTGCCATTGGCTTTTCGCAAACAACATGACGGCCAGCTTTTAAGGCACGGATGGTATGTTCTGCATGAAGCCCATTAGGCGTGCAGATATTAATTATTTCCGCATCAGAATTTTCCCGTAGCAATTGCTCAACAGAACCGAATACCTGAACCCCCGGGTATAATATTTTTGCTTCTTCAAGAGCTTTAGCATTGCTGTCGCATACCGCTACTAACTGGCCTTGTCTTGTGATGTGTTCTGCATGCCTTTTCCCAATTTTACCAAAACCTGCGATTGCAAATTTTACCTTATTCATTTCTGTAAACAGATAAATACTTTTTTGATAGATCTTTCCATGAAGCTGTGGCAGCTGTAGCCTCACTTATTTTCCGGTAGTCAATTTTACCTGCTGCAAACAGCTCATAGTAATTTTCTATTGCCGCTATCAATTCTGTTTCTTCGGCAAACAATTGTCCCCTGCCATCAGCCACCCTGATCTCAAGCCCTTCAATTGAACGAAAAACTACCACCGGTGTGCCGCAGCCGTTTGCCTCGATCGTTGTAATAGATATTCCTCCGGGAAACACCGCCAGGTTTATATACTGGTAAAATTTTGCCAGTTCGGCAGTTTTTATCAGCGGGCGGAAATCCACATCAAGTTTATTATCCTCTGCTATCCTTTTTAGTAAAGTAGTATACTTGTTATTTTCTTTTACACCTGCAACAATCAACTTCACAGCAGTACTACATTTCGATTTAGCCAATGCGTTAAGCAGCACTTCAATACGTTTCTTTGGATCAATTTTTCCGGCAAAACCAACAACCATTTTACTGGAACTATTTCTTAAGGCTGGATCAAAAACAAATAAATCACTGTCATATCCCAATTCAATAATACGAAACCTTGAAGCAGGAATGTTATATCTCTTCGACAATACCTCAACACCTACCTTATCGAAAGTAACAATTGACGAAACCCTGTTGCCTAGTATACCGAAACAAAGTCTGAAGAATAAATAATTTATGTCGGCGTAAAAACCTGTCCAATTATGAGTTCTTGTATCGGTATGATCACTTATCACAATACAAGGGCGTTTATTGCGGTTAAATTTATCCAGCAATAAAACTATAAGGGTTGAAAATGTTCCGATACCGGAAAGATGCAGTACATCGAACTGGTTTTTTACAAAAAGTAATTTGTAAAAAGAAATCCAGCGGGTAAAAACAGTCTTTTCGAGAGGAAAAATTGACCTGATGCGGTGTACATCAAAATCTTCAAATTTTTTATATCCAAGCCCCTCCATTATTTTCAGGTAGGGCTTCCAGAACCTTAAGTATTTGGCCGAAGTAACAAAAGTGGTTGTATGACCCAGCTTTGATAATTCTTTAGCAATATAATGCTCTGCATATTTTAGATCTGTTTGAAAGTTGGGAAATACTCTGCAAATTTTCAAGTAGTACTAAGTAATAAAGATTATCAGATAGGCTTTATAGAAATTGCTTCAATCCAGGCTCCAAACTTTTGAAATACCCTGCTCATTCATTAACCTGTAAATAAAGGCGCAACGGGCTTACATATACAAAATAAATTCGCCTTTGCTCCAGATCTTATTTTGACTCCAGGATCAAATTTCCAAGCTGATCAGTGCTCATGAACTCAACATCCGGCCATTTTGAAACTATCTTGCCTAATAATGTATTGAAAAGGGCAAGGTTTTTTTCACGGTTAGAAGGCACCAATGATCCTATAAAATTAACCCTGTGAACACCGACAATAACAGGACTGTTGTTGCCAAATGACCTGTTTATTCTTTCCATGCAATCACCTACCCAATCCATACCGGGATCTGATGATGGTTCAAAAAATACATTTCTTACAATATAGACCTGGCCAAGTTTATTTACTTGTCCTGTGTAGTGAAACCGTTTGATATATTTATTGCTGCCGCTCTTTGGTTCGTATTGCACAGGAAGACCCTGGATATATTTTATACCTGTTTCAAGCAATGTCTTCTCAATTACCCGGTTCCATATATATGCAGATGCAATAAAACTTTTTGAAGTAAACCCGAAATATTCTTTAAATATTTTCATGCCTTCGGTGATTGCCTCCTCCTGGAAATTTTTTATATTTTCAACAAGCGAATAGTCAAAGGCAGCCTGCAGGTTTTTTCTTTTTTGATAAAACGAAGAAAGAACCGGCACACTAAAAACTCCTTCTTCAAAGGCTGCATGCAATACTTTATTGTCCTGCTGCAATTCTTTCATCCACACAGGCACCAGCAAATGTTCCCTTCCATGAAACTGTGGATGAAATAATTTATGATCCATCCCCTGTTTCCAAAGTGAAATGACCTTCTCTCCTTTGAGGCGCAGAATGGAATCATAAAATGGCTCGTAATGATATTCAGTAAAGCCTGATGCTTTTATTTTCTTATAGTCAGGATTAGCCATTATTGTATTGGCCGTGATAATGGGAGGGTTATTGTTTGCATCTTTATGAGGGCGCAGCGTTTCAAATAATCTCTCCAGATCTTCGCTGCTCTCAAGCGCATCAAAAGCCGCATAATAATCTTTTTCAATTCCAGGAACCCGGGGTATCAGCCGTTGAAATGTTGCATGGTCAGGTATACGTGTACTTCCCCAATCATCTGATTCAAATACTACAATTTTTCTATTGGTATGCCATTGCCTTTTTTGGGCATAAGCTTTTAAGATTTTCTTCAACATCTTGGCTGTAGTCTCATTTACCTCTTATATATGTTTGATGATTTGTTTTATATCAATATCCTGGATCTCCTTTGCCGGTACTCCGCCAATCATTTTATTTTTAGTCAAGAATGATTTGCTAACAGCTGCATTGGCTGCAATGGCTATATTATCTGTTATCATGATATTGCCGTAAATTTTTGCGCCGGGGCCGATGTAAACATTATCGCCAATAACAGGCGCGCCAGCTACGCCACCGGATTCGCCGATATTCGTGCACACATGGATCCGGCAATTAGCCCCTATCACAGCGCGGGGATGCACGACAATCGTTCCATAATGCGGTATTGTAAGGCCCGGGCCGAATACATTTTCAGGTATGGAAAATCCAAGCTTTAAAGATATTTTTTTAAACCTGTATTTTATGACCAGGTAAATGAACTTGTTAAAAAAGCCCGTCTTAACATTCCTGTAATATTCCGCTTTCCGAAGCAATCTTTTAAAGTGGGAGATATTCGCCGGGAAAAATATACTTTCTATTTTTTCTGAAAATCCGGGAGCTGGTTTTCCCGCCCTGTCTGCTTTTAGATAATTAAGATAGTCTTGTTTGGATTTTATCATGTAATAAGCTCAAAAAAAAATTTATCCCGGTATGTTATTTATATACCCCTCCGTCGCTTTTTCGCGGGGGATGATCTTGCCTGGATTGCCAAGCACAATCGAATGATCAGGTACATCAAAATTTACATAGGCTCCCGGGGCAATCAATACATCAGATCCAATATTGATACCCCCAACAATTACAGCATTTGTCCCAATCCAAACGTAATCTCCCAAATGTGGAGCGCCCTTTTTTTCGCCTCTCCTGCTAGCGCCGATAGTAACACCGGGAGCGATATTACAATTTTTGCCAATTACTGAACTAACACTCACGATCACCGTACCGAAATGGCCAATATAAAATCCGCTTCCAATTTTGCCGCCTATCTGAAAACCAAACTTATAGGTATAATGACGGAGAAATAACCTGGCAAGTATTCCTATAAAAGACCCGGATCCATTATGTTCGATCAGCCTTTTAAAAAACATATATCGAAATCCCTGCGCACGGAAACCTTTAAGTAACACCTTAGTGGAATAAGGTGAAGGTTGATAGCGGAAAAGATCTGATTTAATAGACGCCAGCACTAGCCTTTATTTTAAGTACTCTTTTTGATCAAATCACCGAGCTGATTGCTTGTCAGAAAAATAGCATCCGGCCATTTTTGCATTATCTCCCTGAGTAAATCCTTCAATTGTCTAAGTCCATTTTCCCTATTCAGGGGATTAAGAGATCCAATATAATTAACCCGGTGTGTGCTGATTATTGCCGGCTTATGCCAGCGAAATGCAGTTTTAATATCATTAAGGCAGGACACCACCCAATTCTTTCCTGGCATGCAAGGTTCAAAAAAACAATTCCGCGTGATATAAACCTGGTTCCATTTATTTTGTTGTCCAAGGTAATGAAGCACTTTCCTCGTGTTGCCATTACCCAATGCCTCCTGTTGAATTTTTGGTGCCGACATAAAACGAATGCCGCAATCCGCTGCTGTTTGCTCCAGGGCATTATTGATGGGTCCGTTTGGCGGAACAAAAAAAGTTGCCCTGTAGCCATGTATCTGTTGAAACAAACTGAGACCCACTTCAATGATCTTCTTTTGTAATTCTACATCTTCCGGAAACTCAAGATCAAATGCCGCCTGGAAGTTTACCTTCTTATTGTCCTTATTTTTAAAACCCCACATGCCTTTTTCAAATGCTGCCAGCGTATCGGGATCGCGTCGTTGCAGGGAGCGCATCCACGCCGCCACGTTCAAATGTTCGCGACCATGAAATTGTGGTACAAAAAGTTTGGCGCTTAGTCCCTGCTGCCAGAGTAAAAAAGCGTCCTGTTTATTATACCGTTCAAGCGTTTTAGTGAAAGGTTCGTAAAAATATTCCTTAAAGTCACTAGCTTTTATTTGTTCAAAATCCGGGTTGGCAACTAAGGATATAGCTGTAAAAACAGGATGGTTGTTGTTGCGGTCTTTAAAGGATCCAAGCACATCATACAAAGATTCCAGGTCTTCCGCAGAAGCGAGTGTGTCATTTTCATTGTACCGGGCAGAGCTGCCTGATAGTACGTTAACACCAGCATTCTGCAAAGATCGTAGCGCTTCGTGTGAAGGCATACGGATACTTCCCCAATCATCGGACTCTAAAACAATTATTTGTTTTTTTGTACTCCACCCTGGAATATTTGACAGGTTTTTAACGAGTGAGGCCAGCATTCCTATTTTTTGAAAATAACATCATATACAGACACGTCTGTTTTTTCAAGAAGTAACAAAAATGGGTTACCGATCACAGCTATGACATTGGTGAATTCGCTGCTGATCCTGAACTCCACCGCAGCCCATAGAAAAATCGGGAAAAGCCCGAGATAAAAAAGAAGGTTTTCCCTTTTTACCCTGTTCAATTGAAAAAACCGATAGAAAAAAGCTGCGCACATTATCCAAAAAATGAACATCATCCGGCCGCCAAAAGAAGCTATATTAATAACCAGGTTAACAAAAGAAAGATAGAGCATCAAAAAAGAAAATAGATATTTTTGTTTTACATCCCATATAAAGTCTCTTCCTTTAAATTTGATATAGGCCAAACTAAAAAGCAAATAATCGTGCAAAGCATCAGATCTGAGCAAAATAAACCATGCAGCATCACGAAATCCCTCTGACCGCGTTGCTTGAATTTCTTCGTTAGTATATGATGTTGCACGTTTTTCAGCGGTTTCATTAATTGCTGTACCTAATTGAACTAAAATTTGCGGAGGAAACAGGTTTCCAACTATAAACGTTACGAAAACCAGTGGAATATAAATTTTATCCCGGGGTCCAAGGATATAAAATAGCAACAGTACTGCGGTAGCAGAGGTAATTCCAAAATGGATCAGGCTTGCGCCCAGGCAATAACCGATATATTTCAAATTCTTTCTTGACAGTAGTAGCAGCGCTCCGTATATCCACATCCACATAGCAGTATAATACCGCACCGCATTGATCTGGTGAATAGAAAAAAGAGTAATGAACATAAACAAAAACAACATGGAGTTGCGGCTAATTTTGCCTTTATGTTCGTCATATAAAAACGTTATTGATTTAAGATAGAAAAAACCGAACATCAAAGCATGTAAGGCAAATACATATGCACTGTTGTCAGTAAATCTTGAAACTATGAAATTGGCCAGTGGTGCATATATATCCAGCTCCTCACCTCTCATATTGACAAAGTCTGTTAATATGATATACAACTCACTGGTAGGTTTTTTTGCTATCTCAACAAACTTAGCTTTGTGAACGTATGAATCCAATCCAGGGCTACTGCTGATAAAAGTGAAGCCAAAAAAAGCGAAGAAGAGCATGATAAAAAACCGGTACCTTTTACTCCCGAAGTTTTTCATGGCGATCAACACCATTCCCATAGGCCAGATCAAAAAAATGAGCCAGCCATAAATTACTGATAAATTGGAAGTGTTTTGAGACCGAAGCTTCATAGGTAGCTGTTAAGAGACGAGATTGAGGGGTTATTATAAGGCAGGAACATCAGCCCATTTTCTGATGCAGCATCATAATCATTGGTAGAGTCCCCCACCAATAAGCAGTTCGCAGGTGTATAATTGTATTTATGAAGAAGCGCGGCTACCAACTGTTTTTTGGGTGTTGGACTTCCAACAATATCTTTAAAATACCGGCTGATTCCATGATGCTCGCAAAGGTACCTGAGTTCTGTCTGATCTGATCCCGACACCACATGCATTGAGTGTTTAGAATGATTATCCTTTATCCACGAAAGCGTTTCTTCAATTAACAAATTACCGTTAAGCAAATTCTGCTTCATGATAACCGAAAATCTATCCGCCCATAGCAGCACTTCTTCTTCTGAAATTTTTTCGTTGCGGACGGTTTCAAAGAAATACCTGAATTTTACATACCTGGAAAGACCGCCGTTAGCTTTGTGAAAGACCAGTAGTTCGTTTACCTGCTCGGGCGGATAATCAGCCAGCACCATTGAAAAACCCTTATCTCTTACAGCATTGGAATCCATCAGCACGCCGTCAAAATCCCAGAAAATGGCTTCCAGTCCTGGTTTAATTTGAATCATTGTTCAGCCTTTCAATTACTTTCTGTACATCTTCCGGGTGATCCACCGCAATAGAATTTTTGCTCATTTTAACTAACTGTACCGGGTGCCCCATTTCAAGAAATCTCAGCAATTCCAGGTCTTCTGCCTGTTCCAGGGGAGTTTTGGTTTTGCAGGCTTTATATATTTTTAATGCTTCTTTTGGAAAAGAATAGGCACATACCTGGCGATAAGCAAAATTGAAGTTACCTGCTTTATTGCCTGGTATGGGATGGCGGCTCATATAAAGCATTTGCTCTTTCAGATCCATTACCATTTTGGGAACGGAGCGGCTTACGTACATTTCTTCATCATCAATTTCGCAATAACCACCATACACTTTATTGGGTTCCATTGTTACTCTTTCCACCAGGAGACGAATGTCATCCGGGTTAAACACCGGCTCATCACCCTGGACGTTAATATAAACATCCGCTCCCAATATCTCTGCGGCTTCTGCTACCCGGTCGGTACCGGTGAAGCAATCGTCGCTTGTAAGAACCGATTTTATATTTTTGGACTGGCAATAATCTATTATCCTTTGATCTTCAGTTGCCACATAAATATCTTCAGCCGGAAAAGCTTCCGCACATTTTTCATATACTCTCAACAGCATCGCTTTGCCGGCTATATCTGTGAGCGGCTTACCGGGAAAACGGGTGGATTTATACCTTGCCGGTATCACTAACAATATTTTCATATCAACTTTGAATAAATTGAGTCTGTGATAAGGGATTTATATTTAGTTTGTGAAAGCGCCGTAATTTTCAATCCAAAATTTTGGGCAGCAGCAAAAAGCATTTCATTTTCTGCCAACAGTTCCTGTTCTTTAGAGCCCAGTTTGGTGCCGCTGTATCCGTCATAACCCACTACCATAACTTCTTCCGCTTTCAGGTCAATACAAATTTGTAAAGACAAAGCAGTTTGAGAATCCTTTACTTTATCTGTGTAAACGATCTGGAGCAATTCAAAAGTTTTATCTTCTACTTCTTTGGGAACAAATGTGCCCATTTTTCTTGGGTAGGGCGGCAGTACACAAAGGCCGGAGAAATTTCCCAGGTCTTCAAATACTTTCACCATACGGTTGCCCTCGTTACCGACGAGGCAGAAATATTGGTCAACTGCTATATCCTTGAACAAAGAAGCATTTCTTGTACTGGCATATACCAGGCAAATATCTGTTTCGCTTTTAAGCAATTTTTTTATCGGCTCAGCCAGTGCAACCGCTGAAGGGCCGCCGCCGACCAGGATACATTTTTTATAGCTTTTTCCTGGTGCAAACAATTCAAATCTTTTGTTATCCTCGATCTTGTTTTTTTTATTTTCAAGAGCCTGGATAATGCTGTTGAAAGAATAGAAACGCTTGGATACCCATTCCATTACTTCCTTTTGGGGAAGAGAATTAGCGCCCGATACCATATATGGCAGATTAGTACCCCATTCATGTTGCTTTTGCAAATTGCTAAACCCATCTACCACCACACTCAACGGATTATAATCAAGTTCCAGTACCCCTTTTGAGTTCAGCACTGTCAGTAATAATTCTGTTTTTAAATTTCCTGCGCCCCTGCCCATTCCTGTAATGGTTGCATCTACAATTTCTACCCCATTGTCAATAGC